>Ga0310690_10010843_pt1 | contig 11291 bp, 11 predicted proteins | sample AusTroGonzalo_MG_2_FD_207661 | JGI IMG/M metagenome (GOLD analysis project Ga0310690, IMG submission 207661) | Bovine rumen microbial communities from tropical cattle in Woodstock, Queensland, Australia - Gonzalo_04 (v2) (version 2) | ecosystem: Host-associated > Mammals > Digestive system >...
GTGATTGTTTACTGTCTTCGTATCAATTAACGCCTATGACAGGCGTGATATTGTGCAGGAACTAACATTTTTTCAAAATCGGGAATCCAATCCCGGAACAACTCTTATAAGAAAGGAACGCGCATGCAAATCCAAAACGTACCGATCACATCGGTCAAGCCCTACGAAAAGAATCCGCGGTTCAATGACGACGCCGTGGACGCCGTGGCAAAATCCATCAAGGAGTTCGGCTGGCAGCAGCCGATTGTAACGGACAAGGACATGACCGTTATCTGCGGCCACACGAGATTAAAGGCGGCAGAGCGCCTCGGACTGACGGAAGTCCCGGTCATCGTCGCGGACAACCTGACACCCGAACAGGTCAAGGCATACCGCATCGCCGACAACAAGACGGGCGAGCTCGCGGAATGGAACTATGACCTGCTCCCGTTCGAAATCAAAGACCTGCAGGACGCGAACTTCGACCTCTCGCTCCTCGGATTCGATTCCGACGAACTCGACAAGCTCCTGAACGGCGACGCCGACAAGCAGGTCACGACCGGAGAAACTTCGCCGGACGCTGTGCCGGAAGCCCCGGAGGTGGCGGTCAGCGTTCGCGGCGAGGTTTATCAGCTCGGCGAACACCGGCTGATGTGCGGCGACAGCACGGATGCGGCTGATACGGCCAAACTGATGGGCGAAGACAAGGCCATTCTGTACCTCGTTGACCCGCCGTACAACGTAGCCCTGCAGGGGAGCAACGGCCTGACCATTCGGAACGACGATATGCCGGATGCCGACTTCCGAAAGTTCCTCAACAGCGCGTTCAAGTGTGCATCGGGTGTCATGGAGCCGGGAGCCGTGTTCTACATCTTCCATTCCGATTCGGAGTCCGCGAACTTCCGCCTTGCGGCGAAGGAGAACGACCTGGAAGTGCATGAGACGCTGTACTGGATCAAGAACAGTTTCGTGCTCGGAAGGTTCGATTATCAGTATCAGAGCGAGTCCGCCCTCTACGGATGGAAGCCCGGAGCCGCACATCAGTGGTATTCCGACAGATGCCAGACGAACTTGCTCCACTTCGACAAGCCGAAATGTAATGACGCCCATCCTTCGATGAAGCCCGTCGAGATGCTGGTCTACCTCGTCCAGAACTCGTCCCGACATGGGGAAATCGTCCTCGACAACTTCGGAGGTTCCGGTTCCACGCTCATTGCCTGCGAACAGACCGGGCGTATCTGCCGCATGATGGAACTGGACGAACACTATTGCGACGTCATCCGTCGCCGCTGGGCCGAGTTCAAGTATGGCGAGGGCTGCGACTGGAAGCGGATGACGCCTGCCGTGACGGAAACTCCCGTTGAAACTATCGAACAAATGTGAGGTACTTTATGTACAAAACCAGCGAATGGGTTTCTCTCGGTCATCCCGACAAAATGGCCGATTTCATTTCGTGCTACATTCTCGACCGCTATCTGGAACAAGACCCGATGACGCGGTACGCCCTTGAAGTCATGATCAAGGACAACATCGTAACGCTCGGCGGCGAGATCACGAGCAAGGCACAGTATTCCGCGGAGGACATCGCGGCGTTCGTGCGTGTGGCGGTCAATCAGATCGGGTACACGCGGGCATATCAGCTGTTCTGGGGAGAAGAGAACACCATCAGCGGAAACAATGTTCTGGTCGCAGAGCATATCAGCCAGCAGTCGCCGGATATCGCGCAGGGCGTGAACAACTCCGGCTGGGGCGATCAAGGAATCTTCTGGGGCATGGCGACGAACACTCCGGAGACGGATTACATGCCGAAGGACTGGTGGCTTGCGAGGAAAATCGGCTTACATTTGTACGCCACTCGGTACGCTGGTATCGATATCAAGACGCAGGTCACGATGCGGGACGACCGGATCGACGAAATCGTGGTCGCCATCCCGATGAACCATCGCCACTTCGAATCCGACATCGGGAATGCGGTCGCGTTCTGCTGCCATGGAAGCCGGGAATACAAGCTCCACATCAACGGCACGGGCAAGTTCGTGAAGCACGGCCCTATTGGGGACTGCGGTGTGACCGGACGTAAGCTCGCAGTCGACTTCTATGGCGGGAACTGCAAAATCGGCGGCGGCTCGCCCTGGACGAAAGACGGCACGAAGGCGGACCTCAGCCTGAACCTGCTTGCTCGCGCCCGTGCGCTGTCCTACGTCAAGGAACATCCCGAATGCCCGGAGGTGTTCTGCGCGATCTCCTGCCGTATCGGCTCGCCGGAAATCCTGGTCGTGTTCACGGACAGGCAGGGAAATGATCTCCTTTCCTACCGAGAATGCGTCAGCCCGGAAGAAGTCATCAAGCACTTCCGTCTGCGGGAACCGAGGTTTGCGGAGATGTGCAGAAACGGACTCTTCACATGATGGCGGCATTCACCTGGATCATCACATTCGTCAGCCTCGCAGGAACTGTCTTGAACGTCAGGAAGAACATCCTCTGCTTCTTCCTGTGGGCCGTGGGGAATGTGGCCTGGCTCGGCTTCGATGTCGCGTCAGGTCTGTTCAGCCGGGCAGTGCTGGACACCGTCCACCTCGCATTCGCCATTTGGGGAATATTTGCGTGGAGGAAGGACGAGACCCGCCCATCCGAGTGATGGGCGGGGGTTCAAGGTTTGCTGTTTCGTTTGAAGGTAGGTCGACAATGCAACCTACTTTCAAGTCCGCGGCTGTCACTCCGCGATTACGAACTTGCCCTTGACGTTGCTCTTCGCGATGCGGGGATGCTCCTTCGCATTGATCTCACGGAAGATGCTCCCGTAGAGCGTCTGTTCCGGCGTCTTGCACTCGGTGGGCGTCCAAAGATGTCGTTCGAGGATGGCTTCGAGGATTTCCTTGCAGTTCATCGGGTGTTCGGGTCCGGCCGCTTTGAGAACCTCGACGGCGGCGCTGAGGAGCGACATACGCTTAACAGGCTTATCGGACTCGTGCGCGGGATTGATGGCGTACTCGTCTTCCTGATCCTCGCCGCTGGGAGTGAACTCCGCAGTCTCGTCTTCGGGGACAACCTCGACAGTGGCGGATTCGGAAGCCTCGGCTTCCTGTTCGGACTCGGCCTGTTCCTCTGCGGATTCCTGCTCGGTCTGCGCGGCCGCTTCCGGCTCTGCGGGTTCCTGCTCTGCTTCGGCCTGCGGCTCTGCGTTGGCAGGCTCAGGCGTCTGTTCGACGGCGGGCTGTTCCGCATCTTCCGTGTTGAGTTCAACTCGGCTCTGCGGCACATTGAATTCCTTGTTCTTGGCAAGACTGCACACGCGGAATCCGGTGTCGAGGACTTCGAGGACTCTTGCGAGGATGAGGTTACGACCGACCTTGACTCTGATAAGGCTTCCGACTTTGACTTCGCTGTTGCTCATTGATGACCTCCTGTTGTTGTTGTTGGTGAGCTTATTCGAGCGGACGACATTACTTAAAGCGCATGTTTCCGCTTTGTCCAGTCGAAATTGAACTTAAACCCAGATAAAATCGAATTAAAAACCAGTTGTTCCGACCGGAGCATGCTTTTGAACTTATTCCAGTCGGGAATCGAAGAAAGGAGCAACTTTTTTTATGGAAAGACAGCGGAACCTGCTGGCCCTGACACCGGAACAGGTCGTGGACGTTCTGGTCAAGTCCGGATATCGGGATATGACCTTGGAACTTCTGCATAGCGACTTCGATGCGGGCGCGCCACGCAACGCCGACGGCACAGTCAATTTCATTCACTATATGGCGTGGATTTTGAAGGAGGTGAACAGCAATGCCAATGAACCCGACCAAGCTCAAGCCGATTGAAATCGTCCGCATCGTGAACACGACTCCGCTGATGGCGGTGCTGAACGACCGTCAGCTCAGGAGGCATCGCGACCGTGCGGGCTTCCGCATCAGCGACGACGGCGGGCAAACGGTGAACCTGTTCAAATACGCCGCCTGGCTTCGCGCCGAGCTCATGCTACGGCAGAGCATGACGCCGCTGACGTATGAGGAAAAGAAGAATGCCGCCCGCAACAGAAACCTCGCGATGGCAATGGCCGGACGCGACATCGGGGAACTGCCGGAAGTGGTGAACCCGGAGAGGAAGAAGCGGTGCCGGACGAATTTCAGGATGTTCTGCGAGGAATACTTCCCGGAGACTTTCTCGCTGGAATGGTCGCCCGACCACCTCAAAGCCATCCACAAAATTGAGACGGCAGTTTTGAAAGGCGGTCTGTTCGCTCTGGCGATGCCGAGAGGCAGTGGTAAGAGCAGCCTCACTGAGGTCGCGGCCATCTGGGCTATGCTGTATGGCCACCGCGAGTTCATCATGCTCATCGGGGCCACAGAGTCGGCGGCCTTGGAACTGCTGGACTCCCTCATGACCGAATTCGAGATCAACGAGCACCTCTCCGAGGATTTCCCTGAGGTCACTTTTCCGATTCAGCAACTCGACGGTATCGCCAACAGGTGTGCCGGTCAACTGTACCACGGGGAACGAACCCGCATCACCTGGACGAGCAATGAAATCGTGCTCCCGACCATCAAGGGGAGCGCCGCGAGCGGCATCGTGGTGCGCGTGGCCGGAATCACAGGGCGAATCCGCGGCATGAAGTACAAGAGACCGGATGGACGCAGCGTTCGTCCGAGCCTCGTGGTGATCGACGACCCGCAGACCTCGGAGTCTGCCGGAAGCTTGGAACAGACCCGCAAGCGCATCCGTGTCCTCGCCGGGGACATTCTCGGCCTCGCGGGTCCCGGACAGAAGATTTCGGGCATCATGCCATGCACGATCATTCGTCCGGGCGACATGGCCGACATCATCCTCAACAGGCAGACGCACCCGGACTGGAACGGCGAGCGCACGAAGATGGTTTATGAGTTCCCGAAGAACATGAAGCTCTGGGAGCAGTATGCGGAGATTCGTGCTGAGGCTCTGCGCGAGGAAGGCAACTTCCGCAGGGCAACTGAGTTCTACGAAGCACACCGTGCGGAGATGGACGAAGGCGCGAAGGTGAGCTGGGAAGCCCGATACAACCACGACGAAATCAGCGCGCTTCAGCATGCCATGAATTTGAAGTTCCAGGACGAAGTGGCCTTCCAGGCGGAATATCAGAATGATCCCTTGCCGGAAGATACTGGCGGCGAGGAGATTCTGTCGATTGACGCCATCTGCGCGAAAATCAACGGGCTTCCGCACAACAAGGTTCCGCTTGCCTGTGACCGGATCACGCTGTTCATCGACGTCCAGAAGGCATTACTGTTTTATGTGGTAACGGCCTGGGCGGAGAACTTCACGGGGAGCATCATTGATTATGGGAGCTGGCCCGACCAGCATCGGCGCGAATTCTCCCTCGCGGATGCCAATCCGACCATCCAGAGTGAGTTCCCTCGTGCCGGGCTTGAAGGCGGTCTGTACGCCGCCTTGACTGCCCTGACCGATGACCTGCTCGGACGCGAGTGGGAGCGCGAGGATGGAGCCGTGCTGAAGATCGAACGGGCGCTGATTGACGCAAACTGGGGCCAGTCGACCGATCTGGTCTATGAATTCTGCCGCGAGTCCAGATTCGCCGGAGTCGTGCTGCCGAGCCACGGACGCTACGTTGGCGCAAGCTCGAAGCCGATGACGGAATACCGCAAGCAGCCGGGCGACCGCCTGGGCTTCAACTGGATGATGCCGAGCGTCGCGAAGAAACGCGCTGTCCGGCACGTCATCTATGACTCGAACTTCTGGAAGAGCTTCGTCCACGCCCGACTCGCGGTGGCCATCGGCGACAAAGGTTCGCTCACGCTCTATGGGCGCATCCCCGGCGTTCACCAACTCCTGGCTGAACACCTGACCGCTGAATACCGGGTCAAGACTTCCGGTCGCGGCCGCACGGTGGACGAATGGAAGCTGAAGCCGGAACACCACGACAACCACTGGCTGGACTGCCTCGCGGGATGCGCCGTGTGCGGGTCTATGCTCGGATGCAGCCTGCCGGAGTTCGGAGCCGTCGTGGTGAAGAAGAAAGGCCGCATAAAACTGTCCGAACGGCAGGGAACGCATATCACGACTGCGGAACCTCGCCGCAAGCTCAAACTATCAGACATACGGAGGAAATGATGGAAGACGATGCCACGCTGATTCAGCTCACGCATCTTTTATCGGGGATTATGCGAAGAATTCATGGAAAGCCGCTGGATAAAGCCGGCGACATGCGCTTTAAGTACATGTCGCCGGAGCAATGCGCCGAAAGATCGGACGCTGGACTCCATCCAACAGCAACCAGAACGGAGAACGCACCATGGAAAACACCGCCACCCTCGACCAGCTCAAATGCCTGCTGATCCCGGTCCTGAATCGGATTGAGACCAGACGGCAGAATAACGACAAAAAGAAAGGAGCGAAACATGCAAAGCGAGTCAATACTCAGGCATCAGATTGAAGCTGTTTACAGCAAAAACATGGAGGAGCTCCGGGAGCAGTTCCGGGAGCTCCACGGCTTCGACTGCGGAGACACAAACGCCTTCGGCCTTCGGAAACGTATCATATACCGCCTGCAGGAAATCTACTTTGGCGGCATCGAACCGGTCGACATGGCTGTTCTGGAGGGCATCGCCGATAAAGACCCGTTGGCCAACCTCAAACCCATTACCGTGAAGAAGCGGACCAAGGTGCACGGCACAAAGCTGTACCGCATCTGGAAAGGCAAACAGTATGAAGTCACGATTGGCAAGGACGGATGCTTCATCTTCGATGGCGAGATATACAAATCGCTGTCGGCAATAGCCCGGAAAATCACCGGAACGAACTGGAACGGAAAAATATTCTTTGGAGTCGCAGGCTGATGGAAAAGAAAAAAGACATTGTGAGATGCGCGATCTATTGTCGCAAGTCCGTGGAGAAAGGACTCGACATGGAGTTCAACAGCATCGATGCCCAGCGCGAGGCGGCGGAGGCATATATCGCCAGCCAGAAGACGAACGGGTGGGTGTGCCTGCCGGAGCATTACGATGACGGCGGCTTCTCAGGCGGCAACATAAACAGACCCGCGCTCAAAAAACTGCTGTCGGACTGCGAGGCGGGCAAGGTGGATGTCATCGTGGTTTACAAGATCGACCGTCTGTCCCGCTCGCTCTGCGACTTCGCCGACCTCAGCCGCTCGTTCGAGAAATGGAATGTGGCCTTCGTCTCCGTCACACAGGAGATCAACACGCAGACCTCCGCAGGACGCATGATGCTGAATATCCTCATGACGTTCGCTCAGTTCGAGCGTGAGATGATCGCCACCCGCGTCAAGGATAAAATGGCCGCAACGCGGAAGAAGGGCAAGTGGGTCGGCGGCACGGTTCCTTTCGGATATCGCCTGGTCAACAAAAAACTTGTCGTGGATGAAGGGAAAGCCGCGATCATCCGCCGGATATTCAAGCGTTACCTCGAAATCCAGTCGCCACTGGCTATCGTCCAGGAGCTTAATGAGGAAGGAATCAAAACGCAGACCGGACACGTCTGGGATGCCGCGTATATCAACCGGATTCTCAACAACTACACCTACATCGGCATGGTGCATTACGAAGGAGAAACCTTCCCCGGAGAGCATGAGGCCATCATCGACAAGAAGACCTGGGACACCGTGCATTGTTTCATCAAGGCGAACGATCCCGGCTGGAACAGGAGAAATCGTCTGACCTCCGAAGCTGCCCTTTCCGGAATCATCCAGTGCGGGCATTGCAACTGCCGGATGACTCCGGTCAAGTCGCATCGATGGGGCCGGACCTACAACTATTACCATTGTGCGAAGGACTTCAAGCGTGAAATATCGTTGTGCCCCATCCGGCAGATAACGGCCAGCGACGTTGAAAGCGTGGTCTGCGAACACCTGACTCCGATTTTGAAGTCGCCGGAAGTCGTTATCGCAGTGTCGCAGCAGACGGGAATAAGCCCCAGAGACATCATGCACACACTTGATGACGGGTTCTGGAATGAGCTTACCTCCGTGGAGAAACAGCAGCTCATGCGAATCATGCTCGAACGCGTGGTCGTCAACGAAGATGACATTACCATTGAATTCCGAACCGAAAACATCAAATCCATTCAGGAGGCAAACAATGTTCCGCAAAATCCTTGAAAACGGACACCTGCAGGTCATCGTCCCCGTCAAATTCCGCACGATCTCGGCCCGACACAGAATGCTTGTTCCAGGCGCAACTGTTGATGGTACGGAACCGCTCGCGCTCGCCCTCGCGCGAGCCTTCCGCTGGCAGAAATACATCGACGAGGGGAAGTTCAAGAACAGCGTCGCTTTGGCTGAAGCCATTGGTCAGGACAAGTCCGTTGTCGCAAAAGTATTGCGGCTGCGCTTCCTGTCCCCGGCTATCGTGCATCGCATCGTGACCGGGGACATTCCCCGGTCGCTCACTCTCAAAGACCTTCGGACGTCGTTCCCGGATGTGTGGAGCGAGCAGGAGGAACGATGGTTCGGGGGAGAGATGGCGTCGTGGGGTGAGGGATAAGCATCTGGGATGACCAGCTGCAGGAGTTCCGCGTTGAGGCGTGATGTGATAACTGGCAGAGATGCCCGGCGGCTTTAAATATCATCGAGAAAATCACAGAAAAAACTATTTTCCCCGTCTTTAAGCCTTGACAAAATGATAACAAAGGCTTATTTTATGGTAACGAAGAATCGCATCCGTCGGTTCTTATCCGTTAACAGCCGAACACTATCGCGAAAATGAATTGATAGAGGTTCCCAAGAAGAATAACAGTCCCTAATAAACCACCACATTCATTCTATTTGGAGGCGTCTCATGAAGGTAATTATTCTTTTGATTGTCTTTTTTTGCTTTGTCATTTCATCTTCTGCCACGGAAATGAAAATTGAACAACATATCGCGACAGATATAGATAAAGGAGGCTCTGCCTTTTTATTAGGCTATACAGTAAATGGGGATTCTCCAATTCTTACACGCAAGTTACTCCGAAGGGGCAACTATATTACATTCTTTTCCCAAACGGATTATAAAGAAGTTGTGTTTGAAGCTTTTTCAGGATATTATGAATTGGATCCAGGTTTTTATTTTTATTATGTGGATTTTTCACGTCATGTGTATAATACTATTATTCAGGAAATGCTAAAGAAAGATAATATTATTAATGTTGTTTGGGAATTGGATGGATTTGATTCGGAAGATATGAGTATAATCGGTCGATTTAGAACAGATATTTTTTTAGCATCAGAAATCGATGCAAAGAAAACTATCAATAACAAAAAAACACTCACGATGAATGATATACTTAATCAAAATATCGACAAAACAAAAAACGATTTAGTTTTTCGAATAGTCCAACTTGTTGATGACAATCCATTTTCTTTCGCGCTTCTCGCGATTAATCACACCGACAAAGAGATTGATCTTTCTGGAAGAAACACTCTAAGCATTAGGTTTCCCAATGGAAAAAAATGCTCGTCTCTGTATCCTGCCATCGAAAGAAAAATGATTCTTTCCCCCCGTGAAAACAAAATTGTCAAAATCGATGTAAAGAAATTGATTGAATCTAAAGATGATTTTTCTCTCTCAGATTTCGAGTATGGACTCTCGGAAATGGTTTGGTCCATCAAAATGCCCGATGAAACAACTCTGTCTCTATCTCATTGGTTTGTAAAATTTAACGGCTTAATTCCGCAAGATTCTCTTTCTAACGACTACTATGGTGCTGGCTATAAACTTGACGGTCCTTTCGAACTAGAAACATTTCGTTCTCACGGTATTGTTCCCTCCACTCACGGCTTTGTTACATCAAAAGATATAAAAAACCGTTTAAACAAAACAAAACGTCCAACTGAAGAGTATTTGGAAGCCACAGATAAGATGATGGTATATAATATTCAGCAGAAGACTAGAACAATATGCGATTTTTCGCAACTTGAAAAAGGAACTCTTCTTTTCAAGGATATTCCTTTCGATCAAGTTCCAAACATAAAATATTTGGAAATAGATGTAAAAGACGATTCTAAAAACAAAGAGATGTCAAGGCTTGTTAACATCAATTCAGCGGAGTATTTGATCCGTCTTCATTCCGATAACCCTGGCGATGGATTCATTGTCGAAGAGAATGAGTTAAAAGAAGCTCCTAATCGAGACTATCTATGTAAAGAAATATCTTTGGTCATAAATTCTGAGGACCTTGTCTATTCTATGTTCCCATTCTTTATCGCATTTATCAAAATCGGAAATCGCTATGGAAAGATTGTAATGAATGCGCCTCCCGGCGCAGACGCTACTGCCGAAAAAGAGACTGCGGGAAATCCGTCTATTTTGAGTTACCGCTACAATTTGGACTTTTTCTTCAACAAAAAGCTGGGAGATCGCAACTTGACTAAATATCTTCTTGATTCTGGGGCAGATGGAATGGAACTACAAAAATCATCCTCCCAGAAATAATCCCATGCCTCGCCAGTTCTTACATCTCCTTTTCCTCTGCATCGTGCTGATGATCTCGCTTCTTCCTCTGCGTGTTCAGGCGGCATTGCCGAATGAACTTCCGGCATCGCCCACGAAGTTTCTGACGGGAGCCTGCCGGGATGAGTCTTCGGGACGACCAGTTGCAGGAGTTCCGTGTTGAGGCGTGATAACTGGCAAGCCCGGTTGGCTCCGCTCCCTGCCGCCCGTGACAGGACGGCGGGGGACGAGCTACGGTTGCGTGGATGGATTATTGCTCCGTTGGAGTTGATTGTCGGGGGCAGTCCGCCTGGCGTGGACGAGGCGGGCTTATTGGTTTTCAGCGGACGGTCAGGTTCCGGTCGTTTTCCGCCTTGTTGATGTATAGATCGATATCGATGGTCACCTCGGTCAGTTTCGGGTCCGCCGGGTTAAAGACCAGTCTGGGATGCCCGACCGCAAACTTACCGTAATGCTTTCCGCATTTCAGGAACCGGAATTCTTCCTTTTTCTCGTGTTCGAACTCTATCCCGGCCGTCCGTGTCCCCGGTTCGTCCTTCGGGATCTTTCCGGTCGCCCGATCCATCAGTTCCTGAAGATACGGGTCTTGTGGGTACACATGGATTTTGAACTCGTTCTCCTGATATCTCTTTTTCCGGGGACCGCCGTCGTAATCGGAAAACATATCCTCCTTCGCGATCCTGCCGTAATCAGAGAAATTCCCGAAGGTATACGCCGGATCGCCCCGTGTCGACATCCATGTGAGCCCATCCTCCTCGTCCCCGGAACGGTAACTGACGATGGATCGAGACGGAATCAGGACGGGAAGTAATCTGGGCGGATACAGGGTAGGATCAGGACCGAGCTCGTTGAACTCGAGCCGTACTTCCAGCCACCTGC
>Ga0310690_10010845_pt1 | contig 11289 bp, 9 predicted proteins | sample AusTroGonzalo_MG_2_FD_207661 | JGI IMG/M metagenome (GOLD analysis project Ga0310690, IMG submission 207661) | Bovine rumen microbial communities from tropical cattle in Woodstock, Queensland, Australia - Gonzalo_04 (v2) (version 2) | ecosystem: Host-associated > Mammals > Digestive system >...
TGACGCCTATGACAATGCGCAGCCAAGTCCCGCTCCGCTTTTCACGCTGGAGGAACTTTTCCCGACAGCGGTGCCGACGCCTGTGGTAACCTTTGAGGTGACGGAGGAGCCGACCGTGGCGCCGACGACCGAACCTACACCCACTCCGGAACCAACGCCCGTGCCGACGCCGGAACCCACTGCTGAGCCGCCGGAAAAATCTTCGGATATGGATCTGATGGTGGCAGCTGTTTTTGGCAGGGATGTGCTGACTTCTGTTCCGGATGCCGTTTCGCTTACGGTCAGTTTAAAAAACAGCGGCGATGCTGAAATCAGAAATGTCCAGGTGCTTTCTGATGACACCGTCCTTTTCACTGTTGAGTCTCTTGCCGCGGGAGAGGTTGTTTCACTGAAGAGGGATGTATTGCTCAGCATGGAGGGCACATATATCTTTACAGCCAGGTATCAAAACGCGTCCGGGGAGGAGCAGTCAGTCTCCAGTCCCGGGATCACTGTAACCGTTCGGTCATCTGATGTTTGAGGAGGGACTTTCTGTGAAAAAGAATGTTGCGGTTACCGCCATTTCTGTCCTTGCCGTTCTGGCTGTTATCCTGGGAATACTTTATTTTACGAACAATGCCGGGAAACAGAAGGAAATAGATCTTTTGACGGCGGACGTTTCCGAAAAAACGACTCAGATCGATACGCTGACGGCGGATCTTGCGGACAGAGACGGGCAAATCAAGGCGCTGAATGACGACGTTGCCGACAGGGACGGCCGGATTGAGACGTTGAGCGCGGATGTTAAGGAGAAGTCAAAGCAGATTGATACGCTGAACGCGGATCTTGCAGACAGGGACAGCCGGATTAAATCATTGAGCGCGGACGTTGTTGAGAAGTCAAAGCAGATTGATACGCTGAATGCGGATGCCGCGGACAGGGACAGTCAGATCAGGACGCTGAATGCGGATGTGACATATAAATCCGCACAGATCGATGCCCTGACGGCGCATATTGCCAATAAGGCAGATCAGATTGATACACTGACTGCGGAGGTTGCCAATAAGACAGGTCAGATCAATACACTGACTGCGGATGTTGCCGGCAAAGCCGGTCAGATTGAGACGTTAAACGGGGACGTGTCCGGTAAAGACGAACAGATTAAACGGCTGACTGAGGAACTCCGGTCAAAAGATGAGACGATTGCTTTGCTGAAAGATCAGAATGAGGAAAAGGACAGGACGATTGAGAAACTTCAGTCTCCTGCTGATCCTGATTCGGCGCCTGTGCCGATTTTCCCGCAGAAATGATCGGAATCCCGGCCCGGTGACGGGCCGGGGATAAAAGAAATTACGCTGTGCAAGGCGGTGCGCAGGCACGAGTGAGATTACAGCAAGAGGGGGATTGCACAATGAAGAAAATGATGGCCGTCCTGTTAACCGTTATGCTGCTGACGGGGATTTCCTTATCGGCAGCTGAAGAATCTCAGGCGCCGGCTGATTTCCTGCAGGCGCTGGCGGACTGGGCTCAAAACCTGAACCTTGACGAATCGGATTACTCCGGTTCGGTCAGATGGCTTAACAGTCCGGCTTATGAGGGTACGGTCAGAAAGAATCAGGGGATTACAGAGATCGAACTTGCCGGGCTGGGGAAAGCGCAGGTTTCCGAAAAAAAGATTATGCTGGATATCGGCGGAAAAAAGTACGGCGTTGATCTGTCAAAGTTGATGGAATGGATACAGTCTTTTTCTTCAGGTGAGAAGAAAGGATTTGCGAAGGATCTGGAGATGTTTCTGCCCTGGCTGGAGAAAGCTTTCAAGGATATTATTCTTCCATGCGTGAGGATCAATTACAGCTATGACGGATGGTCGGTTCACATTGATGCCGATGATGAAACGATCAGAGAAAGAACTTATATGCTGATCGATGAAATGATAGCTGAACGGAATACGTTGGAGACGGTTCTGGACCGGTACGGCACTTATCTGTCAAAGCTCATTCCCGATATGCCGCGGACTTTTGAGGAACTGGAGAAAGCCTGGGAGTCCGAAAAAGACAATCCGGCGTTTTCCTGGATGGATTTCAATCTCGGCGCGGATTTAACCTATTCCCGGAACTATGACGGGCTGTCGGTTTCGGGTCGCATCAACCTGTCTTTCCAACGGCTCTTCGGTGCCAATCTGACTTTTGAACTGAAGTCAAACGATGAAGGCTTTGATGTTCTTGCTTCACTGGATCTGTCAAACGGCCGGGATGCTGCCGTCAGGTCTTCCAATAAGCTGGCGATTCACTGCGCAAAAGACAAAATCGAAGGTCTTCTTAAGGTACAGGATAATACGTATACCCTGAAGGCTGAAGGGAAAACCGAAGAGAGCGGGCTGAGCCGTTATACGGCTTCCCTGACCGGCCTGAACGAGTGGGGCGGAATTTTCCTGAAGTATGACCTGGAAGCGGTCTATGATCCGGCAGACCAATCATTGAAAGCTGCGCTGTACGAAACCAGAGACGCAGGCACATCCTATGAGTCTCGGGAAAAACTGGCTGATATGGAAATGCTTAAAGGAATCCTGGGTTGGGAAGCGGAATTGACACTGCCTTTCGGCGCTTTGTCGCTGAACCTGAATTTCGGGGATCAGTATACCCGCCTGAAACTGGAACATAAAGGGCTTACCCGCTACGACACCTGGTATCTGGATGCGTGGCTGTATTATTCCCCGAAAGAATACCTGCTGAAGGTGGAAACAAATCTGGCTGATGCTGACCGCCGCAATGCCAATATTTATTCGTTGGCGTTCCGGGAGGATGGGATGGAGTTTTCCGTTGCTGATGAGGGTGAAACCCAATGTCACGCGAAGATTTCATATCGCCGGACAATGAACGGATTTGAAGTGGAGGTCGAGTATCTGAATAAATGGGAGCGGATTCCGGTCATCAGCAGCCGATTCAAACCGTCCAGGCTGAAATTTGTCGCGGAAGGCAACCGTTACAGGGCGGATCTGGAGTGGTGCCTTTACGGTAAGCCCGTTCTGGGCGCGACGGGAACGCTTGATCTGGACGAATCCGGTGCATTCCGGAAGCTGGCTGTTGACGCGATACAATATGATCTGCTGGGGATTGCCAAGAACAGGGACTATCACCTGACGGTAATTCCCGGAACCGTAACCTATGTTGATCAGACCGGTATCTATGAGCTCAGGATAGTCGAGGACACGGCGGAAAAGCTGGCTGTTGTGCTGACAAAGGATTACAAGGATGAACTGGGCAGCCTTGTCCTGACGCTGGACGATCAGAAAGCATTCAGCGGAGTGCTGACGGTCATGGGAAATGAAACGGGTAGCATCATGATCACGCCGATCCCGAAGGAACCGATTGACGAGATTACCGAAGAGAATGCCTTCATGATTGATTTCAGTATACTGAGTAAGATCAGATAAGATTACGGTATTGTCCTGAAAGACAGAGAACTGACCCCCAAAAGGCGGTCAGTTCTCTTCGCTTCCGGTGCAAAAACACTGTTCGGATTATTCTATACCGGTGACTTTATAATCCTGGGCTTCCACTGCCGCGCGCAGCGCTTCGTCCGCAACAGGAGCGGAAAGGGTTACGACTGCCGTGCCGGCGGTATGGTCCGCTGCGGCGGTTTCAACACCGGGAACGGCTTCCAGCGCTTTCTTGACACGCGCTTCGCAGTGCGCACACATCATGCCTTCGACTTTCAGGGTTTTCTTCATCGTTTTTTCCTCCTTTATTGTTTCTGCTTTAACGATCTGTTCGAGCGCTTCCGCAGAAATAGTCTTTTCTTTCCGGTCATGCCCGGCGTCATGCGGGTTTACCAGGTTCAGCCTCAGCGCGTTCATGCATACGAAGAAGCTGGAGAGCGCCATAGCTGCCGCACCGTACATGGGTTTCATCTCTATGCCGTACAGCCCCATCGCCAGCGGGATGCAGATTGCGTTGTAAAAGAACGCCCAGAACAGGTTCTGATGGATATTCCGGATCGTTGCGCGGCTCAGCCGGATCGCCGCGGTCACATCAGTCAGACGGCTCTTCATTACCACAATATCCGCAGCGTCGATGGCTACGTCCGTACCCGCTCCGATGGCGATGCCGTTGTCAGCGACCGTCAGCGCGGGCGCGTCGTTGATGCCGTCGCCGACCATGGCAACCTTTCCCAGTGATTTCAGACTGCGGATCACATCTGCCTTACCATCCGGCAGCACGCCGGCGATGACCTGATCTGTTTCGGCCTGCTCGCTGATCGCTTTGGCTGTCCGCTCGTTATCGCCGGTCAGCATCACGGTCCGGATCCCCATGTTCCGCAGTTCGCGGATGGCCTGCGCTGAATCCTCCTTAATGGGATCGGCTACCGCGATCATGCCGCAAAGCTTTCCGTCCAGGGCGAACAGCAGCGGCGTCTTTCCCTGTTCCGCGAGAGCGTTTGCCTGCGCTGAAACAGCTTCGCTGACCAGTCCCCTGGATTTGAGATATTTCAGGCTTCCGCCGAGTAGTTCCTTTCCGTTCAGCCGGGCACGGAGCCCGTGACCGGGCAGAGCTTCAAAATCGCTGACTTCCTGGAGCGCCAGGTCTTCCGCTTCGGCTGTTATTGCCTTTGCCAGCGGATGCTCACTGTTCTTCTCCAGGGATGCGGCCAGGATAAGCAGCTCGTTTTTCTCTATGCCCACCGGAATCATATCCGTAACCCGGGGCTGGCCTTCGGTCACGGTGCCGGTTTTATCCAGTGCGATCATCTGCGTCCGCCCTGCGCCTTCCAGTGCGGCAGCGGTTTTATACAGTATGCCGGTTTTTGCGCCGACACCGCTGCCCACCATGATGGCCACGGGCGTGGCAAGCCCAAGTGCGCAGGGGCAGCTGATGACCAGCACGGAGATTCCCCGCGCAATGGCAAAGGAGAAAGGTTTCCCCGCAATGAGCCAGCCGATCATCGTCAGAAGGGCAAGCCCCATGACTGTGGGCACAAAGATTCCCGACACCTTATCCGCGATCCGGGCCAGCGGTGCCTTGGTTGCGGCTGCGTCGGAAACAGTACGGATGATCTGTGCCAGGGTGGTGTCTTCACCGACGCGGGTCGCGCGGCACTCGATATACCCCTGCTGATTGATCGTTGCGGCGGAAACCGGATCACCCGCGGCTTTATCCACCGGGATGCTTTCCCCGGTCAGGGCGGATTCATTAACTGCCGTGATCCCTTTCAGGATGATGCCGTCCACCGGGATCTGCTCACCGGGGCGGACCACAAACACATCTCCGGTGCTGACTTCTTCGATGCCGACTTCCAATTCGATCCCGTCCTTCAGCAGGACGGCTGTTTTCGGTGCCAGCCGCATCAGACCTTTCAGCGCGTCGGTTGTGCGGCCTTTCGACATGGCTTCCAGCATTTTGCCGATGGTAATCAGCGTCGGGATCATGGCCGCGGATTCAAAGTACAGATTCATTCCGTACTTCATCACCGTATTGTGATCTCCTTCTCCCTGGGCGAGGATCATCAGGAACAGCTCTGTCAGGGAATAGAGGAAAGAAGCGCCGGATCCGAGCGCCACCAGGGTATCCATATTGGGAGCACCGTGAATCAGGGAAGAAAAGCCGGAGGTAAAGAATTTCCCGTTGATGACCATCACAGTTACAGCCAGCAGCAGCTCAAACAGTCCCAGAAATACGGGATTATCAAAAGCCGCAGGCGCAGGCCAGCCCCACATTCCATGCCCCATGGAAAAATACATGAGAATCAGAAGAATCGGCACGGAAAACAGAAGCCGTTTCTTCAGCTTTGGCGTTTCGTGATCCTTCAGTGCCTCCGCGTCCGCCCAGGAAGGAGAATTTCCGGAGGCAGCTGCCTTCGCCGCTCCTTTCAGGGATGCACCGTATCCGGCAGCTTCCACCGCGCGGATGATGTCGGCGGAGGAAGCTGTTCCCTCTACGCCCATGGAGTTTGTCAGAAGGCTTACAGAGCACGAAGTCACGCCCGGCACGCCGGATACCGCTTTTTCCACCCGGCCGGAGCACGCGGCGCAGCTCATGCCGGTTACCTGATATTGTTCCATTGCAATACACCTAACTCTTTATTTCATCAGTTTTGCCAGCGTGTCCATCAGCTTATCCACGGTCCCGTCGCGCCCGGACCGGATTGAATGGAGGAGATCCCGTTATTGCTCATTTCTTTGAATGCGCGTCCATCCAGATTTCCCAGATATTCTGAATACCGGCATCATTCACATAGACTAAGGCATAGGAGGGCTTTGCACCGGGATAGACGACAGTGGCCCGGCACAGAATACAGTACAATCCATCCTTCTCACCGAGGAAGCCGAGGGGTTCGTAATGAACGCCGACAAAGCCTTCCATAGCGTGATTAAAGATCGTTGAGGCTTTTTCAGTCATCTCGATCGTTTCCGGCAGATTCCATTCGGCATCATGGACATTGTCAGGATTCTCCGCAGGTGTGCTCGCCGTTTCGTCCGTACTGAGAGATGAAAGCATGGGCGTTTCTTGGATTGCGTCTTCTGCGCAGGCGGCACTCATCAGAAGAAGGGCGGCAATAATCAGGGCAATAAGTTGTTTCATTCCGGTTCATCCTTTCCGTTAGCATATCTGTCTTCATTATATTGGATGAACGTAAATTAAGCAACAGAATCAAACACACCTTCTATTTCTTGCGAGATAAGGGATCAGAGTGTATAATGAACAGACCCATCAGGACAACAATCGAAATCTGTGAGGCTGTTAGAAAGGATGAAAGTGACCTATGAAAATCGCAGTCAGGTATTACACAAAAACGGGAAATACAAAGCGGCTGGCAGAGGCAATAGCCAATGCTATCGGAGTCGAGGCGCTACCGATCTCTGCTCCGATAACGGAGCCTGTAGACATCCTTTTCCTGGGCAACTCCTACTATGCTTTTACCATTGATCCTGAGGTAAGAACATTTGTCTCATCGCTGGATAAGGAAAAGGTAGGCAGGATCGTCAACTTCGGATCAGCGGCGATGATGAATTCCACTTGGAAGAAAGTCAAGGCTGTAGCTGATAAGGCCGGCATCCAGATGGATGAGAGAGAATTCCACTGTAAAGGTGAATTCAAGGGTGTCCATAAGGGTAAGCCGGATGAAACTGACCTTAAGGCAGCGGCAGAATTTGCTAGGAAGATAGTGGGATAAAACGCAGCAGGGAAAAAGAAATTTGCTATCATTTTTATTGCTTTGCGTAAAATTTAGGTGAAAGATGAATCCAGGCCAATTCTGAACATATATTACAGGTTAATACCGCCATCCTTCCATTCAACACCGCCAAATTATGTAAAAATGGCGGTATTGAATTGATTTTTGGCGGTTTTTATGATACAATACAGCTAAACCTTGAACAAATGGCGATGTTGTGAGCGGAAATGGAGCAAGTATAATGAGAGCATTGAACTATAAAAAAACCTATCGGAAACTGCTGACACCAGAAATTGTTTCTTATCTGGCGCAGATTCACGAGCAAAAAGGACAGCAGAATCTGTTTATCGAAGCCCATAAAGATGCATTGACTGAAATGCTGGAAATTGCAAAGATCCAAAGTACAGAAGCATCAAACCGGATTGAAGGAATCATTACCACGGATGACCGGCTGAAGAAGATTGTGCGTAATAAGACGGCTCCGCGGAACCGCAACGAAAGAGAAATTGCCGGATACCGCGATGTACTGGCGACGATTCATGAGAATTACGACTTTATCCCGGTACGTCCCAACATGATTCTTCAGTTGCACCGAGATCTGTATAAATTCAATAATCCGGGATTTGGCGGAAATTATAAGAACAGCGACAACATCATTGCAGAGGAACAGCAGGATGGTACCAAACTGGTTCGATTCCAGCCGGTACCGGCATGGGAAACCCCGGAAGCAATCGAAACGCTTTGCAACACCTTCAACGATGCCATCAATGACCTGGATATGGATCCGCTTCTCCTGCTGCCCATCTTTATCCTGGACTTCCTCTGCATTCATCCGTTCAATGACGGAAACGGAAGAATGAGTCGTCTCCTGACCCTGCTGATTCTTTACCGGTCCGGATATATTGTCGGAAAGTATATCAGTCTGGAAAAACTGATTGCTGAAAGCAAAGAGAGCTATTATGACGCCCTCCAGGACAGTGATGCCGGATGGCATGAGGGAACAAATGATTATCTGCCTTTTGCGCGCTATATGCTTGGAGTGATCATTGCTGCCTATAAGGATTTCGCTGACAGGGTAGAGATCCTGATCACAAAAGGCCTTTCCAAACCGGAACGTGTAAGGGAGATCCTCCGCAACAGTATCAGGAAACTGACTAAAGCAGAAATCATGGCACAGTGCCCTGATATCGGTGAAAGAACTGTGGAACGGGCTTTGGCAAGCCTGCAGGAAAGCGGAGAGATCATCAAAATCGGCGGCGGCCGCTATACATCCTATATCTGGAACAGAGGTGACTGAATATGATTACCGGCGAACTGAAAAACAGAATCGACAGCATCTGGGAAATCTTCTGGACGGGCGGCCTGACCAATCCTGTGACCCAAATACGTATTTTATTTATCTGCCACGGCAACAGTGACTGAGGGGTTGGCAGGACGCGCCCGGACACACACTTATCGCGGCAAAACGCGGCAGGCAAAAAGCAAATTACTACCGTTTTACTACTTTTGGTGAAATGATGCCGTAAAAATGAATCCCGGATCATTCTGGACACTGATCCTGAGCAGGCAGGGTGAAAAATGTGCCAGTTATGCGGAATGACGATGTTCGGCAAAAACAGCATCGCATTGTTGATTTTGCCGAACAATCATTGTATAATACAGTTGCATTAAGCAAGAGGAGGGTTCCCTATGTATTATCACAGGCAGCTGGAACCGACACTCAGAAAGGCAGCGGAAGAATTCGCATGCATAACGCTTTACGGCGCCAGGCAGACAGGGAAGTCCACGATGGTCAGAACGTTGTTTGACGGTGTTGAATATGTGACACTGGACCAAAGCAGGGAACGCCTTCTTGCCTCGGAAGACCCTGAACTGTTTCTTCAGTCACACGCTGTGCCGCTTGTGATCGATGAAATACAGAAAGTACCGGAACTGATGGAAGCTGTTAAAATCCGGATTGATGAAGCAAAGCTGAACAGCGTCAGAACAGGGGAAAAAACTGGATTAATGTATATTCTGACAGGTTCCAATACACATGAAATAAGAGAAAAGGCTTCAGAGACACTTGCGGGCAGAACGGCAATCATTGAAGTGACATCTCTGTCGGAAAGCGAAAAAAGACAGGTCGAAGGAAATGATTTCTTCCCGGATATCAATGTCCTCATGAACAGAAAAGGGAAGCTTGCCGCAAAAAACAGGTTTGAAGTATTCACAGAAATCTATAAAGGCGGCATGCCAGAATACTGGATCAATGAACCGGACAGAAACACGTTTTTTGAAAGCTATATTTCCACTTATCTGGAAAAGGACGTCAGCCGGCTGATCAACGTCGGAAGGCTGAATGATTTCCGGAAGTTTATGATGATTGCCGCGCTGCGGACCGCACAGCAGCTCGACTATACTGAAATTGGAAACGCGGTGGGAATCGATTCACGAACAGCAAAAAGCTGGATTTCTGTTCTCGAATCATCCGGGATTATTATGCTCCTGCATCCTTACGCTACCAACCTGTCCAAACGGATTATCAAATCACCGAAACTGTATTTCCTGGATACCGGATTATGCACTTATCTTTGCGGCTGGTCTGATCCAAGGATACTGGAAGCGTCACCGATGGCCGGAGCCATTTTTGAAACCTATGTGGTCAGTGAGATCGTAAAAAGCATCCGGAACAGCGGGAAACGTATTGAATATACACTGTATTATTACAGGGACAGGGACCAGAAAGAAGTGGATATTCTGTATATCAGGGATCAGACGATTTACCCGATTGAAGTGAAGAAGGGAATCGGCCGGGATAAAGCGGATAAAAATTTCAGGATTCTTGAGCAATACAGGATGCCTGTTTCGACCGGCCTGATCATTGATACCGGGGACAGTGTTTTCCCACTGAACAGGGATGCATATTACTGTCCGGTCGGCATGATCGGATTGTGATGAATACAGTTTGCTGATGAATTGATAACATAGAAAGCCGGACAATCCCAGTGTACCATGATGAAAGGGGGTTCAGAACGGAGTATGACTGAGCAGAAGATCTTATTTGTAAATGCCTGTGTAAGCTTGATCTTTTACCGGCCAATGGAAAGCCCGGAGCCCCCGTATAGGAGAAGTATAATATCTCAATAAAAAATGCTCTTTAGTCTGTAATACGCCTCGATTTTATCCAAGTCTGTAAAAAGAGGTAAAACAATGGATAATGTATTTGAGCAGGTGGAGAAGAATATAGACAACCTGGTCCTGGGACGTGCGGACTGGACTGCATCCGCCTCGAAGGAAGAACTGGAGGCGGCCCGAAAGGGAAAACTTCATCTCCGTTTCTGGAACGGGGAAGTGCCGGAGGAATGGCTGAAGGATATCAAAGGAAAAAAGGTGCTGTGCCTGGCGGGTGCCGGCGGGCTGCAGGCACCGTTGTTTGCCTGCGCCGGGGCGAAGGTGACGGTAATTGATCTCTCCGGGCGTATGCTGGAAAAGGACCGGGAAATCGCGGAGAGGGAAAAGCTGGATATTGAGATCGTGAAAGGAAACATGTGCGACCTTTCCAGGTTTGCGGATGGGTTCTTTGACCTGATCTTCAATCCGCCGTCCCTGATGTATATCCCGGACGTCAGCGTAGTATTCCGGGAATGCTTCCGGGTGCTGGCGAAAGGCGGAGAACTGATGATCATTGCACCTGCTCCCATCAACTATATGTGTGACTGGGTGGAGGATGAGCAGGGCGGCTATTACAAGACGGTTCACCGGGTGCCCTGCTGTACCCGGGAGTACGATGATTCCGAATGGATTGAGTATGGGCATACCATGGAAGAATACCTGGGCGGAATGATCAGATGCGGCTTTGTGCTGAACGGATATATGGAATGCCAGGGAGAGGATATTACAGAGCTCAACTTCCTGGCCAGGGCGGTGAAACCGGAATAAGCGGAGGGTTATGGATGAATATCAAAAAAAGAACTGGGCTCCGCTTGCCCTTGGTTTCGTAATCGTTGGTCTGGAAGCTGAATGATGATTATATTACGAACCAAAAAATAAAGGCTTTTCAACGCCTGTAGCTACTTTTGCTCTCATTCAACTGTCAAACTCCCGCGGACGGAATAAAAAATCAAAAGAATCCAGAAGGGGCTGGGACGGTTGCGTCCC
>Ga0310690_10010846_pt1 | contig 11289 bp, 8 predicted proteins | sample AusTroGonzalo_MG_2_FD_207661 | JGI IMG/M metagenome (GOLD analysis project Ga0310690, IMG submission 207661) | Bovine rumen microbial communities from tropical cattle in Woodstock, Queensland, Australia - Gonzalo_04 (v2) (version 2) | ecosystem: Host-associated > Mammals > Digestive system >...
CAGCCAATTGAATGGTCTTTGTAATTACATTCATCTTGTTTAAAACATCTAAAAATAAAAAAACGGTGCAACCCATGCGCTGAGGGTTGCTAAAATTTGGCCGCAAAGTTACACAATAATATATAATTTAACGAAAAAATGGGTGATAATTTTATATTTTTTGGGTATTTTTCGTACCTTTGCACCCGTAAAAAGAAAAAACAAAGACGAATATGAAACATATATGGAAGGTAGCCGTTGTATTTGTGGCTGCGATGACCATCGCCTCGTGCGATAACAATAAGTTCACTGTGGAGGGGCAGATTGGGAATGCCAAGGACTCTGTGCTCTATTTTGAGAATGTCGGTTTGGAAGGCATCAATGTGCTCGACTCTGTCAAACTGGATGACAATGGCAGTTTCTCGTTCAGCGAGGCCGCAACCATTGCCCCTGAGTTCTATCGTTTGAGAATTTCCGACCAGATCATCAATGTCAGTATCGACTCCACGGAGACCGTCAGCATCAAGGCTCAGTATCCGCAGATGGCTACCGACTATGAGGTGAGCGGTTCCGACAACTGTCTGAAAATAAAAGAACTGGCTCTCAAGCAGATTGACCTCCACAAGCGGGCGATGGCCATCCAAGAGAATGTCTCCCTTGGTGTGGATGAAGCCAACGATAGCATTCTGAAACTCATCGACGATTATAAGAACGACGTGAAGACCAACTATATCTTCAAGGAGCCGATGAAGGCCTATAGTTATTTTGCCCTGTTTCAGACCCTCGGCAACTGGTTGCTCTTCAATCCCCGCAGCAATAAGGACGACATCAAGGTGTTTGCCGCTGTTGCCACCAGTTGGGACACCTACTATCCTCACGCTGAACGCGGTCAGAACCTGCATAACATCGCCATCGAGGGAATGAAGAATCAGCGTATTCTGGATGAGCAGAACCAGACCATCGATGCCAGTAAGGTGTCAGAGGCCGGTGTGCTCGACATTGCACTGGCTGACAACAAGGGACAGGTGCGCCATCTGACAGACCTGAAAGGCAAAGTGGTGCTGCTCGATTTCCATGTCTTCGCGATGGATGAATCTCCTGCCCGTATCCTGTCGCTCCGCGAATTGTATAACAAATATCAGGCTCAGGGTTTTGAGATCTATCAGGTGAGCCTTGATCCCGACGAGCATTTCTGGAAGCAGCAGACGGCAGCCCTCCCATGGGTGAGTGTTCGTGATGCTGATGGTGTCCAGTCGCATCAACTCTTATTATACAATATCCAGACTATTCCCGACTTCTTCCTCATCGACCGTGCCAACAACCTTGTGAAGCGTGCGGCTCAGATGAAGGATCTGGAGGCAGAAATCAAGAAACTCTTATAAAGAAAATTAGCGGGAAACACTCCCGCTAATTTTTGTCTATTGTGCTTCGAGCAATAGAACACGACTGCTCCAGTCGTTTTTCTTCGACCATTCAGGTTCATTGCGGTAGGGCATTTCCAAACCGTGGTTCATCAGATAGGCACCACTGAAAGTCTTGCCTTCGATGTCCATCGGCTTCAGGTCGATACGGTTCAGTTCGTGAACCTTATAGTTCTTATTGGCATCAAGACCAGCCATCTTCACACGCGGCAGATGTTCGTTCTGGAACGACTCGGTCTTCCACCAGAAGAAAACGCTCTTGTTTTTGGCCTCGTTGACGTACATGAGTGATGCCAGACCGATCTTATCATACGGAGAGACGAGACGATAGAGGTCGCCGAACTGTACAATCGGACGAATCTGCTTATACTCGGCAATAGCCTTGCGACAGAGGGCCTTTTCATCATCCGTCATGTTCTTGGGCTGTATCTCCATACCGAGACGTCCGCTCATGGCCACGTCGATACGATATTTCATTGCTGTGGTGCGGAAGACGGTGTGATTCGGTGTGGCAGAGATATGTGAAGCCATCGCGATAGCGGGGAAGAAATAGGAGGTGCCCCACTGCATATAGATGCGCTGGAGGGCATCGGTATTATCGCTCACCCAGAACTCGTCGAAATAAGGCAGCACACCCCAGTTGGCACGTCCACCACCAGAGGCACAGGCTTGGATGGTGAGGTCGGGATACTTCGCACGTACACGCTGACAAGTCTTTTCCAAACCACGGTGGTATTCGATATAAAGGTGACTCTGGTCGTTCATTGTCAGGTACTGCGAACCATGATTCAAGATGGGCATGTTGGCATCCCATTTGATATAGTCGATCTCAGGATATTTCGTCATCAGATTATCGACAACGCTAAAGACAAAGTCCTGCACCTTAGGATTGCCCATGTCGAGGATGAGTTGCGTGCCGCCACGACCCTGAACGGCATCACGCTTCGGTGCCTTGATAATCCAGTCGGGGTGAGCCTCATAGAGTTCAGAAACGGAGTTGGTCATCTCTGGCTCAATCCAGATACCGAACTTGATACCGTGTTTCTTGGCATCTCTTAGGAGTCCCTCGATACCCTCAGGCAGTTTGTTTTTATCCACCACCCAGTCACCAAGACTGGAGTTGTCGGTCTTCCGAGGATATTTGTCGCCAAACCATCCGTCGTCCATCACGAAGAGTTCGCCACCCATCGAGGCAATGTCGCCCATCATCTGATCCATGCCCTCTTGGTTGATGTCGAAATAGACACCCTCCCACGAGTTCAGCAGGATCTTTCTTTCCTTGTCGCCGTGAGCGAGCATGTATTTGCGGCCCCATTTGTGGAAGTTACGGGATACGCCGGATAATCCGGCTTTAGAGAAACTGAGGGCGACCTTCGGCGTGGTGAAGGTCTCGCCTTTCTTCAGGTGATATTCAGAGTTGTCGGGGTTGATGCCTGCGAAGAAATAATGATACTCCGTGTCGTCCGTCTCTACCTTTAGTTGATAGTTACCAGAATAGCAGAGTGCTGCACCGATGACATCGCCGTTGTTCTCCTGTCCTTTGCCGTCGAGGGAGAACATCACCTCGGCATGGTCGGTATGCGAGTTGCGCGAACCGTCTTTGTTTTTGATGACCTTCTGGCCAGCCAGGATAGGCTCTTCCACAAGACGTGCCTCGTTGGCCCAGGAACCGTAGAAATGTGAGAGCCACACGTTGCCGCGACGGATGGGCAAGGCGATGGAAGCAAATTGTGTCAGCGTGACAGGTTTGGCCTCGCCATTGGTGATCTCTGCCCAAGTCTCAATCATATCCTCGTCCTGAAAGGCCTTATAGTAAAGCGTGACAGATACTGGATATACCGGATCTTTCAGGAAAATCCGGGTGACGGTTCCCTGCTGCTCCACGCCTGTTGTAACGAGAGCCGTCGAGAGATTGCCGTCGGCATGCTTCATGGCGAGTGCAGCCTCAGCAGGACAATTCAGTCCGTAGGCGGGATAGGCATCCATCCGTCCGTTGCGAGGCAACTGCAGATTGGCAAGATCGTAGTTGCTTAACTTCGTGCCATAATAGATATACTGTGGTTGTTTACCATTTTCCACATTCAGTACCATCGTGGTGTTCTTGGTCTGAATGGTCACTTGCTCGGCTTGCATCGTCATCGACACAGCCAACAGCATTCCCAAAATCATTTCTTTCTTCATATTGCTGAGTATTGTTTTTAGTTTCTGGTGCAAAAATACAAAAAAAGCCACAGATTACACAGATTTTCACGGATTATTTCTTACCTTTGCGCCCAAAATGCAAGAATCCGACAAATAAATATCACTATGAGTCTGCTTGACATCATCCTCTTGGCGATAGCCCTCGCGATGGACTGCTTCACGGTTTCCATCGTCTGTGGGATGATAGATCATGGGGACTGGCACAATGATAGTAGCGAAGCGAAGATCTGGGTGCCTGTCCCCGTGATCTATCTGAGGATGGCCTTTCTCTTTGGTTTCTTCCAGGCTTTGATGCCACTCATTGGTTGGTTGGGTATTAGTTATTTTCAGTCGTACATGGAAGCCTACGATCACTGGATTGCATTTGGCATGCTCGCCTTTATCGGGGGCAAGATGATCAAGGAAAGTTTCGATCAAGCAGAAGAAAAACAATTCAATCCCCGTCGCCTGCATACTCAGTTGCTCTTAGCCATTGCTACCAGCATCGATGCTTTGGCTGTTGGCATCTCTTTTGCCTGTACGGGTTACAATACTATCTCGCAACTCACTCTTCCCCTCGTCATCATCGGCTTGGCATCCTTCATTCTTTCTCTTGTCGGCTATTTTTTAGGCAGTCGTTTCGGCAGCATGATTACACGCCGCCTAAAGCCTGAACTTTTCGGCGGCGTGATATTGGTTGGTATTGGCATTAAGATCCTTCTATCCCACCTTTTGGAATAAGAGATTTTAGAAGTTTACACCGACGGTGGCAAAAAAGGAGCCATTGCGAGAGGTGTCAAAGTAGTCGTGACTAATATTGGAGAGTCCGAAGTCATAGCCCAACTCCGCATAAAGATGGTCGTACTGAAGTCCGCAACCCACCTTGATACCTGCGTCGAAACGCTGGAAGCCTTCATCATCAAAGGAACTGTAGGCATGACGACTGCCAAAATCTTTTATCTGTCCTCCAATACCTGCTGCCACGTAACCTCCAAGATAGGGTTGGATGCTCAGCAGATGATCTGCGCGGTAGTCATACTTCAGTACCAACGGCATCTCGAGATAGTCGAGATTGTACGTAAATCTTGAACCGTTGTAGTTACCTTTTCCGCCCTTCTCCACATACGAGAGTCCCGTTTCAAAATAGATAGGGGCATGAGGTGCAATCTGGAATCCAACGACGGCACCGACATTCAGACCTGAGCGTATTGAACCACCATCGAGATAGCGGTCGTCGGAATTCACGGTGGAGAGGTTGGCTCCGATGCGAAGGCCGTAGTAGGTATCCGTAAAACTACGGTGATAATTGGGACGGGTGGTATATCCGTAACGATGAGTTCTTAGACGAGAAGGTCCATACTGTGCCATCACTGGCATTGTGAGCAAAAGGCTCAGCATTGCAATCATTATCCTTTTCATATTCTTTTCGTTTTAATTTGTTAGACGCTGCAAAATTAGGTAGAAGCAGGGTGCATCACAAAGGATTTCCCCTAAAAGCAAGGGGGAAATTCCCTAAAACCTGAAAAAATAAAAGAATAAATGCGATGAGGTTTCGGATTAATTTACTATCTTTGCACCCAGTTATCGGTTCACCCTTGGGTGATGAAAAGGGAATCGGGTGGAAATCCCGGACAGTCCCGCTGCTGTGAGTCGTCCTTTACGGAGCAAACCAAAGTGTCACTGAGATTTTCGGGAAGACGTTTGCGACCAGACGAAAAGTCAGAAGACCTGCCGATGAAAACAACGCCGTTCACTGATCTCTGGGGTTAGATGGTGACGATGATTCGTACAAAGGATGAAACGACTTGGCGCATTGGCAATGACTTGTGTGTTGTGTCTGATCGCCACAGCACAAAGTAAATTGGATTCTGTACAACATGTACGGGAGATTGTCGTGGTGTCAAGACCTGCTATGCGCGAGGTAGTCCCCAGTCAGAAACTGAATGGTGAGATGCTGGAGAAACTCAATACCCATTCCGTGGCAGATGCCCTGCGTTATTTCTCTGGTATCCAGTTGAAGGATTATGGTGGTGTGGGTGGCATCAAGACGGTGAACATTCGTTCGATGGGAACGCATCACTTAGGTATCTCGTACGATGGTGTGCAGTTGGGTAATGCCCAAAACGGACAGATAGACCTCGGACAGTTCTCGCTTGACAATGTGGAGGAGATCACGCTTTACAATGGACAGAAGAGTGCCATCTTCCAGCCTGCGTCTGACTTTGGCAACGCGGGGGCGATTTATATCCGGACGAAGGCACCGGATTTTCTGGATAATCCGGAGCGACCCAAGAATACCAACTTGCGAGTGAAGGCGCAATATGGGTCGAGCGATATGTTCCGCTTTTCCACGCTTTGGGAACAAAAACTATCGGAGGTGGTTAGTTCATCGGTAAGTGCTGGTTTTCTGACAGCCAGCGGCAAATATAAGTTCCGTTACGAACGTCGTTATCCGAACGGTCAGACAGCATGGGATACGACAGCCGTACGTCAGAATGGTGACATCCACGCTGAGCGCATCGAGGCAAATCTCTTCGGACGACTGGATCAGGGCGGTTGGCAGTTAAAAGGCTATCTCTACAACTCCGCACGAGGCATCCCAGGTGCCATCGTCAACAACGTGTGGCGACGGGGTGAGCGTCAGCAGGATCTGAACACCTTCGTGCAAGCAGACTACAACAAGAACATCGGCGAGGTATTTTCAACCCGTTGGCTGGCAAAATACGCCTACTACAACACCCACTATGTGAATAAAGATTCCACGCAGTTGCCTGTGGATAACCGCTATAAGCAACAGGAACTTTATCTTTCTACAGCCAACGTGCTGGAATTGTTGCCTAATTGGAGTGCCTCGCTGAGTTACGACTTCAAATGGAACAAACTCGATGCGGACATCTATAACTTCGCCTACCCCACGCGCATTAGTAATCTCGTGAGTCTCGCCACCGCCATCGACTACAAACATCTGAAAGCACAGGGTTCAATCCTCGCCACATTCATCAACGACAGAACTCATCGTCGAGGCGAGTTTGCTGGAATGAATTCAAATAGTTCGCTCTCAAAACTCACCCCAGCCCTTTTCCTCAACCTCTATCCTTTCCGAGGTACGTTCTTCTCCATGCGGGCTTACGTGAAGAAGAGTTTCCGTATGCCGACTTTCAATGATCTCTATTATACCGATATGGGCAATGCGAACCTCGTGCCAGAGAGTGCCTTGCAATATGACATTGGCTTTGCTTTGAACAAACACTTCGAGGAGGGAATCATCCGTCATGCAGAGATGCACTTTGACGCTTATTATAATACGGTACATGATAAGATTGTGGCTTATCCCAAGGGACAGCAGTTCCGTTGGACGATGCTCAATCTCGGTAAGGTACATATCAAGGGTATCGACGTGGAGGCAGAAGCCGATTGTTCAGTAGGTTGCGGTGTCATCGCAACCCTCCGTGCCCAATATACTTACCAGGATGCACGTGACGTGACAGACCCCACCACTTCCTATTATAACGACCAGATACCCTACATCCCCTGGCATTCCGGCTCTGCCATCATCGGATTGAGTTATAAGAACTGGAATTTGAACTACTCGTTCATCTATGCAGGTGAACGCTACGACGAACAGGAGAATATCCTCTATAATCACATGGAACCTTGGTACACCAGTGATCTCTCACTGCGCTATCAATGCACAATGCACAATGCTCAATGCACAGTTATGCTCAATGTGAACAACATCTTGGATCAGGACTACGAGGTCATCGTCAACTACCCCATGCCAGGCCGTAACTATGCACTCACTTTAAGTGTGGAGATATGAAGAAACTCTTTTATTACATATTGCCCCTGCTGATGCTGAGTGCCTGTCGCAACGACGTGATGGTGGTGCCGATGGAGGATATCAACACAGGCGGAAAGACGGTGAAGAGTGGGATTATCGGTATGTATCTGCTCAACGAGGGAAACATGGGTTCGAATAAATCGACCCTCGACTACCTCGACCTCTCTGGCAACGACTCCACAGTACATTATTACAGAAACATCTATTCCGAACGTAACCCCAGTACCGTGATGATGTTGGGCGATGTAGGCAATGATTGTCAGATATATGGCTCAAGACTCTGGCTCGTCATCAATTGTTCCAACAAGGTGGAGGTGGTTCGTGCTGAGGATGCCATCCGAATAGGGAAGGTGGATATCCCCAACTGTCGTTATGTGACGTTCAAGGACGGCTACGCCTACGTCTCGTCGTATGTCGGTTCTGTCTATGGCAGTAGCGACAGTCCACTGGGCAGCGTCTATCAGGTCGATACGCTGACTCTTGAGAAGACAGACTCCTGTGCCGTCGGTTACCAGCCGGAGGAGATGGCCATCATCGGCAACAAACTCTATGTGGCGAACAGCGGCGGTTATCAGGGAATGACGGGACAAGGTTATGAGAGTACCGTCAGTGTCGTGGATATTGAAACCATGCAAGAGACAGATAGGATAGAGGTGGCTCCTAATCTGCACCATCTGAAGAAAGATCAATACAACCAACTCTGGGTGACAGCGCGAGGCAACTATATGGATACGCCCTCAAGTATCTACTGGTTGGGGTCTGACGGTAATGGAAGGATGGTGGTGGGTGGACACTTGGATCAGCCCGTCAGCGACCTGTGCATCGTAGGCGACTCGCTCTATTTTTATGGTAGTCAGTGGAGTGAGGTCACGATGAAGAACACCGTTACCTATGGCATTATCAATGTGCGCACTCATCAGATCGTTTGCAACTCGCTCTCCGATGCCCCGGAAATCAGTAAGATCCGCATGCCCTACGGCATCATCGTGAACCCGCTGCATCGCGACTTCTACTTGATGGACGCAAAGAACTATGTCTCCAGTGGCGAATTGCTGCACTTCCTCCCTGACGGCACTTTCGACTGGAAGGTCAAGACGGGCGACATCCCGGCACACGCATGCTTCTTGTTTAAGAATGAAACAATGAAAGAATGAAAAAATGAGATACGAAAAAAGGAATAATAACTGCAAGGTAAAAGATAGGATGATAAGGGTATTGCTTATACTCTTCATTCTTTCATTCTTTCAATCTTTCATTGTTAGTTCTATGGCCCAGCGTATGGACAACGTGTCTGAGCACTCGAAATATATCCAGGCGGTGGATGAATACCGTCCGGCTCCTGGTCAGTATGTCAACGATGCACCTGAATACGAGGATGGCGATACAGAGGCCGATATGATACGGAAATGCAATGAGAATCTGGCGGGTCTCGGTCCTATCAAGTCACATTTGGTGGCCCTTGGCGGTTGGGGCGGCTATATCACCTTCCACTTCGACCACTCCATCGCCAATATCCCTGAGCAGCGCGACTTCGCTGTCTGGGGCAATGCCTATCAGGAGATGAAGAAACTCGTCTTTGGCGGTATGAACGAGGCCGGTGTGGTGATGGTGTCGAAGGATGTCAACGGCAACGGACTGCCTGATGATCCCTGGTACGAGATCAGTGGCAGTTGTGATGTGGATAGCGTCGGGAAGGTTGATTATGGCTATGAGATTACCTACCAGCGGAACCCGATGGGTGACATCCCCTGGACGGATAATCGTGGCAATAGCGGCATCATCGACCGCAACCACTACCATGAGCAGGAATATTACCCCCAGTGGTTGCCAGATTGCCTCACCTTCCAAGGTACCCGTCTGCCAGATAATATGATGAATCTCTCCGACCAGGTGGATCAGGCATGGAGCCCTTACTATTATGTACTTGTCGGCTTCCGCTATGGCTATGCTGACAACCTGCCCAACTTCACCGATAATGCCGACGCCACCTCCTATAATTATGAGGGCTGTGGCATTGATATCTCCTGGGCTGTCGATGAGAACCGCCAGCCTGTCCATCTCGACTTCATCGACTTCGTACGGGTCTATACGGGTCTTAACCAGAAATGCCCCCAGCCCGAATGGTGGGGCGAGACATCCACGGAGTTTGCAGGCGCTGAGGATATCCACCTCGAAGCCTCGCTCGATGCCATCCGTCATGCTCAGGAGATGGCTCGCAAAGCGGATGTCGATGGAAGCGGCAGTATCGCAGCAAGTGACATCACAGCCATCGCCAACGTGATAACGGGTCATCCTGATTCCGTCACTCCCGAGGTTGCCGATCTTAACGGCGACGGCAAGGTGACAGTGGCTGACATCATTATCGTTGTAAACTTGATAAAATAGTCTTTTTTTATAAATAACATGTTTCACTTAAAACAAAAAGCGTTATGAAAACAAACAAATTTTTAGCACTCGCAGCCCTTACTTGTGGTTTTGCACTGTCATTCACCTCTTGTGGCGAGAAAGACAATCCTGCTGGTAATGAAAAAGTATCTTATGTCATCTCGTTCGAAGGCCAGGCATTGAATGCCGACGGTTATTGGTGTGGTGATGAGACTGGAACAAAGTTCGACAACTGGGGATCAGATGCCTTTATGTGCTTCTACACAGAGGCAGGCGTTCCTTTCGAAGTCAACTACACCCCTGCTTGGTATAGTTGGTCTGGCTTTGCCATCTCCAACCGTACCGCCACGACTTATGCAAGCGAGACCATGACTCCCGACCAGTTCAACAACATCGCAGGTGGTGCCCATAGCGGTAAAAATTTCTGCGTTGTATATACGTTTGGCGAGAGTATTGACTTTGGAGGTGCTGTCACGCTGAAAGGTTTCTGGTACACCAACAATGCTTGGACCGTCGATGCCATCCTCAATGGCGACGGTATGTCTCCTGGCAAGTTCGAGGCTGATGACTTCCTAACATGTGTTCTCTATCCGACTCCTGCCGAGGGTCTGGGCGGTGCCCGCTATGAACTTCCCCTCGCTAAGGATGGTGACTATGTAAAGGAATGGAAGTATTGCGACCTCAGCAATGTCGATGCCTTCAAGAACATCAAGAGCCTTTCCTTCAACTTCGAGGGTAGCAAAGCCAATGACTACGGCCTGACCACACCGACCTATATCTGTATCGACGATATCGAGATTGAAAAGTAATAAGACTTTGAAATACGTTAAGTTATTATTTCTGGTGACATTGTTCTCTGCCTGCAGAGGGGGTCAGACCTCCTCTGTACAGGCTGAGGGCGATACCGTCACCTTCAAGTACGCCACCCAACTCACTGTCGTGAGACATCAGGGTTATGTGGTGGCGTCGCTTAAAAACCCATGGAAAGAGGGAATGACGCTACATCAATACGTGCTCATTCCTTCTGACCGTGAAATACCACCGCATATCCCTGCGGGTACCATCATTCGTACACCCCTGAAGCGTTCCATGATGTTCACTACTGTTCACTGTGCTATGTTGATGTCGTTCGACAAACAGGATTGCATTTCAGGTGTGGCTGACCTGAAATATATCAAGATACCTTGGATTCAGGATATGGTTCGTCATGGTGCTATCACGGATGTGGGCGATGGCATGAGTCCTGTGATAGAGAAAATCATCGACGAGCATCCTGATGCTCTCTTCCTCTCGCCTTTCGAGAACAGTGGCGGCTATGGCAAACTCGAAGACATCGACATCCCCATCGTGGAGTGTGCGGAATATATGGAAACCTCTCCGTTGGGACGTGCGGAGTGGTTGCGCTTCTATGGTATGCTCTTCGGTTGTGAGGAAAAGGCCGATAGTTTGTTTAATGTCATAGACCAAAACTACAACCGATTG
>Ga0310690_10010848_pt1 | contig 11288 bp, 5 predicted proteins | sample AusTroGonzalo_MG_2_FD_207661 | JGI IMG/M metagenome (GOLD analysis project Ga0310690, IMG submission 207661) | Bovine rumen microbial communities from tropical cattle in Woodstock, Queensland, Australia - Gonzalo_04 (v2) (version 2) | ecosystem: Host-associated > Mammals > Digestive system >...
CATTCCCAGGCGGCGATCTGCGTGCCGAGCTGTGTCACCTTGCCGGACGACGCGGCAAGGGACTCCAGCTGGCGGCATTCCTCGAACGACCTGCACAGCGGCTTTTCGGCGTACAGGTTCAGTCCGCGCCGCAACGCCTCGGACATGATCTCGCAATGCGAATGGTCGGGCGTGGCCACAAGCGCCGCATCCAGTTGCTCGCGGTCGAGCATTTCACGCCAATTCTGGTAGAACCGGGCCTTGGGGTACTTCGTGCGCAGCTTGTCGAGCATAGCCAAGTCCACGTCGCAGAACGCGGCCATCTCGATGCGGCGGTGCGACGCAATCGACTTTATGTCCGAACTGCCCTGCGCCCCGCACCCGATGCATCCAAGGCGCAGCTGCCCGTTTGGGCTGCGCGTCGACGTCACGGCCGGGAAGCCTGCGCACCCGGAGAAACCGCATGCGCCAAACGAAGCGGCCAGTCCAAGAAATCTCCTTCTGTTCACCATTGCCTTGCCTTTCATTTTCATATACATTTTATTGCCGCAGGAAGAACCCGATTTGCAGCGGTATCATATCATTTTTCATGCCTGCCGTCAAAGGCAAATGACACCATGCCACAAGCAAAGCGCCAGCACCTTCTGAATCTCCACCATTGGGGCCAGGACCCCGCGGCAACACTACCGTGGCGACTTGCCATCCTTGAAAAAGTCTACGAATTTCTGCTGTTCGTCGACTTCCAAACCATGAGGATGGTGACCATAGTGTTTGCGCGCAACAATCTCGATATTGCCACCGGCGCTCTTGAACGAATTGGCGAAACGCAGACAGTTTTCCAATGGCGGAACCGTCGTATCTGCGCCGCCATAGATCAGGAGAATCGGGATCCCTGCCTTTGCAATCGGCTCGTACATGTTCACCGGCTGACGAGGATCGTCCTTCCCCATGTATGTCTTTACGTCAACGCCATATTTTCCGTTCAACCCCCAACTCTCCTTGTTGGCAGCAGTCGAAAAGTCCAGCAATGGCGCGTCAAGATAGATTCGCGACACTGCATCCGGATACGTTCCCGCGTACCGCACCGAGTAGAACCCGCCCCAGCTCATGCCTATCAAGTTGGCTTTCGGGGCGAAGTGGAGCTCGTCGACAAGATACTTCTGGAACTTGCGCGATTCGCCGAGCCTCTTGTTGTTCATGTTGCCTGGCCGCGACACGAACTTGCCGTTTTTGTAATGGCCAGGCCTAAGCGTAACAACATGATATCCCGCCTTAAGCAATGCGACGCTGCCGGTACGTTTGGCAAATGCATCGGGCCATTCCATGATCCATGCCCACGGACGTCCTTCCGCCTCCTTCTTAGGTTCGACAATCCATGCTTCTTGCCCCTGAAACTCGAACACCTTGCGATTGAATCCGTACCACGAATTCCTTGCGACAATGCGATGCCCGCCAGGCTCTGCCGGAACGAATTCTAGGCCGGACAGGTGGACGGCGGTACCGTCCTTGAGCGTTCTAACCGGCCTAAGCCGCAGATACTTCACCTTCACGGACTTTGCCAGCGCGACCTTCTGCGGAACTGGATTTGCCGCAACGTTGTCGAGTCGGTACTCGGTCGCGTCTTCAGTCCATTTGCCGCCGTCGACCGAATACGCCAGGCGGAACGCGATGGGCGTACCGTCCAACGATTCTGAATCGGGCGACAGCACTATCGACGACACTGTCCTCGGATGCTTCATCATGTAGACCAGTTCGTCATTCTTGCGGGACGTCAGCACGCCCCTCAACTCAAACGGAGCCGGAGAACGCTTCGGCTCTTCGCTCGCCATTACCGTGCGAACCAGCTCTACGTCCGTCGCGAATAGCTCAATCTTTATTTCCTCGGCCTTGGCATCGCCCTTTACGACTTCAAGCCTGAGTTCCTTTCCCGAAACCGGCGCATCCAAAACGCGTATGCGCTTCGTGCCGATCTTCCCGCCCTTCGCCAGCTCGCGCCCGTCGAGCACGATGCGCCATTCATCGACGCGCTCGCCATGCTCGATATCCTCGGTCATCACAATGACATTGAACGGCGAGGCAGTGTCCGCAACGGGCTTCGAGAAGAATTCTTCGCGTATTTCCGCAAACCGCCTCAGGCATCCGACATCCTCGTCCGAAAGCCTGCCGCGCCTGTCGGGTGCGATGCCAATGTCCATCGTCGCACCATTGCCGACCGTGCGCAGGTATATCTTCATCAGGAACTCGCCGGAACGCGAATAGCCGTCCTGGCTCTCGTGGTAGAACCAGCCGGGACGCAACGGGAAGTCTGCCTCGTAGATGCGGAAAGTGCCGTCGTCACGCGTACCCCCCGACTCCGGCGGAACTTCGCCCTTCTCGTTGCCAGGCCATGTAAAACCCCTGTCTCCACCGAAAAAGCAGACCTGCGGCTGTAGCTCGCGCACACGAGCCAGCAATTCGGCCATCTTGTAGTACTTGCGCGCCACGCCGATGGAGCGCTTCTCCCACGCGCCGCCGTAGTATCCGTCGCCGCCGTTCGCGCCGTCGAACCACATCTCGAATATCTCGCCATAGCGCCCGTCGTTCAGCTCCTCCACCTGCGCATGGAATGTCTTAACGTACTCGGGCGTTGCATACGCGGCATTGTTGCGATCCCACGGCGAGCAGTAGACGCCGAACTTGACGCCGAACTTGCGGCAGGCCTTCTCCATCGCGCCAACGTAGTCGCCCTTCCCGTCCATCCACCTCGATTTGGATACGTTGTGCTCCGTGGTCTTCGTCGGCCACAGGCAGAAGCCGTCGTGGTGCTTGGCGACGACGACGAGCCCCTTTATGCCGCCGTCGCGGCATGCCTTCACGATCTGGTCGGCGCTGAAGTCCGTCGGGTTGAAGTCGTCTGGGCTTTCGCTGCCGTAGCCCCACTCGCGGTCGGTAAATGTATTCAGGCCGAAATGCACGATACCAATCACATCCACGCCGGAGCGCATCCGCTCAAGAAGATTCTTGTCGGGAACGGGCCTCGCCGTCGCCGCCTGCGCAAATCCTGCTGCCGCCACCACGGCCAACACTGTAAATCTCGTCATTTCACACCTCCTTCTGGGGTCTGTCCCCCACCACACACCTCAACTCATTATTAAAGTCCAAGCAATTTCGAAATTGGAACAATCGCATCAAAATACCCATCGGCCTTAGCTATTGGTGCAAGATGCCCGTCATAAACAAGTGCCGTGCGAATGGAAACGCCTTCTCTCCTCTTGATGGCGCAGACCTTTCTGTCAACGTCGGATATGATCTCACGCGAAATCTCTTTCATGCGCTTGACCTCGACGACACAAACCGTACGGCGAGTCTGCAACAGCAGATCAACCTGGCAACCCCTTCGTCCTCTGGGGCCTTTCGTGCCTCGCCTCAGATAAGGCCCCGCCGAGGTAATGACAACCCCGTCGAGATGGAGAAGCGGCAACAGCAGCCGATAGTTGTTCACTACAAGATTCTCGAACGCAAGCCCCATTATAGAATCGTAGCCCTCCAGTTCGTCCAGAGACGCAATCTCAAATGCGCCATCGTCGATGATGCGCTTGTGCGGCTCTATGCACTTGAGATAGAACCTTGCGTAGTTGTCCCGGATGCGGAACCTTTTTTCCCTCAGCTCGCGCCCTGTCTCGGGATTGATCTGTCCCGCCTCGGCCAGAAATCCCGCTTCGACAAGATTTCCGATTGCTGCCGTAACATCGCCCCCCTTCGTTATCCCAAGCACATCCGCAACCTCTGTAGCCGTCCGCGCCCCGTCCACGAAAGTGCGCAGCACGCGAGCAGAGAACTTGGGCTGTTCGGTTATGACGTCATTGAACATATCGTCAAAGTCCTCGCGCAAGACACTTTTGGGCGTAAAGCAAAGCCGCTTGATATTTTCAAGGGCGGAAAGCGAAGGGTTGACGTCCTCCAGATACCTTGGAACGCCGCCCGTGACGGAAAGCACGTCGATGATTTCACGAGGCGCAATCCTGGAAGCCCTCTTCCCCCAGAACTTCAGGCATTCCGACGGCGGCAGTTCGCCAACCACGATATCGAGGGATCGCCTGCCGACATACGCCCTGTTTTCCACGATTTCGTCGCGAATCCAGCTTGAGACGCTTCCGCAAAGCACAAGCACAAGATTGGCATGTTTCTTGAAGAGGTCGTCCCAAGCATTTTTCAGTATCTCCGGGAAAGTGAGCGAAAACTGTGCCATCCACGAGATCTCGTCCAAAAGAACCACCTTGCGGTCTTTGCCGCCAAGCTCGCGGTCAAGGCGCACGAATGCCGAATACCAGTCCGAAGGCGGGGTCTTGTCGCAGCCTGTCTGCGCCGAAAGTTTTGTGGCGAAGAACTCCAACTGGTCGCGCTCCGTCATCCCCCTCTTTGGACGCAAACCCTCGAGCTTTATGAACCTTGCGCCGGAACGCCTGGCAAACTCTTCGACAAGCGTGGACTTTCCGATTCTGCGCCGTCCCCTGCACGTCACAAGGGACGCCACACGCTTTCCCCACAGGCCCTCAAGCTCGCCCAATTCGGCATCACGGCCAAAAAAATCTCCTACTCTGCCTTTCATGCGTTGTAGTATATCAAACCATATGTCCGCCCGTCAACGGAAAATCCTCACCTATTTTGCATTTGCAGTTTAGGTGAGAATTTTAACACGAAAAAAATCCTCACCTATTTTGCATTTGCAGTTTAGGTGCGCGACTCAAATTCACCCGCTCCATTCCTTTCGCGCCATCTTGCAGAATCACTCCATTTCCCAAGCATGTCGCCAGCAACCTTCGGGATCGACCCACTCCACCACTCGAACACCACCAATGGGGTCAGTCCCCCCGTACGCCAACTGCTGCAACTGCGGGCAACTCGAGGAACGAGCGTTCGGGGATGACGGTATTGTGCGCGATCTTTGGGCTAGGACAGGCAAAGGCGTCGCCAGCGACATTTGGATGCGGGGCGAACTGGCTGTTTGCGCTTGAAACGTCTACGCGCAGCACGTCGCCCTTTTCGAGACGGAATGCATGGTCTGCGAATCGAAAGGGAATGCGACGCTCCTCGCCTGGAGCATATTTGCCAAGCGCAAAAGAAAGCGAAGTGATGTCGTCGCGCAGGAGATACCACTTGCCGTCGTCCTTGCGGACGCTTACCCGCACGTAGAAGCAGGTGTCTTCGCAGTCGCTTGAGACGGCGAGCTCCGCCGTCATGCGCCCGCGAACGTCCAGTTGTCCCTCAACAGGCGGAAGGACAAAGGAAACAACGTCGCCCCTGAACCCTGGCGGCGGCTGAAGCTTCATGCTTCCAAAGCAGATACCACCGGACCCTGGGAACTTCGGCTGCGGACGCCTTGGGTCGTAGGTCCACGAACGCGCCCCCTCTCCAAGCGCGAAACGAACCTTGCGGCTACCGTCGACAAGCCCGGGCTCCACCTTCCATTTGTTTTCCCAAAGGGCATAGTAGCGAGTCGTCCCCGGCTTGGCCCTGCCCACCGGACGGCCAGTACGGCAGAAGTCGAACCAGTCCAGGTCAGATACACCCGAGTCTGCTCGCGATCCGCCCGGGAACTCCCCTCGCGTTCCCTTCGCCCATTGCGCCATCCGCCCGCCGTGGTCGTAAGCGTCTATTACAAGTGCGCAATTGGAACGGCGCTCGGGCGACATCCCCCGCCACATCTCGCATACGCCGTCCGTGTAGATGTCGTAGAAACCAGTGCGCAGAAGAATCGGCATGGTCGACTTGTTGATGGCGTCCAAGTAGTCCACGCCGCTCCCCGGATCTTGAGAACGCCAGAACGGATCGTCCGGCCGGGGATGCCTGAGAACATTGTCGAGGGCGGGAACATCCTCGCCCCAATATCTACGCGAGAAATCTGCGAGCGGGAAGTCGGCAAATGTGACGCCGCCATTGCGGCAAAGCGACTTGTCCTTTTTTCGATAGCCCTTCACAAACCAGTCGCCATGCAGGCCAATCTTGAAGAAACCGTTGCGGTATGTGATGTTGTAACGGTTCACGTCCTGTATGAAAAGCGCCGCGCCCTTCACGTCCGGCGGATTCGTAGACAAGTAGCTGAAGTGTACGGACGAAAGGTAGCTCCGTCCGCTCAGGAATATCTCGCCGCCGTAGTGCGGAAGGCGGCGCAACCATTCAAGCATTGCAAGCCCGTCCTCGCGTTCGTTCTCGTACGGAACCCACGACCCCTCGCTCATGCCGGTGCCGCGCACATGCTGCTCGACATATGCATATCCACGCGCAAGTGTCTTGCACTGCGACAATGCATACGTCGGCATGTCCACCGGCTTTTCCACGACATACGGATTGCGGCTGAACACAATTCCACGCGTCTCCCCCGCCGGCGGCAACGCACCATATGTGTATAGACGCATGCCGTCCTTCATCGGCACCATCTCCTCGAACCAGCGCACCTCGACGCCGTTCGTGACGACTGAGCGTACTTCAATCTCCGCCTGCGCGAACCCCGCGACCGCCACCACGGCCAACATGGGAAACCTCACCATTTACCCCCTCCCCTTGAATCAAGCATCTTGCCGGTGGCTAGTCCAGCATGATACTGCGGAACTTGGCGATGTCCTCGCGCGTGAAGCCGCAGTCCATGGCATACGCCTCTATGCGCTCGTTAAGAGTCGCCCCGGGATATACGTCCAGCTTGCGTATTTGCCCCCTGAGGTCCGAAGCCGACCTGATGCCCGCCGTGGACGCCGACGTAAGAGCGTAGTCCTGCACTATGTCGTCTTCCGAAACGCCGAGAAGCGCCTCCAGGACAAGCGCCAAGGCCCCCGTACGGTCCGCCCCCGCAATGCAGTGGAAGCTGATTGGATAGTTCTTCTCGTCGAGAAAGACACGAAAGCATTTTGAGAACCACTTCTTGCCTGCGGGTGTCGCCAGCTCTGCCGTCGATACGCCGGGAATGTTGCGCCATGTTACCGACGGCCCCAATGGAGAGCCGGACATCCCCCACGTCTCGGGTTCGCTTCTCAAGTCGACTTCAGTGCGAATTCCTGTTTCCGCGAGAATTTTACTGCGCGACTCGGGCGTTCCTCGTAGCTCGCCCTTCTTCCAGTGGTTCGTGCCGTCTGCAAGTTCCGCCGCGATCACGCGGCAGCTCTTCGTGAAGTCGTTCGTTCCTATTCGCAGCAGTATCTCGCTTGCGTTGCGCCGCCCAAACTCCACGAACAGCCCGGCCGGATTCCTCGCCTTGCGCTCCAGTCGCTTGGCTGTAAGCCAGCTGCATACCGCATTGTCGTTAAACGCCTGGGACCGAAAAACCATGCCGCGCCGCACGACCTTGCCGTCCCTGGCCGGAAGGCCGCCAAGGTCGCGGGCGTTGTCCACGCCCTCCCACGAAAGGATGCGCGAGACATGGTGCTCGGGGAAGCCCTTCGGCTCGAACTTCGCATGATTAGTCCTGTGGCCCGCCGACACGACATGCACCACAGCGCACGCGACAAGCGCAGCCAGCATTGCACTCACCTTTTTGCACTTGTCGTTCATTGTCCTTTCTTTTTTGTTTTGTCGTGGTAGAAATTCACTTTTGCGCCGCCATGCGATCAGTCTCGTCTACTCGGAATCTAACCGAGACAACCGAATGCTTCCGCTTGTCGTTCCAATATTTGCAGTATGTCGTCGCGAGGACCGTTCCGCCGGGAAGAAGATGGATGCCGGGGTAGCCGCAGTCGCAGGTCGCGTAGTTGTGCAGAAGCTTGATGCGGTATGTGCCTTTCGTCTCACGCGACTTGATTGCGTCGTAGGTCCCGACCCACGCAAGGAAATGGCCCCACGTCGGCGACTTCGGCGCCATGTCGCGGAAGGCAATAACGAGCCGTCCGTCGGGAAGCTGTACGCCCTGGTGCCGGTCGCCCGTCAGCCCCCAAGGCGTGTCCTCGGGCGTCGTCCACGTCTTGCCCTCGTCGCGGCTGAACATCATCATCGAGCATCCCTTGTGCGTATTCTCGCGCATGATGCAGCAAAGCTCGTCGCCCTTCGGCGAACGGAACACGTAGGGTTCACAGACGCTCTTTTCCTTGACGAAAGCAACGCAAACCGGATCGCTCCACGTAAAACCGCCGTCCTTCGTGATTGTCTGCCAGACCATGAGCGGGGGTGCGTCGCGTCCATCGGATCGGCCGTGGAACATGCCGAGATACGATCCGTCCTTGAGCCTGACAATGGATGAAAACGCCATCACGCATCGGAACTTCTTCCCCAGCGGCGGCATCTCCTTCCATGTGCGGCCTTCGTCCTCGCTCATCACGGACGGCATCGGTTCGCCGCGCTCGCGACGGTCGTTGTGATGTTTCGCGTCCGGCGGCATCTTAACCTGGCTATACACCCAGATTCGCGCCTTGCCGTCGGAATCGATAAGCCGATAGACGCTAGGACAGTTTACATGGCGACGAAATCCAGCAGGGAACCGATCATCGATCCTATTCCATGTCTTGCCGCCATCGGAAGACTCAGCCGCAGGACCGCACCACCCGCCGTGCGGCGTGCACCATACGGCGATGATGCGCCCGTCCGCCGTCATTACCGTAGTCGGATGGCCCTGGTATAGTTTCTCCGTCCCGACCGCGACAATCACATGCCGGTTCCTCTCGCCGCTCAAGTCAACTAGCGGCAGTGAGTCGCCCGCGCGGACGAGTCCGCACGCTGCGAGAAACGAGCAAATAGCGACAACATGATATACCTTGTCTTTCATATCTATACGTTCTACATGTTTTACACGGTTACATGTTCCTTAAGTAATCACCTGAACACAATGGCGAAACCGGTGACAGGATCCTTGCCCTGCCATTCGTACGCGCCGATGTCGATCCCGGCACCAACGTAGCGCGGATTGCCGAGAAGATCGGCGCCGTACTGCTCCGGCGTGGCACCGGCACCCAGATATGCGGAGCCGCGGTTGATCAGCCGCGACTCCTCGTGCGGCGTATAGTCCCCGTTCGCCCAGTCGGCGAAGACCGTACCGTCAATGATCCGGCATCCGGCGTTGATTCGATAATCCGCCGCGCACTTGACGAATGCCGTGTCGTACGTGCCGTGCATGAAGCGCCCCACGGAATGCGCCAGCGACCCGCCGAGGCTGTGCTCGTTGCCGTAGAAGACGGTGTTGACGACGCGGGCGCTTGCGCTGTCAAAGCGGATGCCGGCCGTCGATTCGTCAGTCGTGGCACGCGCACTGTTCTTCGTAAACGTGCAGTTGCGGATCGCGGCGGTACTGTCGGCCGCGACAAAGACCGTGCAGCAACGCCCCTCGGGGCCATCGGCCACGTTGCCCTCGAACAGGCAGTTCTCCATCTTGCTGTCGCCGAGCAGCACAGCACCCGAGCCAAGGGCTTTTGTGCCGCTCGCCAGGTTGTTCCTGAACACGCACCGTCTCACGATGCTGTTGTCCACACAAAGGATGCCGCCCTTTTTACTGGTGTCCGTAACCGCCGTCTCGTTGCCCTCGAACACGCAGTTCTCAATGAGCGCCCCCACCGCATAGATCGTCGCACCGTCGGTCGTCATCTTGAAGTTGCTGAAAGTCAGATTCTTGATGACGGGGTTGATCGCGCCCAGGTCTGTTCTCGCCATGAATGCCCGTTTATCGTTTCGAGTTCCTCGTATGATGACCTTGGCCGGATCGCCCGACACGCCGACGACCGAATGCGCGCGGTCGGCGACGTACAGGTTACACTGTGTGCTGAGGCTGTACGTCCCGTCCTTCAGATAAAGCGTGCCGGCGGTGACCGTATTCGTGACGGCACTGTCTATAGTCTTGTACGGCGAGCGGAACGTGCCCGCATTGCTGTCGTCCCCGTAGGAGTCGGGCGACACATACACCGCTTGGGGACGCGCGCCGTTGGACGCCGTCAACCGCCCGAAGAGCGGCAGGAACACCTTGCCGGATACTTTATCCTTGATGCCGACGAAACCGTCACCATCGACATACGGCACAAAGTCCGCCTTCAGCGTCGTGCCGTCGGATGCATACACCTTCGCCCAGTAGAACTTGCACTGAGCCGCAGAGGAGAGCGGATTGGGAGCATAGGCGAAGAACTGCACCTGTAAACGGGAGAAGAACGTGAGGCCGTATGTGGGGGTGAACGTGGTGGACGGCGCGGCTCCTGCCAGATCCATGACTTTCAAACCGTTCACCTTGAATCCGCCCGCAGCGCTGTATTCAACCTCGTAGTCCACGTTCGTAGTCCAGGACCCATCTCCCGAACCGGACACAAACTGGAAGGATGGACGCCACTTGCCGGTTGGCATACACATCAACTCCATCATGTTGCAATTGCTGTCCGAAGGTCCGGCTCCGCCGGCGGAGAACAGGCAGTGCGGAACGTTGGTACACATGAGGGCAACCTTCATCTTGATGACATCCGTCGAGTCTGGCAGGAAGTCCGTCTGCAGGTACTGCTCCGCGCTCGGCGACAAGACCCAGTCCACCTCCTCGCCACCGTCCGCCTTGCCCAAGTTGCAGAACTTCTCGTGGATCTCATCCGCGCGCTCGTTCCAGTCGAATCCGACGACCGGCGAATAGTCCACCACGTCGCCGACTTTGTCATAGATGCAGCCGCCGAACACCTTATAGACGCACGGCACGTACTCAGCTTCCAAAACGCCGCCGTTGTATATCTTCGCGCCGTGGAACTTCATCGTGGACGCATTGTTGCCCCAATTGCCGTTGTGCTTGCGGTGGAAGAAGGTAAGGCCCTCGTTCTTCGCAAGCTCGTCAACGGCCACATCCTTGACGCATTCTACGCCGTTTATGGTCAGATACAGTTTCCCGTTCTTGCGCTCGCAGACGATGTCGTACTTCGTGTTGGCCTCGATCGTGGGACTCGACGAAAAATAGTATGCTGTGTTTCCGGCTGTATTAGTCCCGTATCCAAGACGCCACTGGCCGTTGTTCAGCGCAATCAGCTCCCAAATTGAGGCGGAGGCACTCACCCCCTGGGCGAAAATCTGTTGGCTCTTCGTATCCATAAGTGTCACTGACATCTCGATGCGTCCGCTCGCCCCCAGCCATGTGCGCGCCGAACTGTTGGTCAGGGCATTCTTATCCGTCGAACCTCTCGTCACATAGGAAATCGGGATGTAGTCGGCGTCAAAGTCGAACGCGCTCCGCGCCATGGCCGGAAACGCCGCGACACACAATATCACCGCCACAAGAACACGGGCTAACTTACGCCCGAACCGGGCCGATTTTGTCTCTTTTGTCATTTTGTCGTTCTCCTTGCTTTTCATGACAGCGGTATTGTACCATACCGCCGCCGGGCTTCGCAGTAAAAAAA
>Ga0310690_10010849_pt1 | contig 11288 bp, 7 predicted proteins | sample AusTroGonzalo_MG_2_FD_207661 | JGI IMG/M metagenome (GOLD analysis project Ga0310690, IMG submission 207661) | Bovine rumen microbial communities from tropical cattle in Woodstock, Queensland, Australia - Gonzalo_04 (v2) (version 2) | ecosystem: Host-associated > Mammals > Digestive system >...
CAATTGTTCCCATAAGAGGGTTGAAGCGTATAGAATTGAGAATGTAGAATGTAAAATGTAGAATTGTGGAGTCGTCTTCGACGACGACGCCTTAATTTTACATTTTCAATTTTCAACTTTACATTCTGTTTTCGCCACGCCGACGGGTTCGTGGTTGCGCCGGTAGGCGCTAATTTGCGCTTCTGAGACTACCCGTCGACCTACTTGTTCTTCAGTGTCTTAAGCGTGAGCCCCGAAAGGTCCTTGCCCTTCTCTCCCAGCACGAACGACGCGACGTACGCGACCAGGACGCACACGACGAGCCCGATGCCGCCCAAGAGGAACGGATGAAACTTGAGCCCGAACACGTCGCAGTGGAGTATCTCGCAGCTGAAGCACACGAAGTAGTTCGCCGCAAGGCCGAGGATCGCCGCGACACCCTTGATGCGCGGCATGAAGACTCCCATGAAGAAGAGGCCCGTCAAGCCTGCCGTCAGCATCGCGATGTACTTGTTGAAGTTGTCGAAGAGCGCGCTCGACTCCATCCTCGCGAGCGTAAGCGCGGCCATTATGCCGATTATGCCGACGACGTACGTGCAGACCTGCCCGCAGCGTATCTGCGCCCTCCCGGAGATGCCTGGGTTGAAGCGCTTGACGAAGTCGGTGACGACCGCCGTCGACGCAGAGCTCAGGTTCGCCGAGAGCGTCGATATCGTCGCCGCAAAGACCGCCGCGATGACGAGGCCCGCAAGCCAAGCCGGCATTTCCGTCGCCATGAATATCGGGAGCACCGAGTCGCCCTTCGGCATAGTGACGTCCATCGCCTCGGGGTGCGTGTGGTAGAACGCGAAGAGCGCCATGCCGATTCCGTAGAAGACGACCTGCGCGAACACGCTCATGCACCCGTTGAACCAGAGGGAGCGCTTTGTCGCGTTCTCGTCGGGCGTCGCGATGTAGCGCTGTATGACGCACTGGTCGCTCGTGTAGCTCGAGAGGTTTGAGATGAGCCCCTGCACCGCGACAACCCAGAAGACAGGCTGCGTGAAGAGGAGGCGGAAGTCCCACATCCTCGTCTTGTCGTACTCCGACGCTACGTTCCAGAACGTCGAGAAGTGCGCCCCGTCGCCGCCAGTCTTCATTATGAGCAGGACGAGCACCGACACGGCGCCGCCCATGAGGACGATTCCCTGCACGAAGTCTGACCATATGACGGCCTCTAGCCCGCCGAGCGAGCAGTATATCATTGTGAGGATTCCGCAGATGAGGATGCACGCGTCGATGGATATTCCCGTAACCGCATTGAGGGCAATCGCGGGAAGTAGCGTCACCACCGCGACGCGGCAGACCATGAAGACGACGAACGCCGCCGAGCCGAACAGCCTCACGCCGAGATTGAAGCGCTTCTCCAGGTACTCGTACGCGCTCGTTATTCCGAGACGGCAGAAGAACGGCAGATAGTAGTAGATCGCGACGGGCGCCATGCCGATGATGAAGAACGCCATCACGAAGTAGCGCCAGTCCTGAAGGTACGCCTGCGTCGGGATCGCGATGAAGGTTATCGACGAGAGCATCGTCGCGAAGATCGACATTCCGGCGACGTACCACGGAATGCGGTTCCCGCCCCGGAAGTAGTCGTTCTCGTCCTTCTTCTTCCTGATGAAGTAGACGGCCATCGCGACCATGAGAAGCGCGTACACGCCTACGACGGCCCACGCCGTCGCCCCGAACTTGCCGGTCTTCCTGAAGCTCGCGACCGACACCTCCGACGTGCGAGTCCTGGGGGCGACCTCTCCGCCCGCGAGGATGATCGTGTACTGCTCCGGCGTCTTGCCGGGCCTTATGCCGACTGCGGCACCGCAGCGGGGGCTGTCAACCTTCGCTATTTCGCCATATTCGCACCACGCGTCCGTCACGCAGTTGTAGGCGAGGATCTTCCTCTGCCACCCGAGCTTGACGGGGTCGATGACTTCCGAGCCGTGCAGCACGCGGTCGACCCACCCCTTGTCGCCGAATCCGCCGACGAGCAGGACGTGCTGGTGTCCGCTCGGCAGAAACGCAGCGCCAATCGTCGTGGTGTTCCCGGGGAGCTCCGCAAGCCTCTTCCAAGGATCATCAGTCCCGTCCGTCCTGGTTGTCCCGTTTGCACCAATCTTCGACAATACAAGCCCGTAGCCGTCGCGGAGCGGCAGTTTCGTCACAATGTCAAATCCGCCGTACACGACGAGCATCTTCTCCTTCTGGTCGCCGTTCTGGACCGTCGCGACGTGCTGCTCGCGCGCAGGTCCGGGGACTTCGCCGACTTCCGCCCACGCCTGCCCCTCGGCAGCGACGTCGAGGCAATACACCTTCTTCGCAGCGACGACATAGACCTTCGTGCCGTCAGCAGCCGCAACGCCCATCGCGACAGGTTCGGGGAGTGACGGAAGCTGCGCAAAGGCGACGCTCCCGTCGTCGCCCTTCGAAAGCAGAAACGCATCGACGAACTTCGCATTGCCGTCCGTCCCGCCTGCGCAGAATATCCCATTTGGCGTTTCGCAGCACACGCCGTCGGAAAGTGCACGCGGCAGATTGCCGATCTTCTTCCACGTCCCGTCCTGTTCGCGGATGTTTATGTCGGCGACATACGCCTTGCTGCCGCCCTCGAAGTTGCTTCCGCCGGCGACAAGGAACGTTCCGTCGGGCAGAAACCCGCCGAACGGCCGCGCCACGGCAACCGGCATCGTCTCGCCCGCCTTCCAGTCGACTTCGACCGGCGTCGCCCAAGCGGCCGAAGCACAGGCAACGGCACACGCCATCGCCACGCCAATGCGATTGAATCCTGTCATTTTGCCTCCTTCTTGCCCTGCAGGGCGTTTATTGCCAGTTCAGCAAATGGGATCTTGTCGCGCGGATGCACGTCGTTCATGACGCCGAGCCCGGCGGCGAACGTATCCACGAAAATCGCGCCAGTCTCGTCGCATACCCGCTTCTGCGCCGCGCGGTACGGCTCCCACGGACGGTTCATCTTCGGAAGGCCCATTATTATGAAAGTGGGGGATCCTCCTTCGCCAAGGCTACGGAGGACAAGCGGAGAACGGAGTTCCGCGATGAGGGCGCGAAGCGTCTCAAGCTGGTAGTCATCCGGTGTAGGGGTGTCGGGCGCGACACACGTCGTGGCGTTTGACTCTCCCTGGTACCAAAGAATGCCGTCGAGCGAGATTCCCGATTCCTTTATGCGCCTGATGCCGCAGTCGTACATCAACGACACCGGCCACCAATGTCCCTCGTCCATGTTGTTCCTGCGGCGCGGATACTCCCTCGCGACCCACCTGCACGGGAAGTCCTTGTTCTGGTCAAGCCGGTGGCGATTGGTCGCAATCGCGGCGAGATGCGGATAGAGCGGCTTGCCGTCGCTGCCGACGGCGCACATAGTCGCCTCCGAGAGGAAAGATTCCGTGGGCGCTCCGCCAGCCGCTACGTACAGCATCGCAATCGCCTTGCCAGTCGCCTCGGCACGGCGGATTGCGAACGAGATGCCAAACGCGCTCTTGCGCAAAGCGGTCGTCGGCGTGAGACGAGTCCAGCTGCCGTCGTTGAAGTCCCAGAAGACGATGTTGCACTTCGCGAGCCGCGCCATCTCGCCCTTCACCCGCGCCTTTTCCTCCGGCGTGTAGGCGAACTCGCCCCAGCCCTTCTGCATGTTCGACTGCCCGGCGCAGAGCCAGACTTCCCGCGACTTCGACTTTGCCAGCGAATCGGGCAGCTTCACGCGCTCCGGAGCCGATGCCGTCATGGCCTTGAAGGTCGTCTCGGCGATAATCCGCGCGCCGTCCGCGTTCGGGTGTATCCTGTCGCGGGCGAATATCTCGTCCATCCTCTCCCGAAGGGGTTCCTGCATGTCGATGCCGGTTGCGCCAATGCGTTCCGCCACCTCGTCGAGGTCGCGCTGCATCAGGAACGGTTCGGGGCTGCGGTAGAACCTCTGCCCCTCTGCGAGTGGCGAAAGCTTCGTCCAGATGAACAGACTTGCCTTGGGGTTGACCTTGCGGTAGTCGCCGAGCAGGGCGAGGTAGTCGCCAATAAACTGTCCGCGCTTCCTGCCGCCCGTGTATTCCCTTATGTATTCACCGTTGTCGTTTATGCCGAGGTTGCAGACTACTATGTCCGGCTTCCATACGAGCGCCGCCTTGTGCTCGTCCATCCAGCGGAAGCCGCGCTTCTCGCTGCCGCGCATCGAGTCGAGGTATATGCCGCGCCCGGAGTTCCCGAAGTTGCGCACCTCGTACTTGCCCGGCGCCGCCTCGTCAAGCATCTTCTGCAGCTGCGCAGGGTACGACTCGCGCTCGCGGTCTGCAAGGCCATAGCCGTAGGTTATCGAATCGCCGACGCACGCGACGCGCACCCCCGCCACCGCCGTAGCGCAGAGCGCAAGTGCAAAAGCCGAAACAAAAGCCGTTCTCATTTTTCGCCCCTCACTTGCCGACGAGGTCGGCGGCTACGTCCTTGAGCGAGACGGTCGTAAACTTGATCGTGTCGTAGTCCGCGCCTTCGTAGACTACGCCGAGACGTAGGTCAGGAAGCAGGCAGATGTCGGAGTACGCCGCGCCCATCGGCTCTACGCAAACGCCGTCGGTCCACGTCTCGCCGTCATCCGCAGAAGCGCGGACATAGAGGTTGTGGCGGCGGACATGGCTGTTGCAGTTGGAGAAGAGAAGCGTCTTTCCGACGCGCATGATCTGCGCGTTGCACTCGGGATCGGCAAGCGCCGCATCGTAGCGCGACGCCCACGTAGCGCCGCGGTCTTTCGTGACGTGTATCTGCCGCCCGCCGCCGCGCCAGCGAGAGTTGATCATCCACGAGCCGTCCGAAAGCTCTACGACCTTGCACTCGTCCCCGTTCTTCGCCGGCTTGCCGAACGCCCTCCACGTCCTGCCATGGTCGGTCGAGCCAAAGAGCGCGTTGCCGTCGCCCACGTGGACGATGGTGTGGACGAGAGTGCCGTCCTTCGCCTGCATGCCCGAGCCGGACGTGATGAAGATGAAGCCGCCCGCGTTGTGCGCCTTACCGAACGGCCACTCGGGGAACGCGATGTCACGCGAGATGTCGCGCGGCTTCGACCACGTCTTGCCGTTGTCGGACGACTCCTGCACGTAGAACCTGTATACGTTCCCCCACCTGTCGGAGCCGTCAGGGTTCTTCCAGTGCCAGACGTTGTAGAGAAGGAATATCTTCTTCGCCTCGGCGTCGACGATGAGCGACGGGTCGCTCCCGCTCCACTTGTCGTTGTCGGTCCACGGCCAGTTCCACGTCGACGCGGCGGCCGTCCATGTACGGCCGCCGTCCGAGGAGCGTCGGCATACGATGTTGATCGGCTGGAACGCGTTTAGGTCGCCGCCGTTGAGGCGCCTTGCGTCGCACACGACGACAAGGTCGCCGTTGGGCGCAGTGCAGAGTGCGGGAATGCGGTAGACCGCCGACTTCACGCCTTCGACGGCATCGTTGCTCTTGAAGAGGACCTGGCTGCCGACTTTGGGCGTATCGCTTGCGACACCAAGCGAGTCAAGCGCAATGCACTCTGCCGGGCGCGGCCCGACAGTCGTATTCATCTCGGAGAACAGCTTTACGTGCGAATTGACCGTCTCTCCGCCCGTCGTGAGCCTAAATCCGTTCGGCACGACCTCGGCGTCGACAGAAAGGATCGGGTTGTTGTCACCGGTGAAGCGACCTTTCTCTACGGCCACCCAGGCTCCGCCGACGGGCTTCACGAAAAAGTTGAGGAAGTCCGCGCGGCGGACCTGCGCGCGCGACTCGGGCTTGCGGCGAAAGTCCTCGACGAAACTGTAGATGCCCCTGATCGATGGATCCCCTTTCGTCTGAAGCGTGCTGAACGTCGCCATCTTGAACCACGAGCCGTTGCGCCAGATGTAGCCCGTAAACGCGGCGCGGTGGTCGCCGTCCTTGCGGACGTTGACGGCAAAGCGGCACGTCTCGCCGATTTTCCAGTCGAACGGCATCATGGACTGCCCGCCGGTGCCCTCGCCGCCAAAGCGCTTGACAGTCACGCCCTCGCCGGCGTAGAGGTTCTTAGTGCGGATGTTTTCGGCCACCTCGTCGGGATGTGCGCCGAAGTCGAACGGGTCGCCCGGATCCCAGATGGAGAATATCGCGACCTTTTTCCCGTCAAAAAGCTCCTGTATGCCGAAATAGCCGCACTTGAAGCCGACTACGCAGAAATAGCTTCCCGGGGCGGACGACTCGATCTTGGCCTCGCCGTAAGCCCATTCGGCGTCAGGCGCAGGATGCCATGCATGGACGGAGCGAGCCCCCCTGTGCCACCGCGACTCTTCGGCAACGTCCTTGGCGATTGCCGTTTCTGCGCATAGCGCAAAAGCAGTTGCGCCGCAGGCGGCTAGAACGACACGGTTGATGCATTTCATACGGGATCCTCCTGTGTAGGCGTGATTATAGGGTTGTATTATAGCATAATATCGGCCACGAATGCGTCGTAAATTGGCGCGGCGGCAAATTCCGCCTCGCACATCCGCCGCGACGCCAACGGTTCGCAGTCAAGCGCGGAGCGAACCGCTTCGGCGAGAGAAGTGGCGTTGCCCGCCCTGTACGTTGCGCCGCACGCGTACTTTTCGAGCAGCGCGGCGGTTTCCCCGCCGAGGGAGCTTACGACGGGAAGGCCCGCCTTTGCGTAGTCGAAAAGCTTATTTGGAAGCCCCACCCAGCTGTCGTCGCGCATGGGGATGACGCCCACGTCGCAGCCGGAGAGGAACTCCTCAAGCTCCATGCGGCCAAGATAATTGGCTCCCCCTGCGACGACAAAGTCCATGCCTAGCGACTCCGCTGCCCTTCTCGCGGTGTCGAGGTCGTAGGTACGCCCGACGCCGCCGACGTACGCAATGCGCCTGCGCCCAGTGCGGCTGTGCGGCGGTTCCTCGGGGCGCTCCCCCGGCTCTATGCCGAGATACGCGCGGCGGTAGTCGCCGCGCCCCGTAAGTTCGCGGTACCTGTCGCACACGCCAGTCAAGATGTCTGCCTCCCTGAACACGCGCCGCGCCTTCGCCCGAAGAGGCACCAGCGCCCAGCGCGGCAGAATGCGCTCGAACGTCTCGGGCCAGGCATCCTGCACATCGACGACCGACTTGGCCCCGAAGCGGCGCGCAATTCCGACGGACGCAGCGGCGGCTGATATGGTCGGAAACGACGTCACGACGAGCGCAGGACGCGACATCCCGTCCGCTACCGCCCGCATCGCCTCGCGCTCGAACCGACGCGCGTACGCGAGATGGCTCGCAACCCTGCGGAGCGACACGTTGCCGGAATACGGCATTGTCTTTACAAGGCGGATCTCGACACCCCTCTGCGACCCGCTGGAAAGCGCGCGCCGCCGCTTCGTCGCGTGGGAGAAGTCGGACGTCCATACTACGACGTCGTGCCCCGCCCTGACGAACGCCTCCGCCATGAGCGCGTACCGCATCTTGCGGAACCCCTCGCCCGGGAGGTTGTCGAACGGATTCTGTATCCAGACTTTCACTGGTACTGCGCCGGATTGCGCGAAAGCGCGCGTGCGACCTCTATGTCGATCAACCCCTGCTCGAGAAGCTCACGCAGAGACTGGTCCACCGTGACCATGCCGATGTTCCTGCCGGTCTCTATTGCCGAATATATCTGCTGGGTGCGCCCCGTCACGATGAAGTGGGACACCGCAGGGTTGTTGACGAGAAGCTCGCAAACGGGGATGCGCCCCTCGCCGTCTGCCCTCCTGACGAGATGCTGGGTGAACACGCCCTGCAGCACAAGTGCAAGCTGCTGGCGTATGCTCGCCTGCTCGTCGGCGGGAAACACTCCGACCATGCGCTCTATCGCCCCAGGGCAGTCGCCCGCGTGCAGCGTCGTGAACACGAGATGCCCCGTCTCGGCCGCGCGCAGGGCGGTGCGTATCGTGTCGAGGTCGCGCACCTCCCCGACGAGGATGACGTCGGGGTCCTGGCGAAGCGACGCGACAAGCGCGTCGTTGAAGCTCTTGGCGTCGCGGCCCACCTGCACCTGGTTCACTATGCACCGCGCCGTCGGGTGCACGAACTCGATCGGGTCCTCGATCGTTATTATGTGGCCGTTCCGCGAATTGTTGATCATGTCGATCATCGTCGCAAGCGTGGTGGACTTGCCCGACCCGGTCGGTCCCGTGACCACGAAAAGCCCGTGCGGAAGGCGGCAGAAGTCGGCAAGGCTCGGCGGCAGGGCGAGTTCCTCGAGCGTATGGAACGTCGAGTCGAGCCGGCGGATGGCAACTGCGTGGCGGCCGTTGTCGCGGAACACGTTGAAGCGGTATCTTGCTCCGGAAGGCGCAGTCAGCGCACCGTCAAGATGCCCCTCCGCCATCAGCAGGCGGCGGACGCGCTCCGTTCCGTCAGGACACCCAAGGGGAAGCGTCAGCAGTCCAAGTTCCATGGCGACGGCGTCGACGGCCGCCATGTCGAACGCCCTGAAGCCGCCCTTTTCCACGAGCGTGCCGCGCATCCTGAACCTCGGCGCGACGTTCGCCGCAAGATGGATGTCGCTCGCCCCGTACTCCTCGCAAATGGCAAGGAGGCTTTCCAGTACAGCCGTCATTTCTCCTTCCTCCAGTCCCCGATGGAGCGGCCACGCTGGCCGCCGTCGTAGAACTCCCTTATGTTTCCATCGCCCAACCTGCGTACGGCCTGCCCGCCACCCTGGAATTTCCTGAGCCTGGGGTCGATTTCCCTGGTCTGCGCACTCTGCTCGCCCACTGGCGCTTCCATATCGGCGGTCTCGGATGTCTTCGAGGCCTTTACGACACCGTCAGTCTTGACAGGGACGGCATTCGTCTTTGACTCTCCGGGATCAAATGACGCCTCGGCGCTTCGTTTCCTTTCCTTCATGGTTGAAATATGTGCAATTCCGGAGACGACGACAGAGGCAAAATTAGTCGTCGGCGGCATTTCCCGCGAAGGTGCGGATTCCGGTTCCGCGGCCTTGCGGTCTTCGGCAAGCGACGCGCGGACATTCTCCACAATGTCGGCGACGCGTCTTCTGACGACGCCGCCAGCATCGGCAAGCGGCTTTATGTCGTCTGCGAAACTGGACAGTTCCGGAACGGTCTCCTGCACGGGCTTGTCGTATATGACGCCAAACGAAAACGCCGCGACGACCAGCACTAGCGCCGCTGAAACAAGCAGGACTACCGCCAGTACGACCATCCTGGACAGCGTACCAGACTCGCGCTTCCCGCCGAACTTGTACTTCTTGCCGCGGGACGGCTTCTCTTCATCCTGCTTGAAAATGTCGACTACGGGTACGGACACCTTTACCGGCGTGTATCCGGCGAAGGGATCTCGCTCGCTGGCCTTGCCCTTCATGTCTTGGGCAGTCCGTCGAGGATCGCCAGCACCTCGTCGCCCTTCTCGAGCGACAGGTCCAGCTGGAACGTGAGCCTCGGCGTGAACTTCATCTTGATCTCGCGGTTGACGATCGCCTGGAACTTGCGCGCGTTGTGCGCGAGGTGGTGTAGCGCCGTCGTCTTGAGCGCGTCGTCGCCGAACACCGACACCTTTACGGTCGCGTCGCGAAGGTCCTTGCCGCACGAGACGCCCGTGACGGTGATGAGTCCGGGCGCGACCGTGTCGCCCTGCATGACCGAGAACATGCTCTCGGCTATGACCCGCCTAAGCAGGCTGTTTATACGTTCTAGTCTGTCGACCGCCATGCGGGTATTATACCAGATTCAACCCCCACGCCGCAACATGGCGGCGGCGGTCAGTCCAGCGCGTTGGCTCCGGGGAAAAGAGGCGTGTCCTTGCCGTTCCAGCGGAACGTGCCGGAAAGCCCCTCCGGCAGGACGACGGTGCCGGTCGCCCTGCCGCCGCCAAACGAGAGGTCGAGCTTCACGTCGCCCTTCGGAGTGGGCGTGGAGCTGCGGATGCGCTGCAGGTGCGCCGGCTGCGGTTCGACAAGGACCTTTTCGTAGAACGGCGCGGCGCTCTTCACGCCGGCGACGCCAGTGTGGAGATGCCAGAGCGGATGCGAGCCCCAGCCGTGGCAGTCGCTCCTGGAGTTCGTCTCGGGCGTCTCGAGGATGGTCGACAGGTTCCAGTCCAGGCAGTCGCGCCAGAAGCCGAGGTTGCCGAAGAAAAGGTCGGCGCGGCGGAACTTGAAATACGTCGCGAAGAGATAGTGCTTGTAGTAGATCGTGCCGCGGGCTAGGTTCGTGGTCTCGACGAGCGCCTTGAAACACCGTTCCGCCTCGTCTCCCGTGACGACGTCGGCCAGGAGCGCAAGGCACTGCGAATGCTCGCTGAACTTCGTCTTGCCGATGTCCGACGCGAAAAGAGACTTGTCCTCGCACCAGAACGCGGTCTTGATGGCCGACTTCAGCCTCTCCGCCCTGGCGCACCAGTATGCGGACAGAGCGGCGTCGCCGACGGCGTCCTCGGCTATCACGGCGGACAGCATTGCGTGCAGGTACTGCAGGTTCATCTCCGCGTTGGGACTCTCCGCGTCGCCGTCCGGCGGCACGCCTCCCTTCCACGACGGAACCCAGTCGACGAAGTTCCACCCCGGCGTCTTTCCGAGAAGCCCGTCTTCGCGGGCGAACTCGTCCATGCCCATTAGCGTATGGTTGAGCCCGGGCAGCTTCGCCCTGAGCCACGCGCGGTTGGCATGGTTCCATGCGTAGTCGCCGAACATCATAGACTCGCAACACGTGAAGCCCAGCGCCTCCTGGGTGCCGCGCGTCGGGCAGTTCATCGCAATCTGCCCGTTCTCGCGCCTGTCTGCGTCGTAGAGGTTTATGGCGTTCCTGACGATGCGGTCCTCGGTGTCGAAAAGCCCCGAGACGAGATACTGGATGCGGCTGTCGCCCGGATACATCTGCTGCTCGTAGTACGGGCAGTCGAAGAACATCTCGTGCATGCACATCTGCAGTGCGCGCGCGCAGACGGGCTGCATCTTCATTACGAACTCGTCGTCGCAGTCGAACGAGGCGGCCATCTCGACGGGATAGCGCGTCTCGGCGATTTCGACCTTGTCGAGGGACAGCGGCTCGTCCGCAGTCTCGATCGTCAGCCGGCACCAGCGTCCGCACCGCCACCACGGCGTGGTGAAGTGCGCGCCCGCGCGGCCGTCGCATAGGAAGACGTCTCCGAAAGGACGCGGCATGTCCAGCCCCTCGAACGAGGCGCGGTCGCCCTTCTTGCCGTCAGGCCCCGTCAGGCACTCCGCCCAGTCCCAGCTAACGCGCGCGCCCTTGCCGCCGGAGACGGAGAGGCACGGATAAGCGCAGTAGTAGTTGCCGAGGTCCC
>Ga0310690_10010851_pt1 | contig 11288 bp, 7 predicted proteins | sample AusTroGonzalo_MG_2_FD_207661 | JGI IMG/M metagenome (GOLD analysis project Ga0310690, IMG submission 207661) | Bovine rumen microbial communities from tropical cattle in Woodstock, Queensland, Australia - Gonzalo_04 (v2) (version 2) | ecosystem: Host-associated > Mammals > Digestive system >...
ACCCTCCGGAATCAAACGCTCATAAGCTGTCAACACGGCCTTGTGGAAATACGGATGTTTCATATAACGACCGTTGACAAAAAAATAGTCATTGCCACCTTTCTTCCGAGCTGCCTCAGGCTTAGATACAAATCCCGTCACACGACACATTACCGTATCAGCCTCCACAGGCAACAGATCCTGTCCATACTGTTTACCAAACACGTCGGTGATACGCTGGCGCAAACTACCAGGCTTCAGATTCAGCAATTCTGCCCCATTATGATGGAAAGTAAAATGGATATCAGGATATACCAACGCGATGCGCTCATAGGCCATAAGGATATTGTTCAGTTCGGTGGCATTCGACTTGAGGAACTTCCTTCGAGCAGGTACATTATAAAAGAGGTTCTTCACACAGAAGTTACAACCCACGGGACAAGCCGCTGGCTGTTGGTCAGTGACCTTCGAGCCAGCGATGGAGAGAAATGTACCAATCTCATCATTCGCCATACGCGTCTGTAACTCCACTTGTGCCACGGCAGCGATGGATGCCAACGCCTCACCTCTGAAACCCATTGTATGGAGAGCAAAAAGGTCTTCGGCTTGTTTAATTTTCGACGTTGCATGCCTCTCAAAGGCCAGACGGGCATCTGTCGACGACATACCACACCCATCATCAATCACTTGGATAGAGGTGCGTCCTGCATCAATCACAATCACATTGATAGTATGAGCGCCGGCATCAACGGCATTCTCAACCAACTCCTTGATGACAGAGGCAGGACGCTGAATCACCTCACCTGCCGCAATCTGGTTGGCTACGCTATCAGGAAGAAGATGGATAATGTCGCTCATATCTTTTTCTTGGGACGCCAAATGAATATATCATAACGGTTGAGGGGACGGATATCATCATACCAGGCAAAACCTGCCAAACGTTTCTTTTCAGCAGGAATCTGGTTGGGCGGGTACATCGTACCTGAAGTCTTCGGAGTCCAAACACGCTCCAGTTTCCGGTCCTTCAGGAACATCCGCATTTCTGTGGTCTCCTGATAATTATAGATGATCGCCACTGAGTCGCCCTCTTCAAAATAATAACCAATCAACACATTGTCCTTAGCCTGCGTCTCATGGATTTTACCATCGATGAAGTAGGCAAACATCTCCTTTGACGACACCTGATTATAGAGAGTGGTATCACTCTTCAACTGCTGGATGGAAAAGGCATTGCCGATAACATGGGCACGATTGATGAGCGAATCTTTCATAAAAACATCAATCTGGTCGCCTAAAAGCTGTTGGTTGTAGTTCCAAACAACAGGATCGAAATACATTGTCATGCAGGAGTCAAGGGAGTTATAAACCAGTGAGTCACAGATAGCCTGCACATCGGTACGATAAGCCCGAACATGATGATAAGCATAGATTTCGCGATAGACAGAGTCGGTCTCAATATTATAGGTGATAACCTTCAAGGTATCAGCATGCATAAAGAGAGAGTCTCCCTGCGAATAGTCGATGGCCACAGCAGAGTCCGTACACAACGCATAACCTGTATTCTCCCAATATTCACCATAATTGCCTGTCATCTTATTCTTGTTTATAGAATCCACATAGATGACATTTCGGAAAGCCTGGCTAAAACCCAACTTACTGTCGTAATAAACACTGTCTCCCACCATCGATTTGCCCTGATTGCGGAGCACGGAACGGTTCATGAGTGTAGCTTGGTCCTTCTTCGTATCATAATATCCTTGTTCGGAATAAATCTGACTGTTGCCTGATGTGATATTCGAAGGACCTACGATATGGGCAATGGAACGAGCGTTATCATAATAAAGGGTATCGGTGGTGAGATAGAACTTCGGGCTCTTCATCTTTACATCGAAATTGAACACCGACATTTTGCTTTTCGTATTATATTCTCCCCAATCGGATGTCAGCGTGGTCTGTCCGTCCACCATCTTACCGCCCTCAAAGAAATAAGCATTGTCGTACAGGCGGTCAAAATCGAGGGAGTCGGTATAGAGTGTGGTCTTGCGGTTCTTGAGCACCACATTATAACGGGCTCTTGCCATTTGCTCATTACCATCGTAATAGGCATAGTCGGACGTCAGTGAGAGAGTATCACCCTGATACATCTTTACATGACCAAAGGCTTCAAATGAATTACTGGCCTCATAGAAATAGGCGCTATCACAATAAAGACGGGCACCAACATGGGTGAAGTGTACTTTCCCGTTGAGAATCGTAGCATCGGGATTCTTGTATTGGTCAAAGTGGAGCACATCAGCATGCACAAGGTAGACACGCTTATCCTGAGTCTTACGGGTAGTCCTCGGCCGTTTCTTGCGCTGCTGTTTTTGGGCATAAAGTGATGGACTGGCAAAGTATGCCAACACACAAAACACACCTATGACCCAAAGGATCCTACTTAAACCAACCCTCATACTCAAACTTACAATCGCGGTAGTTATCGTTCAGACGGGTATAGACCGACTTAATCTTATCGACAACCCACTGATGGATTCGCTCTTCATTGCGTTTGGCGAGTACCACATCCTTCATCACCTGGAAATCCTCAGTGATAGAGGCTTTATGACCATCCACGCGGTTCTTCAGCTTGACGATGGCACAAACGGTCTTACCACGTTGGTTGATCATCTGAAAAGCACGTGATATCTGTCCTACTTGCATGGTATCAACCACTTTGGCCACTTCCTGAGGCAAATCCTGCATCTGGAATTTTGAAGAGATACGGCCTGTCTGCATATTGGTGTTCGACATTAGGCCTTTGTTATTACGGGTATCCTTATCGTCCGACAGCAGACTTGCAGCCTCTTCAAATGAGAACTGTCCTTCACGAATATCGACAGCAATGGAGTCCAAACGGCCGATGGCCTTCTCAATAGCCTCGTCGGAAACCACAGGTTTCTTCAAGATATGACGTACATTGACCTTGTCACCACGCTTCTCCACAAGCTGGATAATATGGTAGCCGAACTCTGACTCTACAATCTTTGAAATTTTCTTCGGATCAGTCAAGTTGAAAGCCACTGCCGCAAAAGCAGGATCGAGGGTAGCACGTCCTATCAGTCCCAGTTCACCACCCTGACGAGCAGAACCCGGGTCTTCGGAATAGAGTCGGGCAAGGGCCTGAAAAGAAGTTTCCCCCTTTGTCACACGCTCCGTATAGTCACGTAACTCATCCTTCACACGGTTGATCTCCTCGGGGTCGATACGTGGAGTCATCGTAACAATCTGCACTTCCACCTCTGTAGGTACATAGGGTAGACTGTCCTGAGGCATATTATTGAAATAACGGCGCACGTCAGCCGGTGTCACTGAGATATCCTCCACCAACTTACGCTTCATCTTCTGTATCTTTTGTCTATCGCGAAACTCCTGACGCATCTCTTGACGCATCTGGGCAATCGACTGATGTTTGTATTCCTCCAAGCGCTCACGAGAACCATCAACCATCTCCAGCCAATAACTAATCTGCTGCTCAACATCCTGAGCCACATCAGCCTCGGTCACCTCTATACTATCGATATCAGCCTGATGGAGGAAGAGCTTGTTAACAGCGATTTGCTCGGGAATCGTACAATCAGGATCCCCACTCCACTTTACACCTTCCATTGCAGCCTGCATACGCATAGCCTCTACGTCAGACTTCAACACTGCCTCATCGCCAACCACCCAAATCACTTCATCAATCACTGCATGCTGAGGTACTGACAATGCGGAGTCTGCGGGTATCTGACCAAGCATTATTTTCGGACCATAAGGGATGGACGCAATACCCATAAAGGGCACGGCCAGGAAGAACGTGAATATAAAATTTCTTGTCGTCTTCATTAATGCTTATTTACAGTTTTCAATACTTCCTTATTCACGGAGAAGGCATACTTTTTCCGAAGGTCATAAACCCAAGCCTTCTCCAACATGTCCTGATAGTCAGATACCACCTGTCCTCGTACATCGGTATAGTCCTCCGGACGCTTCAATTTCTTACCATATACGGCAGAAAAAGGATAATCCTTCAACACAGCAGTCTGTTTTTCATTTGCTCCTTTCTTAGGTGTAGTCTTAAAAACTTCCGTATCAACGAGGGCATTATCGCCTGGCTTAAAGATACCAATCTCCACGCGGATACGCACCACAGAGTCGGGATTAAACGTTGAGCGCAACTTATCGGCCCACTGGTCAAAGGGCAGTTTCTTCACACACTTCTTCACAGCCTTGATGTCGGCCTTATCCTTCACATGATAAGCAATACCTTTGTAATGGGGCTCCGACCAGGCATAGTCCTTCTGATGGTCCTTAAAATAAGCCTGCAATCCGGCCTCATCCGAACTTCCCTTATCCCAGACCACCTGTTTGCTGATTTCATAAAGCAACAGGCCGTCGTGGTATTCTTTCATTAGATATTTCATCTCAGGATCAACAGCCGCCAATGAGTCGGCGCGAAGGTCCATTACCTTTTCTGATGTGAGCGCACCCGAAGAGGCATCCACCTCACTCATGATACGCTGTTTGGCGATATGATCACGGACACCCTGCTGTTCGATACTCTTCACTATTTGAGCCTTCAACGAATCAAAGGACTCCAGCTGTTTACGATCCTTCATTAGAATCACATGCCAGCCGACGGGTGACAAAACGGGCTGACTCATCTCATCCTTCTGTAAAGCATAAGCAGCATCTTCAAACTCCTTGATGGATTGATTTGGACCAATCCAATAGGGCAATTGTCCACCATTTACGGCCGTTTGCTTATCATCAGACACCTTCTTTGCCAATTCGGCAAAATCTGCACCACCGCGGAGGGCATTGTACACAGAGTCAATACGCAACTTGGCTTTGTCCTGCTCTGCCTGGGTGGCTTTCGTCGAGACTCTTATCAGGATATGGGCTGGCAATATCAGACCACGCGGTCCAATCTGTTCCTTTGCTCGGTCATAGACCTTTTTAGCCTCAATAAGCACATCGGCATCGGTCGCCATGGTCGGTCGCACCTGCTGGTCACGATACATGGTATACTCCTGCTTAAACGACGACAACGTGTCATAATGGGCATCAAGGGCCGCAGCCACTTTCAGTTTATAGTTGATAAACAGATCCACATATTCATCCACCGACTTTTTGTCAATCACATCAGCACCGTTATTTTTGTTGTAAGAGTACTCAAACTCAGAACGAGGCACAGGAACACCATTAATGGTCATAATAACGGGGTCAGAAGCCTGTCCAAAAGCCATTATGCTCGATATGAGCGCCAAAAAGAGAACAACTTTTCTCATATCATAGGGATTATTAATCATTGGGGCGTGAATAGTTTGGTGCCTCACTGGTGATGGTGATATCATGCGGATGGCTTTCGTTCACTCCAGCATTAGTAATACGGGTGAACTTGGCCTCATGCAGCTTTTCAATGGTAGCAGCACCGCAATAACCCATACCCGAGCGCAGACCACCTACCATCTGATAAATCACTTCCTGAACAGTTCCCTTATAAGGCACACGACCAGCGATACCCTCAGGCACTAATTTCTTCACCTCCTTGGTATCGCCTTGGAAATAGCGGTCCTTTGAGCCGTGTTTCTGCTCCATAGCCTCTAATGAACCCATACCACGATAGCTCTTAAACTTACGACCATTGTAGATGATGGTGTCACCAGGACTCTCCTCAGTTCCAGCTACCAATGAACCAATCATCACACATGAGCCGCCTGCAGCCAGAGCCTTCACAATATCTCCCGAATAGCGCAGGCCACCATCTGCAATCAAAGGCACATCGGTACCCCTCAGGGCACTATAAACATCGTAGACAGCACTTAGTTGGGGTACACCCACACCGGCGACAACACGCGTGGTACAGATAGAACCAGGACCGATACCCACCTTCACAGCATCGGCACCATTGTCCACCAACATCTTAGCAGCCTCGCCCGTAGCCACGTTACCCACTACAATATCGATATTGGGGAAACACTTCTTAGCCTCCACCAGTTTCTCGATAACCGATTTTGAATGGCCGTGGGCCGTATCGATAACGATGGCATCGGCACCTGCATCCACAAGGGCCTGCATACGGTCGAGAGTATCATTGGTAACACCCACACCAGCTGCCACACGCAGACGGCCTTTCTCATCCTTGCAGGCCATCGGCTTATCCTTGGCTTTCGTAATATCCTTATAAGTAATTAAGCCCACCAAATGATTATCCTTATCAACAACAGGCAGTTTTTCAATCTTATTTTTCTGCAGGATTTCCGCAGCCGAAATAAGATCTGTCTGCTGATGGGTGGTCACGAGATGATCCTTCGACATGATTTCCTCCACGGGACGATCCAACTGACGTTCAAAACGCAGGTCACGGTTGGTCACAATACCCACCAGCCGTTTCTCGTCATCCACCACGGGAATACCACCAATATGATATTCTGCCATAATATCCAGTGCCTGAGCCACAGTAGAACCCAACGGAATCGTCACGGGATCATAGATCATACCGTTCTCAGCTCGCTTGACGATAGCCACCTGACGAGCCTGTTCCTCGATCGACATATTCTTGTGGATTACACCAATACCTCCCTCACGGGCAATAGCAATCGCCATCTGCGACTCTGTCACGGTATCCATAGCTGCCGTCACAAAAGGTACGTTCAGCTGAATATGCCGAGAGAAGCGGGTTTTCAACTCTACCGTCTTAGGTAACACTTCCGAATAAGCGGGAATCAGGAGGACATCGTCGAAGGTCAGTCCGTCCATTACGATTTTGTCTGCAATAAATGAAGCCATAAAATCTACCTTTGTTTTAAATATTGCGTGCAAAGGTACAAAAAAAGAAGTGAATAGTGAATAGTGAATAGTGAAAAGTTACGATACCTTGTTATTTTTTAACTCTTTCTGCCTTACTATTCACTATTCGCTATTCTTAGTTAGCCATTTCCGATAGGAACTTGATACGAACAAGGCGTATTTCGTCCTCCGAATAGTCGCCACCCAACTCATCCTGAGCCACACTCAGACGATCAGTATCCGACTCTGCGAAATAGTCATAGATATCATCGATGTGATCCTCGTCCATCACCTCATCAAGGAAATAATCGATATTCAGTTTAGTACCACTATAAACAATAGCCTCTATCTCTGATAACAATTCATCAAAGTCAATGCCTTGGGCATTAGCAATGTCATCGAGAGCAATCTGACGGTCGATGCTCTGAATAATCTTCACCTTCAACATCGATTTTTTGGCCACGGTACGCACACGCAAATCTGCCTGACGCTCAATCTCATTCTCATCGCAGTATTTTTTGATGAGCTCCACGAACTCTTTCGCATAGGGTTGCTTTACTTTTCCCTCACCAACACCCTGAATATTCTTTAGTTCCTCGAGCGTCACAGGATAGTCGGTAGCCATTTGATCGATACTCACATCTTGGAAAATCACATATGGCGGACGCTCCATCCGTTTCGACACCTTCTTACGCAGATCACGCAACATCGCGGCCAACGTGGGGTCAAGAGCACCAGCCGCACCTTCGTGCTCACTGCCACTATCAATCTCATCGCTAAACTCAGCATCCTTCACAATCATAAAGGACTGTGGAGTCTTGAGGAACTTCTTGCCGGCAGATGTAATTTTCAATAGACCGTAATTCTCCACTTCTTTCTTCAAGTAGCCCATAAGCAGCGCCTGACGGATTACGGGGTTCCAAATCTTCGGGTCCTCATCCTCGCCAATACCGAATTCATCAAGTTCATGATGTTTGTGAGCAATTATTTCCTCGGTTTCCTTGCCAATGATGAAGTCTATAACATAATCTGAGCGGAAATTCTCCTTTATGCGCTGAATCACCTGCAGTACTGTTACCAATTGGTTCATAGCCTCAATCTTCGTTTTCGGATGCAGACAATTGTCGCAGTTACCGCAGTTCTCACGATCATAGGTTTCACCAAAATAGTGTAACAGCATCTTCCTTCGACAAACACTTGTCTCAGCGTATGCCGCCGTTTCAACGAGCAATTGTCGCCCGATATCCTGCTCGGCAACTGGTTTGCCTTCCATGAATTTCTCAAGTTTGTCGAGGTCTTTACTCGAATAGAAAGCCAGACATATACCCTCTCCGCCATCGCGACCAGCACGACCAGTCTCCTGATAATAGCCTTCGAGCGACTTAGGTATATCATAGTGGATGACGAAACGCACATCAGGTTTGTCGATACCCATGCCAAAAGCAATAGTTGCCACAATCACATCAATATTCTCCATTAGGAAATCATCCTGTGTCTGGGTACGTGTAGGAGAGTCGAGTCCAGCATGATAGGCCGCCGCTTTGATATCGTTGGCCCTAAGAATTGCTGCCAGTTCTTCCACCTTCTTGCGCGAGAGACAATAAATGATACCACTCTTGCCTGGATGCTGCTTGATAAAACGAATAATATCCTTGTCGACATCCTTCGTCTTCGATCGCACTTCATAATAGAGATTCGGGCGGTTAAACGAACTCTTAAATTCTTTCGCATCTATGATGCCTAAATTCTTCTTGATATCCGAACGAACCTTGTCTGTAGCCGTAGCCGTCAGTGCAATGATTGGTGCCAAACCAATCTCATTTACAATTGGACGGATGCGACGGTATTCCGGCCGGAAGTCATGGCCCCACTCTGAGATACAATGGGCCTCGTCAACAGCATAAAATGAAATCTTTACCGACTTAAGGAACTCCACATTCTCTTCCTTTGTCAACGACTCAGGCGCTACATATAGCAGTTTGGTGATGCCTGCCTGAATATCCGACTTCACCTGATCTATAGCAGCCTTGTTCAGTGACGAATTCAAATAATGGGCTGTGCCTTCATGCTCACTCAACTGTGAGATAAAATCAACCTGATTTTTCATCAGGGCGATCAATGGCGATATTACAATGGCAACGCCATCCATCAATAGCGAGGGTAACTGATAGCATAGCGACTTGCCACCGCCTGTAGGCATCAGCACAAAAGTATCCTTTCCATCCAGAAGATTCTGGATAATTTTCTCCTGGTCACCTTTGAACTTGTCAAAGCCGAAATACTTCTTTAGTGCTACATGCAGATTGGCTTTTTTCGTCATATCATTTTTCCTTCTTTCGTTAATGTAATAGGCTTGTAGATGTCTGTTATTTAAGAGGCCAACCGATGCAAATGCGACTTTTCAAGTTGTTCCAGCACATACTTGGCCGTTACCTCAAATTTCTTTACTCTTTTCGACGGAAATTCAAACATTGTATCCATCATCACACTCTCCACGATAGAGCGCAGACCTCTTGCACCAAGTTTGTACTCCACAGCCTTGTCGACAATTACCTCTAGCGCTTCTGGGGCAAACGTAAGTTTAATACCATCCATCTCAAACAACTTCTCATATTGTTTAACGATAGAGTTCTTTGGCTCAGTGAGGATCTTAGACAAGGCTTCGCGGTCGAGCGGATTCAGGTAGGTCAACACGGGCAGACGACCAATAATCTCGGGTATCAGTCCGAACGCCTTCAAATCCTGAGGCACGACATACTGCATCAGGTTCTCTTTGTCAATTTTTGCAACATTCTGCACAGAATTATAACCCACAACATGGGTGTTCATTCTTTGGGCAATCTTCCGCTCAATGCCATCGAAAGCACCACCACAGATAAAGAGGATATTGCGGGTATCAACAGAAATGTAGTCCTGATCAGGATGCTTGCGCCCACCCTTAGGTGGCACGTTCACATTGGTGCCCTCCAACAGTTTGAGCAGACCTTGCTGCACTCCCTCGCCACTCACGTCGCGCGTGATGGAAGGGTTATCACTCTTACGGGCAATCTTGTCAATCTCATCGATGAAAACAATACCCCGCTGGGCTGCCGCCACATCATAGTCGGCCACTTGTAACAATCGTGTAAGAATACTCTCCACATCTTCACCCACATAGCCAGCCTCAGTAAATACAGTAGCATCAACGATGGAAAATGGCACATCAAGCATCTTGGCGATAGTACGCGCCATCAAGGTCTTGCCCGTACCGGTAGAACCCACCATAATGATGTTGCTCTTCTCAATCTCCACACCGTCCTTGTCCTCCGGTTGCTGCAACCGCTTATAATGGTTGTAGACGGCCACCGAGAGGAAGCGTTTTGCCATGTCTTGACCGATAACATACTGGTCCAGATATTTCTTGATATCTACAGGTTTTGGCACTGCTTTCATCTTGAAGCGTCCGTTGTCGCGGGTCTGAGGGGCGTCGGTAAGGTTCTCCTGAACGATACGGTAGGCTTGCTCGGTACAGTTCTCACAAATAAAACCGTTAACACCTGTGATGAGCAATCGGCACTCATTCTCCGTCCTTCCACAGAAACTACATGCTTTCTTTGCCATTATTATTTTTTCCTTGTGAGAACATTATCAATCATACCGTAAGCCTTAGCCTCTTCAGCCGTCATCCAGTAATTACGGTCGGAGTCGGCATACACCTTCTCATAAGGAGTATGTGAATGCTCTGAAATGATGGTGTAGAGTTCTTTTTTGAACTTCAAAATCTCCTTGGCTTCAATCTCGATATCCGAGGCCTGTCCCTGCACACCGCCAAGGGGCTGATGAATCATCACACGACTATGTGGTAATGCAGAGCGCTTACCTTCAGTACCAGCAACAAGCAACACGGCGCCCATCGAGGCTGCCATACCTGTACAGATGGTGGCCACGTCGCTGGAGATAAACTGCATGGTATCGTAAATACCGAGACCAGCTGTCACACTACCACCGGGCGAATTGATATAAATACTGATATCTTTGCCTGAGTCCACAGAGTCAAGATACAACAGCTGAGCCTGCAGTGTATTGGCGGTATAGTCGTCAATCTGGGTTCCCAAAAAGATAATGCGGTCCATCATCAAACGTGAGAAGACGTCCATTTGCGTCACGTTCAATTGACGTTCCTCGAGAATATACGGATTCAGATACTGAGCCTGTGCCTGCATCACCTCGTCAAATGTCAAGCCATCCATTCCTAAATGCCCTACGGCATATTTTCTAAAATCATTCTTCATAAGCTTCACTTTTTCACTATTCATTTTTCACTCATCATTATTCACTAAAAAAGGGTTCTCGACCTTTTTATCTCGTGATTGGGACACAAAGATAAGAAAAAAAGTCGATAACCCTTCAAAAAAAGGAGTTATTTTTTCGTAAAAATACTTATTTTCCTTCCATCATCTTGTTAAACTCGTCTAAAGTGACCGATTTTTCATCCAGTTTGACCACAGTCTTGAGTTTTT
>Ga0310690_10010852_pt1 | contig 11287 bp, 6 predicted proteins | sample AusTroGonzalo_MG_2_FD_207661 | JGI IMG/M metagenome (GOLD analysis project Ga0310690, IMG submission 207661) | Bovine rumen microbial communities from tropical cattle in Woodstock, Queensland, Australia - Gonzalo_04 (v2) (version 2) | ecosystem: Host-associated > Mammals > Digestive system >...
GCCGTTCGATGATGGCAAACTGCTTCTTGATGCCGTTGTCTTCGATCAGTTTGATGCCAAAGCGCTGGGGGATCATGGGCAACTGCGTCAGTGCCCACGGCTTCCATGCCTGGGTGTAGTCGCCCGGCTCCTTCAGCGTACACAGGTGTCCGAAGGTCCAGGTCACCTGATAGCCGTTACCCTCCATATAGCCGTCGTGGGAGGCTGTCGCCCCGATTATACGGGCAATATCCCGTGCCACACTCGGCTTCTCTGCAATACAAACGATCATCTCCTTTTTACTATTTGGGATGCAAAGGTACGAAACTTTTTCCCAATTTCTTCCATAAATCCCAAAAATCTGACCTTCATCACTAAAAGAAACAGTGTCATAGTCAACATGGCTACTCCTAATTGAGTGAAAGCGTATGGGAGCTTACGAAGTCCCATTTTGATGGAATTGGATATCATAATTTGTGATTTCCATTCTTCGATATCCTCCTTTGTCATCTGAAAAACGCTTGATGTGTGCTCTTACAGACCTTTTCAGATACTTTGTCTCTTCACCATAAAGCATAGCCAAATCGCTGTCTATCATAACCTTTTGGCCTCTTATCACATGGATAAGTTCCTCTATGTTTATCTGTTTGAGGTGCAGATTTTGCACCACAAAAGTGTCTTGACTAAGACGTTTTTCTTTTTCCTTACGCCTTTTCCCAGAATCTAAATCCTTTGAAGTCTCCATGTCCTTCATAATTTAATAATTTAGTGTTAAACAAATTGATGGTGCAAAGATAGCAGTTTTCCATGAATCCACCAAATCTTTAAACCCTTATTTTGCTACAGGAGCGAAGACGATCAGTCCCATCCCTCATCATCATTCGCCTCCATGTATCTGGTCATGCCATTATCATCCATGTCATCCTCAGACGCAGGATCAAAGTCTCGCATATTATCCGGCTCTTTATATGTCTTCCTTGACGAAGATGAAGATGGCGATACTGTCTTGGGACTTTCATTTACAGGCTCCTTAGGTGGCGTCGTATCCTCATAGCGCTCGATCTCATGAACCGTCGCAGTGTCGATCCCAATACCATGTCCACCATCATAAGGCTCATTCGTCTTTCCCCCTTTACCATTGCCACAGGACATTAGCAATGCCACACCTATTATAATAACATCCTTATTCCTCATATTATTAATAATTGTAGCCACATTTATAATTACCAATTATCAATAGACCTATAAAAGTACCTGAATACATTCTCATTTCCTTCTTCTTGCGAGCTCACAATACACTATCCCCGTGTTTCCTATATGTCGCGCATAAGGGAATTTAATGGATTGATAATAATTCCCAGTCTTTATTGTTTAGTTTCTTTACATCAATCTCATCATTATATATCATAGCATATTGCAAAAATGAGTTTATTGTGAAGTTGCATATTTCTTTATAATGGGTACAAATATAGTCAAACCAAACTGGGTTTAGAACGATACTATTAGTATATAGAGCATATATACAATCATTAAACATCTTTTTTGATTGCTCAACAACGTCTTGCGTGGTTGTAAACTTAATCCATGGCGACAGAAAACGATAAGGGACATTGTTAAGAAGTGGAGAAAGAATCACATCTAATCCTACCCTATCATATTGCTTTTCTAAATGTGAATTAATATACCAAACATTTGATGATCTATTTAGATCAGTAAGATTAGTGATTTCTTCCAGATATTTTGCCAACATGTCTTGCTTGCCTAAATTAATATTCTTCTTTAATACTATTGGCCAAGCAAGTGCAACCATTCTTATAAGAATATCCTTGAAAGAAATTGACTTTTCCCCCTTCTCTTTAATTAAAGAAATGATGGCCATAAACCAAAAGTATTTATAAGAGGTAACTCTCTTTTCAAATACTTTGTGAATCTTACTATAATCATAATTCTTAATATTTGTAGTTTTATTATCTATCTTGTCTTCATTTTGAAAAACTTCGGTTTCGAAATATGGATCTGCAGAAGGTGTGTCAACATATACATCTTCTATAACAAGTTCAACATTTTTCACCTTTGCTTTATCTTGTATGACATGTCTATCTATATGAGATTCATTTAATAATACGATTCGTTTACGATTAAATTTTACATCATCAATTGTTCCATCTTCATATTCAACAATTAATCGTTCTTCACTACCCCTTCTTTTCTTATTTATAACTTTACACCTCTTCAAATCATATGCTATTACCTTACCTATAATTGGATCATCTTTCTGGGCTGAAGGAATATTCTCAATATTATCATCTTTAATTATAGAGTTTGATATAATTCTCTCTACTTGCTTTTTGATATCTGATTGTTCATTTCTAAAGTTTTGAATAATCTCGATTGTTTTTTTAACATGATTTTTCCTAATCTTATCATTAAAATCTTGAGATTCATTTAAGGAATCACAATCTTCACTTTCACCTTTAATAATTCTCTTGTACTTTAAAAAATCTCTTAGTTTCTTAACGGCTTTTTCCTTAATCTGTCTTACTCTTTCACGAGACAATCCATAACGTTCGCCAATTTCGGATAGATCTTTTTCTTCTACGCCTATACCATATGCTGCGCGTAAAATTTGAGACTCTCTTTTATTTAATTTTCTAATTATACTCTCTACAAAAATAGCCTTCGACTCTTTGATAAGCTTGTCATCTGAAGATGAGTCACTACTTGGAATCGTATCCAAGTCAGCCTTTCCCGAGGTAAGTTCAAGGATATTATCGGGCAGGCTTAAGAGATATTCTAAATTCTGAGGATCAATCTCTACATCAAGTTCTATTTCATTCGCAGAAGGGGCATGACCATGTTCCTGCTCAAAGCGTTCAATTTCTTTCTTAATTTTATTATAAAGAGTTCTCTGGTTTGCAGGTATCTTGATCATCGTCTGCATTGTAATCAAGGAGGTAAGAATTGCTTGATTAATCCACCATTTTGCATAAAAAGCAAATGGAACCTTCCTGCTAGGATCAAAACGTTCTAATGCAGACATCAATCCTATGATACCTTCCTGAACTAAATCTTCGTACTGTGCTCCTCTGTCTTTGTATGATCGTGCAATTAATTCAACAAGCCTCATGTTTTTCTCTACCAACAAATCTAATGCTTTTCTATCACCATGGCGATATTGGAATAGTAAATCAATAAATTCATTATAACTTTTTTCATCATATATATATGGATTAGAATCTTCAACTTCATGAACAACTTCCTGAATAGGCGTTTCGTTTTCATTATCTGATTCTAACTCAACGGGAGCCTGGTTATCCGTAAATGATAACTTATCGAAAATCGTTTTATCAGGATTCTCAATTAAGAACTTCAATAATGCAGATCTAAATGATGAGGGATCTTTATCTCGAAGAAGCAAATAGGCTTCTTTTAAATCCTTTCCTTCATTTATGTAGTTTATCAGATGTTTCTGTAAATCGTCATTGAAGTATTGGGCGAATATAGAAGGTGGTTTTGTCGAAGATGGTTTTGTAATAGGCTTATTATTGGGCTCCTTTACATCCTTTCTACTAATTAATTCTTGACTCGAAGCAAGGAGTTGCACAAAAAGGGAAGCATCCCAGAAATCAGTTTTGTACTCAAGAATATCTATGGCGTTTCTAAAAAAATCAACAATAACCTTCTCTCTAAAACAATAGGACAACTGATTGATCAGTAGAATGTTACCATTTCTCTTATGAAGACCATCAAATGAGAACAATAGTGTGTTCCCTAATTCTGAGAGCTCGCTATTTGCCCCTTTGCCTACTCGCTTGCATGCATTCCATGAGTTATTAGAGTTTGTTACTAGCAGAAAATCAACACCATCATGAGTATCACGTAAACAGATATCGCCAACTTTTATAATATGTTGTCGATTTGAGCCTATGATATCAAAAGGACCCTTGAATTTTGAGTTTCTGTTTACAAGATATATTATCATTTCTGAACATAATTCAATAATTTGTATTCGGATTCACCCAAGAAATAGGCTTCGATGAAGTCCCACCTTTGCTCATTGGTCATTTCTGTTGTAAAGAAATAGGTAAAGATACGTTCTGAGAACCTAAACTTTTCATTAATACTTTCTAATATGTCATTGGTGTATTTACCCTTGGCAACCAATGCATTCAAGTAATACGGGTTGTTGATACGTACAAAGATAGCTGGTTGATCGCCACCTTGGCGATAATAATCAGCTAATCCTAAGCTGTTTAAGAATTCACTAACCTTAACAATTGGATCTTTTGGGGAACAATATACACAGATATCGTGATGAGTAATCTCTGAGCTATACGCTTTACGATATAAAAGACTTGTATTTTCGTAACCACTCTGCAATAATTGGAAAGACTCCGCGTCTTTAGAGTTCTTGTAAACTCTACAATAAACTATAGTTTCTCCCCCTAATCCATGGTTTGTGGCATAAAGTAATCTAAAGGTTTCAATAAATTGTTCCTTTTTAACAGCATCGTAACTGGCAGGCAGACTATTCTTCATACTATCAATGGTCAATCGATGTCCAGAAATCTTCATCTCGTTAAGGAATCGATGAGCTTCATTAAAGAACGTTTCAATCTCTTTCTGGATATTTGGCACTTTGTCATGCAGAGTCAAAGTCACCTTATTCTTTAATTCAACATGATAGTCTTTAAAAATTATTCCTGTAGCCAATTTAGACTTAAACATCGGGAAGCTCATATTACTATACTTCTCATTCCAGTATTTATCTGCATCGAGAATATAAATGTTATTTTTGACAGGACGAAGATAATTGTGGAACCAACGATAGAAAGACTTGGATTCCTTGGCAGGAACCTCTACATAACACTTGCTGAACAGGCTCTTTGGGCGAACGATGAGAGAATGGAATTGAAGTTTATTCAACAGATCGTTACTGATAAGAAGCAGACTACTCTTTAAGTTTTGATCTATATCCTCTGGCCCTGATAACGGGAAAATATAGCTAAAGTCAGAAGCAGATATCAGCATGTTACGTTTTTCGCCATTGATTCGATATATTGCCATCAACTTTTTTAGCACCTGAATTAACTGATAAGGCTTAATAGCAGATAAACCATGTAATTTATGAATATATCTAAAATCATATTCAGAGAAATCGATTTTGGCTATACCAGTTATCTTAGGATCACGTGCCAAACGTCCAATTTCCTGAACATAGTCAGACAAACAACCTGTAGGAGCATGGTGGTATACCTCATTAATGTCTGATACGTCAATACCCATTCCAAAGGCCTTCGTTGCACACATAATAGGGCTTGTGCCAATTCTAAATGCATCTGCATTCACAGATTTCTCTTCAGCGAAAAGACTGGCATGGTAGCGTGCTAACTTCGTCTTTATATCTGAAGTGTCATCGCTTAAATAAATTGAATCGACAGTCCTCTTAAACGGGAAATAGAAAATGGCCTTCCTGTTTGCTGCCAAAGCCTCCCTTATTCTCTTAATGGTGAGTTTCTTTCGATTCTCTTCGTAATTTTTCTGGATATGTGATTGCTCTATTTCGAAAACAATATTCGTTCTCCTTACTACGCCCACATATTTTATACATGGGTCCATATTAAGCGAACGGATGGTATCGAATATCATATCATTCTTTCCAGATGGATCCCAGACTGCTGTTGCAGTTAGTGCAAATATGGGGAATGGATATCTCAATATACGCCTGGTTTTGCGAAGATAATCGCCAAGGAACCAATAATCAACGCGAAAGTCACGACCCCATGTGGTTACAGTGTGGGCCTCATCGACAACTAACAATCCAAGTTTTCGATCACCAATAAATGTCTTGATTGTGTATGATAACAAGAGTTCAGGTGAAAGATATAGGAGATTTATACTTCCACCTCTAACGCCCTCTAATATGGATTCTTTCTCTGCTGCAGTGATATTACTATTAATCGTTGCAACTGCATCGTAGCCTGTTAAACCTTCAACCTGGTCATTCATCAATGCCACTAATGGTGAAACAACGATAGTTAATAATTTGTATTCATTAGCCAAATAGATGGCTGCCAGTTGGAACAACAAGCTCTTTCCTGCTCCTGTGGGCGAAGTTAGCAAGACATTACTAACTTTATTCTTTTCGCCTCTATAGGCATGCTCTGCTTGCTGGACAACTGTTTCAATAATTGAACCCTGAGATATTTCAACGATGTCATGATTGATACTTAGGTCGTTATACATCCTAAGTTTTCTGAATGAATCATAACCCCAAACATCCTTCATTACATCGTATAATTCTTTACGAGGTTCTATATTTATATTTCTAGACAGTTTATTCACATGGACAGAGCATCCAAATAACCTTGAAGCTTCGACAAATACCCTTACATCAGGCTCATCAATCTCTTCTGCCTCTACTGCAAACTCTGTATTCCCAACAGACATAGAGTGATAAAGCGTTTCAAGCTCTTTATGCAAAGAGCCATCTTTGGTTGAGAGAATATCTACATCGCGAGTATCACTGATTAGGCTTTCTGGATTAAAAGGGGTAGATGGTATAAGCTTAATAATCTTAACGCACGATTTGGCTCCAGAATAATTGTCGATATATTGAACACGCTGAACATGATCGTCATTAATACTGAAAGAATAAAAAGCACAATAGAGTGCTGTTTCGCTATCTGTATCCTCAAAATCAGAGCTGTCGAAGTCCGGAATATCTGTATTTGATGGGTTGGGATACAAGTTTAGCATATTATTATCAAGAACGCATATCTTTTTTCCAAGAATATCTAAACCAGGGATTTGTACACACATCTTAATAAACGACTCGATTGTACACAAAGAACAATGGGTTGACTGAATGATAGACAACATTAGCCTATTTTCGTTAATATTCTCAAGTACAATCTTACCATTCTCAATGGCATAGTCATCGAGCAATGGGTAATCCTTACCCAGCTCCAATATTAGGTCTGGTGAGAAGCCTTTCAGAACAATGAGATCATAGCCCTGACAATCATTCTTAATTTTATTATTTATGAAATCAGTCGTCATAACGCATTAAATCATTGTCCAATAAGTGATGATCTACTCCAAGTGACTGACCCATAATGAAATCATAAGCCGGCTTGGATTTTCCATAAGACAAAATGGTCGTGTTTAGAGCAGTTACCCTATCAAGGAACAAATTATATAACTTATTACATACGGAGTCAAGATATATTTTTGTATTGTTTGAAATATCCTGCTCCTGCCATACTTTGAGAAGATCATATCTTCCAAATGTCTGCGTAGACATAATGGCCATGGCATAGGCAATAACACTAGCCTTGCCATTGGCATACTGCTTATTATCAGGTCGTGAGAGCAGATACCTGTAAATGATTAAAAGTCCAATTGTCTTTTTGTAATAATCTTCATCAGGTATAAAACCTCTTTCTACTATCGATTTCATAAAGGCTGCATACATGGTGGTGGCACCCTTCACAGCATCATATGGCAACTGCTGCCAGTTTGACCAAACTCTAGCAACGTCCTCTTTTGAGAATTTCTTTTTCTTGGGAAAGCAAAACTCGAAATATTCCTTATCTTGCTTCGTCCTTCTCTTCTTGCTCTCCTCGTCGTATTGCCCCTTAAGTCTTTCATAGAACCAGTGAGTTGGCTCATTATTTGCATTAGGTATCAGTATTCCACGAGATAACTGCTCGAATCTAGTATTAAACTCGTTACTGACAGTAAAATCAGAATACTGGACCTTATTCTGGAAGTTGGAAGAAAGCGCAATATTGCCAGAAATCTTCTCAATATCATCGCTCACAATCAATTTAAGCTGTACATAGACACCCAGCAGATTAACCTTTTTGTCAAGGTCTTGTGTGGTATTACTATAGTTCTTCGCATTGAATATAACTGCTGTAGTTTGTCCTCCATTGATAATACGGAAGTCCATGATTTTCTTGAGAATTCCCATAGAAATATACTGAGAGATAGTCTTATTATCTGGGTCTGATACATCCGTCCTCTCAGCTGTATCTTCACTTTCAATACCCTTAGCTAGTGCTGTAATTCCATTATTATAGGCCAAAAACATCTCGTTTTGTTTTCGCAAAGTGTCAAGCATGGCAACATTGGGCTTCTTATCTTTAGATCCTTTTAAGCCCAAAAAATAACGTACATTGTTGTACAGCAGGTTAGTATTATATCTTTCATATAATTGGTACAGCAATTTAGCAGGAATCATGGCCTGGATACACTTATAGCCATAAAGGCTGGATTCCATTTGAATAAAAGGAATCTTGAATCTCTTATATTCATCTGAATCAAAGTCTATATCAATAGCCATATGGTCGCTCAATGAGTGCGTATTGGCATAGAGCTTTTTCAAATCCCAAGTATCAGTAAAAAGAGGTTTTACAACATTAACCTTCTTTGCAGTTAGGTTATTAATAATATAATTTGAGAGTATAACAATATTTATTGAATTAAACCTCTGTACATTGTCATATATATATTTCAATGCCCTATATTCTGACGAATCAGAGTCAACATCATTATAAGCGAAGCGAACTGCTTGATTATAAAAACCCTGAGGACGATTTATTAATGGCTGGCAATCAGAATTACTCTTTGTTTTTACTTCAGGTAATGGATTGTAATCAGTATAAAAGAGATATAAGACTTCACCATTTACACTTTCTGCATAGGCATGAATCTCGCCAATAGTATCACCATTTGTCTTGGTCAATTTACAATGTTCTATAACTGGATCATTGCAGTCAAGCAATTCTACTATTTTATCAAGTGCTACAGATGTAAAAGCCATCTCTGGAGTTTGGTACTCATCCATCTTTAATTGAGTATCCTCCAAAAGAGAAGCCACAAAGCTCATCAATTCCTCATTCATAATGCTGTTTATATTATTATAGTTTTAGTTCAATAAAAAAAAGTAGATTTAGGTGCAAAGATAAGGGAAATATTTAATATTTCCCTTATCTTTTATCAAAAATATCACCTTTTGTTTCAATCTCACAAACTATGTTTATTTCCAAATAGTAATGGCTTATTAACGACACAATTCTAACAGCAGGAAGTTACACCTACATTTTATCTATCCATTCTGGCTTTAGCCAGAGAACCAGAAGAAATACCACAATATCAAAAGCGATGATTGCGAAGATCCATGGACCCACGAAAAGAATGATCAAAAGGATGAGCCATGCCCATTTTGCTAGCTCTGTCATATTTACCTCCTCTTTATAGATGTTTACGCTGCAAAAATATGAGGAGGGTGTCCCAGAAGTCGGTACACCCCCTATACTTTAACACAAATTTAACTATTATCTTATCATGCCTATGATTTCTGAGGCTGGGGTTTCCTGCATTCTGATGTAGGCGAAGAGCTTCTTGCCTGCGTCTTTCAGACTAGCACCAAAGAGATAAACCACATCGTCTATGATCAAAAAACGGTCGTGATTATGCTGGCAGGTGTTGATCGTAATAGGTGGATACTGTTGGTTATGGCGCTGGACATCAAGTTGCTGCTGATGGTTCAGTTGGCGCGTATAGATTGTGGCGGATACGTTCGCGCTACGCTTGCTGAGCATCGTCAGCGTTGTCTCGTCGATGTAGTTATCCACCAGAACAATGGATTGCTTGGCCTGTTTGATCAGATTTGCAATCTGCACGTATGCATCGAAGATCTGGCCGTTGTAGAAGATACCCTCTGCTGGTGGTAAGGAAGATTGAACAAAAATACTGATCTTATCTTGCATTTCAGCTATTTGAGCATCATAATCTTGGAATCTGGCGTCCATCTTCTGCTCCAAATATTTCACTTGTTGATTTATCGCATATCCGCGTATGATGTAATCTTTCAATACGCGGTTTGCCCATTGACGGAATTTTGTTCCCCGTTTCGACTTAACCCTATATCCTACGGAAATAATTACATCAAGATTATAGAACTTTGTCCTGTATTTCTTGCCATCTTTGGCAGTTGTCAAGGATTCCTTGACTACTGAATTTTCTTCCAACTCATCTTCTCGGAAGATGTTGTTGATGTGAAGACTGACATTTTGTTTGGTTGACAGGAATAGCTCTGCCATCTGCTGTTGTGTCAGCCACACTGTTTCATCCTCTACCCGTACCTCCAGACGAACAGTTTCATCCGGCTGGTACATCACGATCTCACCTTTTGTTGGTTCAATGTCCTTCATAATTTCAAATTTAATTAGTTGTACAAATCTGCTGCAAAGATAGTGTTTTTCCTCGAAACCACCAAACTTTTTCTGTTATAGTTAAAAATTTAACGCTATTACGCTATTACACTACTTCGCTGCTTCTTTTGGTAAATTGGATTTTAGGGTAAGTGGGGTGAGGGCGTTTCTATATTTTATATATATTATAATATATATAAAATTAATAATACTATATATGGAGAATTTTGAAGATGCGATAGAGCAAATGAAGCAGCGAAGTAGTGTAATAGCGTAATAGCGTGAAAGGGGCAAAACAAGGGGGAGGGGGCTGAGGATTAAGGAGGTTACGGCAATCTATGGGATTGCCGTAAGGAATCTATGGGATTGCCGTAATCTCGTGATTAGGGGAAAATTAACATTTCAAACTTTTTCCCATTTCCCCATGTAATTTGCGTTTTTTTTATTACTTTTGCAGCATCAACCGAATGAATAACGACATGAAGAGACTATTGACGGCCCTTGTGCTGATAATGCTGGCGGTCCACGGCCTGTGGGCGCAGGAGCGGGTGATTATCCTGACAGATGTGGAGAACGAGCCCGACGACAACGAGTCGTTGGTGAGGCTGATGCTCTATACCAACGAGATCGACGTGCGTGGCATCGTCGCCACCAACTCCACCCACATGCGCGACAGGATAGCGCCAGAGACCATCTTCCAGGTGATCGATGCCTACGAGCAGGTGCGCCCCAACCTGCTGCTCCATGCCAAGGGCTATCCTGAGGCCAGTTATCTGCGCTCCGTCGTGAAGCGGGGCACGACGGCCTATGGTATGACGGGCGTGGGCAAGGGTCAGGAAAGTGAGGGCTCGCGTTGGATCATCAAGGAACTGGAGTGCGAGGACGAGCGTCCGCTGTGGGTCTGTGCATGGGGCGGTGTCAACGTGCTGGCGCAGGCCCTCTACGACCTGAAGGCCACGAAGTCAGCCCAAGAGTTGGAACGCCTGTTGGCGAAGTTGCGCGTCTATACCATCAGCGACCAGGATGATACGGGCATCTGGATCCGTCGTAATTTCCCCACCTTATTCTATATCGTGAGTCCTGGC
>Ga0310690_10010854_pt1 | contig 11286 bp, 12 predicted proteins | sample AusTroGonzalo_MG_2_FD_207661 | JGI IMG/M metagenome (GOLD analysis project Ga0310690, IMG submission 207661) | Bovine rumen microbial communities from tropical cattle in Woodstock, Queensland, Australia - Gonzalo_04 (v2) (version 2) | ecosystem: Host-associated > Mammals > Digestive system >...
TCGTTTGGCTAATGTCTTAGGATTCATAAGTGTGTCCCAAATGTCAACTATGCGGACAATATCCGAAGACGGATAATAGACATATATCAATTTGAAGCTTTTCATCACAATTATTCCTCGGAATACTCGTTGCTTATTACTTGCAATTGGTTCTGGGGGATAGGATTCTGGATGACAACGAAGCCGGGCTTCAATCTGGTTTTTCTGATTAATCCATCGTATAGCCGTTGAAACGCCAAATTCGCACCGAGCATATTCAACATGCTCCACAAATAGCAGTTCAGCCCTTTTATTCCAAATTATCTTAGCCATGGGAATTGTCTGCAAAGATCTTCGTGCATTTGTTCCGAGGAAACCCACTTCTCTGGATCTTCATAACCAGCATCCACCTCGTCAAGGTCTGCCTCTATCTCTGCTACTCGAGCCTCAAACACTTCTGGATCATCTGTATAGAAGCCAAGTGCTCCTATAGGGGCATTACCGAGAATTGCATCCGAAGAATCACCATCCATCATGGTGTCGGTATAGCCACCTCCTATGGCTGCATACTCAACACCAGATTCGCTTACCTTTTCAATGCTCTGGTCTTCTGCAGATTGTACATAATCCTTTTTTGCCATAACGATTGTATTTTGTTGCTGCAAAAATTAGCCCCTGAGGGCATCTGTCTGATTATTTCTTCTCCTGCAACAGATCCTTGCTGGAGACTGCGGACATGTCTCCTGTCACATAGATTCTTACAAGGTCCTCTGCATTGGGTTTCCCGTTGTAGAACACTTGGATGGTCTTCTTCAACTTGCCTGGCAACTTACCGGTTCCATCGTAGGTGACTTTGATTTCGCCCGATCCTCCCGGACTGATGTAGTCCTTGGGATAGTCTGCTACGGTACATCCACACGAGGTGTGTACGTATGTGATGGCCAACTTGGCCTTTCCCACGTTCTTGAACTTAAACACACATGTCTGAACGGGATTGTCCTGCGAGAAAGTTCCAAAATCGATGGTGGTCTTCTCAAACTTGATGACGGGATATTTCTTCGCTGTGGCCGACATGGCAAACATACATGCCAGCACCATCATCATTACTTTTACTTCTTTCATGTTATTCTATTTACTTTATTAATGAATTCCTTAAACTCTTTTCCAAATAACATCTTCTGTCCCTTCGTCTGCATTCAGCTTTCGTGCCAACACAAACAGGTAATCGCTCAAGCGGTTGAGATAGGCAGTGACTTGCTCATCTACGTCTGCCCCACTTTCCACCAAACGGAACACACATCGTTCGGCTCTGCGGCATACGGTGCGACACACATGGGCCTCGGCTGCTGCACGACATCCTCCTGGCAGAACGAACAGTCGAAGGGGCGGAACAAGGGTTTCCAGACGGTCGATCTCTGCTTCTAACTGCGATACCATCTCTGCTGTCACGATGTTGCCTGTACGTACTTCACGTGACGTGTTGTCGGTAGCGAGATAGCCTCCTACGACAAACAACGCTCGCTGTACATTGGTGAGGAAGTCCACATCATGGGCTTCTGTACAACAGGTAATCAGCACACCGATGTGTGAGTTCAACTCGTCTACGGTGCCGTAACTCTCAAGACGATCGCAGCATTTCGAGACTCGCTGACCTCCTACCAACGAGGTATGACCTCTATCACCTGTTTTTGTGTAAACCTTACCCATGGATTATGATGTTAAATGTTAAATGTATAATCTTCCCCCCTTGGGGGGATAAGAGAGGGGCTATTACTTCACTGGGATTGCGTCGATACGGGTCTGATGGCGTCCTCCTGCGAATTCGGTAGCAAAGAACTCATCGAGACACTGGCGGCAGGTCTCTTCGGAAATGAAGCGGCCTGGAAACACGATGACATTTGCGTTGTTGTGCTCACGAATCAAATGGGCTATCTCGGGTTGCCATACAAGTCCGGCACGAATGCCCTGATGCTTGTTGAGTGTCATACTGATACCTTCACCACTACCACACATGGCGATGCCTGGATAGACTTCTCCTCGTTCGATTCCTTCAGCAAGGGCATGACCATAAGTGGCATAGTTGCAACTTTCTTCGGTATAAGTACCATAGTCTTTGTAGGCCCATCCTTTCTCTTCGAGGTAACGCTTCACAAACTGCTTCAATCCGAAAGCAGCATGATCGCTTGCAATACCAATTGTTTTGATTTCCATAATGCTTTTTGCTTGAATTTGCTTGCAAAGATAGTAAAAGTTTAGCGTTTAGCGTTTAGCGTTTAGCGTTTTTTTCGTTTTTACATTCTATAATTTTTTCATTTTTACATTTTTTACTACCTTTGCAGACGGAATTATACTCAAAACTTATAAACGAACTGAATTATGAGAAGACTTTTAGTATTAATTGCAGTTATGGCAGCAATGACAACAACGTACGCACAGAAGAAGCTTGTGCTTTACTATTCAGAAACAGGAACGACGAAGACTGTGGCACTCGAACTGCAGAAGCAACTCGGAGCCGACATCGAAGCGATCGAATGCGTGAAACCCTATTCAGGGAACTTCCAAGAAACCATGCAGCGCGGACAGCGTGAGATGCAAAGCGGCGAATGGCCAGAGTTGAAGCCTCTCAAGTCGAAACTCGCTAACTACGACGTCATCTTCCTCGGCTACCCCATCTGGTTCGGCACATACGCCAACCCTATCGCTACGTTGGTGAAAAACAATGACTTTGCCGGTAAGACTCTCGTACCTTTCTGCACGTTCGGTAGCGGAGGTCTCAACACATCGAGCGACGCCCTGAAGAAAGCCCTTCCGAAAGCAACCATCAAGGAAGGCTACGGCGTTCGTACCGCACGTGTAGCATCAGCTGAGAAGGAGTTAGACCGTTTCCTCAAGGAGAATGGCTACAAGAAAGGAACAGTAGCCAAACTGCCAGAATTCAGCGAGCAGAAACCTGTGACCGATGCAGAGAAAACCATCTTCAACGATGCATGCTCAAGCTATCAGTTCTCGCTCGGCACACCATTGACTGTAGGTAGCCGAAAGACTCCCGACGGAATGGAATATAAGTACACTGTGAAGAGTGGTGGTTTCGGAGGCGGTGGTGACTCATCTATCATCTACGTCGTCGTAGGTAAAGAAGCTGGCGCCAAACCCGAATTCACTCAGGTGGTTCGATAAAAAAAGAGAAAAAGAAAAGTGGTTCTGTACGAACCACTTTCTTTTTTAGCACTTATCTCACCCACACCTTTTGTCCTCCTATGATATTGATTCCCCTGACAGGCGACGAAAGGTGTTGACCTTGCAGGTTGTAAATGCTGGTTCCAGTGTCCTTCTGCCATATCACGTCTTCTATCCCTGTTTCATCGGCAAGGAAGTCGAAGCTGGCGATACCATCAGTGACCGAGATGTTGGTGATGGGTTTGGACATGTAGTATGAGCCATCGATATTCTTGTTGTTCACTTTGGCAACAGGAAGGGAGTGGTTGGTGAGCGCGTTGTTGACTTCTGTACCGTTCACATAAGGATATCCCCACTCTTTAATGTTATATCCATAGGTAGCTGTTGCCTTATTGTTGGCAGGAATAATTCGGTAATGAGGTTGCTTTTCATCCCCATTGGGAACTCCGATCAGCCATACATATTCATTGTAATCAACATGAAAGATGATCAGTCCGCTCCCTGGCAAATAGGCATCCCACCCTTCTTGCTGGCGATTCTCGAGCATGTAGAACTCGTCTGCCCATCCATCATTGCGAACGAGATAGGCTTCTGCAGCCTGATGCAGTGGATGCAGATTGCTGACAGAAGTCTTGCTCAGGAGTTCGGTAGGTGTGAGCCATCCCATGAACATACGCTCATGAGCGGAATAGTTGCAAGGGCAGTAACTTTTCTCGTTATAGCAACCATAATCCATCAAGTCCCAATTGCTCACGATGGTTTTGGTACTGTTATAGAAGTCGGGCAGTCCGAAACAATGACTATATTCGTGACAAAGGGTACCAAAGGAGGTCATGACGGTCGGATTATTGGCAGTTTCCATCACTACACAATAGGTATCGATAATGTAGGATTTATCATCGCTACTGACGGTACGAGGCTGGCAGTCTTCATGTTCACTGAGCCACCACTGATGTGGCCAGATGCTGTTTGAGCCACCATCGACATTCATTCCTTTTCCGGCATAGATGACGAGTAACTGGTCGATTTCGCCATCTTCGTTCCAATCATAAATACTCCAGTCAATATCGCGTGTAAGGAGCACATCGACAATATCATAAATGAGGTATTTGGAGTTCTCATCGTCTGTATCCGTACTGCGATACTTCGCCCGACCTTCAGACAACTCAACATACATGAGGTCGAATGTAAGGTCGAACTGCTGGTAACTCTGATCGTAGAAATAGTCATGAACCGAACCTCTATATTGGCCTTCATGATAGCCCACCTCATTGAGGATACGATCCCACACAGGCAGAGGGTCTTCCTGAAGGAACTTCAAATCGGCAAAAGAAACCAGTACCACCAACTGATGACGGTTACCCTTAAAGGCATCAAGGTTGCGAGGAGTAGCACCAGGGACACGACGCGACTTGGCCATCATCGCTCCACGTTTCTTCAACATCATGTCTCGACGACAGCCACGCGGCAGTCCTTCTGTGAATTCATGCTGTATGGATTGCCCCATTGATGACAAAGCAATCCAAATCACCATTAAGAAAACTCCCAATCTTCTCATCTACTATATTTTTATTTCATTTTATATCGATTACCTGTTTCCTTCACGATTCGCTTACCGAATTCTGCAGGGTATCCGGGACGCACGGTCGGTGCTGCATAGCCGTCAGGAGTACGTTCGAACTGACCATCCTTCTCACGCTTCACCACCATATCATTGTGCTTCACCACAAGATAGCGGAACAGCGATTCCCAGCGTTCCATCATCTGGTCGGCTGCACGATTGCTGTAATTGGCCAGATAACGTCCTACAGCATTTGGCTGACTCTCACAGAGTTTCTTACCCTCACGGTCTATATCAGCTATTTCCTTCACATAGGCAGTCTCGAGTTCGTCGATAGCCTTACGCAAATCGGGATAAATCTTGCTATAATACGGATAGACCATGTTGCTCACGGTGTTCTGCATCCAAAACGCAGACTTCCACGAGAAAACCAATTCGTCCTGTTCGCCAGCAATGCGTACATAGCATGCTGGTATGTCGCTCACACCACAATACACTGGTGTGTAAGGTACCATATTTGCATCGTCGTTACCCCACCACACAATGCCTCCAACAGCATCGGGCAACCAGCTACGCATCTGACCTACGAAGGTGAAACCTGTCTGCTGGGTACTGGTCGGACGCTCATTGAAATACTCCTGCTCATCCACCTTGAAGCTCAGCGGACTTGGACGATAAGGCATTGAATATGCACCTGCACCGAGGTCTTTCGTGATATCGAGTGCAGTACCCTCATAGTGGTCACGCATGCCGTTCTTCACATCAGCTACAGAGAGCAGATGGTCGGGTTTCATATAGAGGGGCATCTCGCCCTTCATATCCTCACCATTGAGGTAAGGCAGATATTTGTCCATTCCACTGACATGATGATTGAAGAAACTCCAGGCACGAGCATCGCAGTAGCGGATACCGCTGAAGTCGAGGGGATTGAACGCATCACGGAAACTGAAGTCTGCATCCTTACCGGTGAAGTAACCTTTCTCTTTTGCGAACTTCACATTATCCTTATTATACAGCACGTCCTGCTTGGGGAAGAGTTGGAAATAGCGTGTGATGCGACTCTGATTGGCATGTGCACAGATGCAGTCGTCAGGAACACGTACAGCGACCCATGCAGCATTGTTTGAACCAGGTCCCATACCGACCATCTCCATCACCCATACCTCGTTCTTGTCGGCAATGGTGAAGGTCTCGCCCTCACTGCAATAGCCATACTTAGCCACGAGGTCGGTCATCACCTGAATGGCCTCACGAGCAGTGCGCGAGCGTTCCAATCCGATGTAGATAAGGCTTCCGTAGTCGATGATTCCTTTGGGGTCGACCACCTCTTCGCGTCCACCAAACGTCGTTTCGCAGATGCTCACTTGGTTTTCGTTCATCTGGCCTACTACGTTATACGTACGGGCAGCCTGAGGAATCTCACCCAGATACTTGTTGGTATCCCACTCATAAATCTTACGCATCTCACCAGCCTGATGAGTGCCTCCTACATGACGGTACATATTGCCGTACATGCCGTAGGAGTCGGCATTGTAGCTCACAATCACACTTCCATCGGTCGATGCTTTCTTACCGACGATGAGGTTCGTACAAGCTACAGAATGGAGCATTGGCAACTGCATACCAACAATTGCCAATGCTGTCAGAAGAATGTTTCTTTTCATTATTATTAAATTATAAAATATGCATTAGAATCCTCCTCCGAATCCGCCACCTTGTCCCATGTTGCGCATCATCGGAATCATCATAATCATCATGAGGTTATCGACAGTAAGGTCGGTTGCCTCAACATACGACAGAGAGTTCTGCTGACCAGTTGAGAAGAAGATTACTTCGTTGAACTTATTGTCAGTTACCTTAGCGTATGCCTGCATCGAACCACCCTGCTGCTGGAACATATTAGGGAGTTGCAGACGACGAACACCGTCAGCACCTACTTTTGGTTCTGGCATAGCGAAACCGCCCATACCGCCACCACCGTCAGTCTGAACGAATTCAATGAGGCTCTTATAGTCCTTCATTGCTTCGATGTCGGCCTTGATAGCAGCTACCTTGTCGGCATTAGGAGTCAGCACGGTATAGCTCTTGATGCTCTTGAGTGATTTTGCCATTTCACCCATGTCAGGCATACCTGGAGCGCCGCCACCACCCTGTGCTGGCATCTGGGCAAACATATCAACCATACGCTTCACGTCGGCCATCATGTCTTCCGACTTTACGCCCTGACCTTTGTACTTAGCAACCAATTCACTTGCTGTCTGTGCGTTTGCTGTCACTGCGAACAGTGCGATGAGCACTGTCAAAATAGATTTCATTACTTTCATAATTTGTTAGGTTTAAAAAAATGGATAAAATAAATTAATTAGGTATAAATTATATCTTCAATTTGCTTGAATCCACTGCTTTGAAACTCATGTCGAGTCCCTTCACAGAATGCGTCAATGCGCCCACACTGATAAAGTCCACACCACATTCCGCATAATCGCGAATGGTGTCGTAAGTGATACCTCCTGACGATTCCGTTTCATACTTACCGCCTATCAGTTCAACTGCCTTACGGGTCTGCTCTGGAGTGAAGTTGTCGAGCATGATGCGGTCTACCCCACCCACACGGAGCACTTCGTTCAACTCATCAAAACCACGCACCTCAATCTCTATCTTCAGGTCCTTCCCTTTCTCCTTGAGATACTGGTGACAACGCGTGATGGCGTTCTCAATGCCACCAGCAAAGTCGATGTGGTTGTCCTTCAGCAGAATCATGTCAAACAATCCAATGCGATGGTTCACTCCTCCACCTATCTTCACGGCCTCTTTTTCCAGCATACGCATACCAGGAGTAGTCTTGCGAGTGTCGAGAATACGGGTCTTTGTGCCCTCCAGTCGCTTCACATACTTGTTTGTCATCGTAGCGATGCCACTCATTCGCTGCAAGATATTGAGCATCAGACGCTCCGTCTGCAGCAGACTCTGAATCCGTCCCTTCACGCTCATCACGATATCACCAGGCTTCACGTGCGCACCATCATGGATATACACCTCCACCTCCATCGTGGGGTCGAAACGGTGGAACACCTGTTTGGCAATCTGCTCACCGGCAAAGATTCCTTCCTCCTTGATGAGAAGTTTCGACTCACTCACTGCATCCGCAGGAATGCAACAAAGCGTGGTGTGGTCGCCATCACCAATGTCCTCCGCAAAAGCGAGGTCAATCAATCGGTCGTTGAGTTCTTCTACTGATAACATATTTATTCATTATTTATTTTGATGCTGCAAAGATACAAAATAATTGCCTAACGGCGAACTAAAGTTTCATAATTTTAATTCATAATTCATATTTTTTTCAGTTTTTCTCTATTCGACATTACTTTTTCGCTTTTTTTGCGTAACTTTGCAGGCTGAAAAGAAACTTAAAGTAGAATATGAAAGGATTATACACAATACTGCTGTTGATTTGCTCGAACACGTTCATGACTTTTGCCTGGTATGGTAACCTGCTGATGAAGCAGCGCCACATTTCCGACGGATGGTCTATGCCGAAAATCATCCTCTTATCGTGGCTCATTGCAGGCGTAGAATACTGTTTTCTCATCCCGGCCAACAACATCGGGTCGGACATTACAGGAGGTCCATTCAACCTCATGCAACTCAAAGTCATTCAGGAAGTCATCTCCATCAGCGTGTTCACCGTCATCGCCATGATGTGCTTTCAAGGCCAGCAACTTCACTGGAACCATGTTGCCGCATTCATCTGCCTCATCGCAGCAGTATGTTTTGTTTTTTATAAATAGTTTATGGACAACCAACGTTATATGATGCGCGGCGTGAGTGCCGCCAAAGAAGATGTGCACAACGCCATCAAAAACATCGATAAGGGTATCTTCCCTCAGGCATTCTGTAAGATCATCCCCGACATCCTTGGAGGCGATCCCGAGTACTGCAACATCATGCATGCCGACGGAGCAGGCACTAAGTCCAGCCTTGCATATATGTACTGGCGCGAGACTGGAGACCTCTCTGTATGGAAAGGTATTGCTCAGGATGCCCTGATTATGAATACCGACGATCTGCTCTGTGTCGGAGCAGTAGACAATATCCTCGTCTCGAGTACCATCGGGCGCAACAAGATGCTCATCCCAGGTGAAGTCATCTCGGCCATCATCAACGGAACAGATGAACTCATGGCTGAACTCCGCGATATGGGAATCGGTATTTATGGCACAGGAGGCGAAACAGCCGATGTGGGCGACCTCGTACGCACCATCATTGTCGACTCTACCGTCACCTGTCGCATGCGTCGTGCAGATGTCATCAACAACGCAAACATCCGTCCAGGCGATGTCATCGTAGGACTCTCGTCAACAGGCCAGGCCACCTACGAGCACCGTTATAATGGCGGTATGGGCAGCAACGGACTCACTTCGGCACGCCATGATGTGTTCTCCAAATACCTCGCAGATAAGTATCCAGAGAGCTACGACAAAGCCGTACCAGAAGACCTTGTCTATAGCGGTCATTACAAGCTCAGTGATGCTGTTGACGGTTCACCCGTCAATGCAGGACAGCTTGTCTTATCGCCAACAAGAACCTACGCACCGGTAGTGAAGAAACTCTTGGACGAACTACGTCCAAAGATTCACGGAATGGTACACTGCACAGGAGGTGCACAGACCAAGGTGCTGCATTTCGTAGGAGAAAATTGCCGTGTCATCAAAGACAACATGTTCCCAGTTCCCACACTCTTCCGTATCATCCACGAAGAGAGCCAGACCGACTGGGCAGAGATGTACAAAGTATTCAATATGGGACATCGCCTCGAGGTGTACCTGTCGCCCGAAGATGCACAGCAGGTTATCGACATCTCGAAGAGTTTCTATATCGATGCCCAGATCATCGGACATATCGACGAAGGTCCCCGCAGTCTCACAATCGAAAGTGAGTACGGCACCTTCAACTATTAATGATTCATCACAATGGCAGAAAGCAACATATTAGAGAAACTGGATGGGCTGGTGAGCCGGTTCGAGGAAATATCGACCCTTATTACCGACCCGAACGTCATCAGCGACCAGAAACGATACGTGAAACTCACGAAGGAATACAAGGACTTGAGTGAGATTATGAAGGCACGCAAGGAGTATATCAACTGCTTGCAGAATGCGAATGAGGCACGCGAGATGATTTCGGCTGAAGACGACCCCGAGATGAAAGAAATGGCACGTGAGGAACTGGCCACAGCCGAACGACGCATCCCCGAGCTGGAGGAGGAAATCAAACTGCTCCTCGTACCTGCTGACCCTGAGGACGGGAAGAATGTGGTGATGGAAATCCGTGGTGGTACAGGAGGCGACGAGGCAGCCCTGTTTGCTGGCGACCTGTTCCGCATGTACTCAAAGTACTGCGAGATGAAAGGATGGAAAGTAACCATCAGCAGCTTCTCGGAAGGAGCATCCGGCGGATACAAGGAAATCATCTTCAACGTGACAGGCGAAGGGGTGTATGGCATCCTGAAATACGAATCGGGGGTGCACCGCGTACAGCGTGTTCCTGTAACCGAAACGCAGGGCCGTGTCCACACCAGCGCAGCTACGGTCGCAGTATTGCCTGAAGCCGAACCGTTCGATGTGGAAATCAACGAGGGTGCCATCAAGTGGGATACGTTCCGCAGCCAAGGAGCTGGCGGACAGAACGTGAACAAGGTGGAATCGGGTGTGCGTGCCCGCTATATGTGGAAGAACCCCAATACGGGCATTGAGGAAGAAATTCTCGTCGAATGTACCGAAACACGCGACCAACCGAAAAACAAAGAACGTGCACTGGCTCGACTGCGTACGTTCATCTACGACCGTGAACACCAGAAATACATTGACGACATAGCCTCTCGGCGCAAGACGATGGTGAGCACAGGCGACCGTTCGGCCAAGATCCGTACTTACAACTATCCGCAGGGACGAATCACCGACCACCGCATCAACTACACCATCTATAACCTTGCAGCGTTCATGGATGGAGACATACAGGATTGTATCGACCACCTGATCGTAGCAGAGAACGCAGAGCGGCTGAAGGATGCAGAATTGTAATATGAACGATATCATCACAACACTGAACAACTTCATGTGGGGATGGCCTATGATCATCCTGTTGCTGGGCACCCACATCTTCCTCACCTTCCGACTGAAGGTGCCGCAGCGAAAGCTGTGGACGGCCATCAAGCTGTCGGTAGGTAAGGACAAGGATTCGAGCGGCGATGTAAGTCAATTCGGTGCTTTGGCTACCTCGCTCGCTGCCACCATCGGTACAGGTAACATCATCGGTGTGGCTACAGCCATCTCACTTGGAGGTCCTGGAGCGGTGCTGTGGTGCTGGCTCACAGGTGTATTTGGTATCGCCACGAAATATGCGGAAGGTCTGCTGGCCATCAAGTACCGCACGAAGAACGCTGAGGGCAAGATGATGGGCGGCCCGATGTATGCACTCGAACGGGGACTGGGCATGAAATGGCTGGCTGTGGTGTTCTGCATCTTCACGGCTATCGCTGCATTCGGTATCGGAAATACGGTACAGGCAAA
>Ga0310690_10010855_pt1 | contig 11285 bp, 8 predicted proteins | sample AusTroGonzalo_MG_2_FD_207661 | JGI IMG/M metagenome (GOLD analysis project Ga0310690, IMG submission 207661) | Bovine rumen microbial communities from tropical cattle in Woodstock, Queensland, Australia - Gonzalo_04 (v2) (version 2) | ecosystem: Host-associated > Mammals > Digestive system >...
CCAGGTGACCGAGGAGGAGATTCGCGCGCTGCGCCGGGGGGTGATGATCGACGGACGAATGACCTCTCCCGCCGAGGTACGGCTGATCCGCCACGAGACCTTTGATACCGTGCTGCTCATCAGCATTCATGAGGGACGGAACCGTCAGGTACGGAAGATGGCGGAGGCCATCGGTCATCAGGTGGTCAGCCTCCGGCGGGTCGGTTTCGGGCCGATTTCCCTGGGGGATTTGCCCACGGGCATGTGGCGAAAACTGACGGAATCCGAAATTCGAAAATTAAAGGCTTGACAAATTGGAAAACTGTGGTATCATTTATTGATGTGAGCACTTGCCACTGTGGAGAGTTGGCTGAGTGGTCTAAGGCGCACGACTGGAAATCGTGTGTGGGGTGATACCTCACCTAGGGTTCAAATCCCTAACTCTCCGCTGATCCGCCGGCCCCTGTTGGTCGGCGGGTTTCCTTTTTTTGGAGTTATGAGTTATGAGTTAGGAGTTTGGAGCTTGGAGTTTGGAGTTGTTTTCTCTTTTCATTTTGTTGATTTCATGATAAAATAATATGTTGTTTGTTTTCGGGCAGGAATGATCCTGCCGCGAGGAAGCGAGATTTGAACCCGGACGGAGGTTGTTTATGCGAATACTCGTCATCGGCGCCGGAAAGGTGGGCTACGCGCTGGCGGAGCATCTGACCGAGGAAGAACATGACGTGATCGTCATCGATAAGGACGAAATGGTGATCGACCGGTGTACGGGCTCGCTGGATGTACTGTGCATCCGGGGAAACGGCGCCAACGCCAAGGTGCTGCTGGAAGCCGGCGTCGACAAAGCCAATATCGTCATCGCCTCGACGGAGAGCGACGAGACCAACATGCTCGCCTGCCTCATTTCCAAACGCCTGGGCGCGAAATATACCATCGCCCGGATTCGGGATCCGGAATTTAACGAAAGCCAGACCCTCCTGCAGAACGAGCTGGGCATCGACGTGGCGATCAACCCGGAGCGGGCGACCGCCCTGGAGATCAGCCGCCTGCTGCGCTACCCCTTCGCCGGGAGCATTGAATCCTTCGCCCGCGGCCAGGTGGAAATGGTTGAATTCCGGGCGCAGGAGGGCGATCCTTTTCTGGGAATCGCGATGAAGGATCTTGCCGCCGAAATCCCGAAGATGCCCCGGGTGCTGTACGCCATCGTGGAGCGGAACAACGCGATTCAGATTCCCGGCGGAGACTTCGTGATCGAGCCCGGGGACAAGGTCTTCGTCTCCGGCGATATGATGACCATCAATGACTATTTCCGCTTCCTGGGCCGGAACCGGCAGAAAATCCGCAGCGTCATGATCCTGGGCGGCGGGCGCATCTCCTATTACCTTTCCAAGTTTATCGTGCCCATCGGGGTGCATGTCACCCTGTTTGAAATCAATCCGGAAAAAGCCCGCACCCTGAGCGAGCAGCTGCCCAAGGTGGATGTCATCCTGGGGGACGGAACGGATCAGGATCTGCTGGAGGAGCAGGGGCTTTCCCAGATGGACGCATTCATCTCTCTGAGCAACCGGGATGAGGAAAACCTGATGACCGGGATGTACGCCTCCCGCAGCGGCGTCCCAAAGGTCATCGCCAAGAACAGCCGCATGGCCTATCAGCAGATTCTGAACGATCTGGGGCTGGATTCGGTGATCAGTCCCCAGTTCATTACCAGTTCCACGATCCTGCGCTATGTCCGGGCCCGGGCCAACAGCAAGGGCACCCGGGTGGAGCGTCTGTACCGGCTGCTGGGCGGCAAGGCGGAGGCGCTGGAGTTCATCGCCCGCCGCGGAGACGCCTACATTGGCATCCCGCTGAAGGATCTGAATACCCGGAAAGGCGCGCTGGTTTCCGTCATCGTCCATCAGGGAAAGATCATCGTCCCCTTCGGACAGGACCGGATTGAGGAGGGCGATCACGTGGTCATCATCTCCAGCCAGTCTGGCATCGCCGATCTGAACGAGGTGCTGTACAAATGAACCGGAAACTGATATTCAGGATGCTGGGCGCGCTCCTTCTGATCGAGGACGCGGCGATGGTTCCCGCCTTCATCCTTTCCCTGATCTATCAGGATGGGGACGCGCCCGCCATCGCCCTGTCGATGATGATCCTGCTGCTGGTGGGCGGCGGGCTGTTCCTGGGGCTGAAGCGCAATCCGGACGATCATCTGCGGCTGAAGGAGGGCTTTCTGATTACCGCCTTCGGCTGGCTCCTGCTGGCCCTGTTCGGGTGTCTTCCCTTCCTGTTTTCCGGAACCCTTCCCCGGTTTGAGGACGCTTTTTTCGAGACCGTTTCCGGCCTGACGACCACCGGCGCGTCGGTGGTCACCCGGTTTTCCGGATTTCCCCGGGGCGTGATGTTCTGGCGCGCCACGACCCACTGGATCGGCGGCATGGGCGTGCTGGTGCTGACGCTGGCGCTCCTGCCAAAGCTGACCGGGCGCACCGCGCATCTGGTCAAGGCGGAGAGCCCCGGCCCCTCCCTGAGCAAGCTGGTGCCGAAAACCGGCGCCACCGCGAAAATTCTCTACCGGATCTATATCGGCCTGAGCCTGACCGAGTTCGTGATCCTGATGTTCTGCGGCCTGAATCCCTATGACGCCGCGATCCATACCATGTCCACCGCGGGCACCGGCGGCTTCAGCAATTATGGCGCCAGCGTCGCCGCCTTCAACAATCCCCTGGTCGAAATGGTCATTACCGTCTTCATGCTCTGCTACGGCGTGAACTTTGCCCTCTACTACAAATTCCTGATCGGGGATCATTTTCGGGCGTTCATCCGGGATGAGGAATTCCGCTGGTACTTTTTCCTCGCCTGCGGATTCATCGTCGCCGTCACCCTCAATAACCTTTCCTTCTACAGCGGTAATCTGCTCACCTCCCTGCGGTACAGCGCCTTTCAGGTCGCTTCCGTCATGTCCACCACCGGGTTTGTGACCGCGGATTTCAATCTCTGGCCCGCCTCCAGCCAGGTGCTGCTCCTCATCATCATGTTCATCGGCTCCTGCGCCGGATCCACCGCCGGCGGCATGAAGGTGATCCGGGTGAATATGCTGATCAAGATGTCCCGCCGGAATATCCGGGCTGCCCTGCATCCCAAGAAGGTGGATGTCGTCCGGATCGACGGCAAGGCGGTGGATGAGACGATGCTTTCCCAGGTGGCGCTGTTCGCCTTCATGTATGGGGCGCTGGTGCTGCTGGGGGCGCTGATCCTGTCGACCAGCGCGCCCTACGACACCCTCACCCACCTGACCGCTTCCCTGACCTGCGTGAGCAACGTGGGGCCGGGGCTGGGCTTCGTGGGGCCGGTGGAGAACTTCGCCGGCTACGGGATCGTGGGCAAGTTCACCTGTTCCATGCTGATGCTCTCCGGCCGGCTGGAGCTGCTTCCCCTGTTCATCCTGTTCACAGGCTCCGCCTGGCATAAGTATTGAGAGTTTGGAGTTAGGAGTTTGGAATTTGAAAGGAGGGGGTGAATCGATGACTCAGTCCGCAAAATCCGTCGCCCGGGGCATCTCGGTGCTGGGGATCACCGGCATCGTCTGCAAACTGGTGGGCGTGCTGTATTCCATCCCGCTGGCCCGGATTCTGGGCGACAAGGGATTGGGGCTGTTCCAGACCGTCTTTCCCACCTATAATCTGCTTCTGACCCTGTCCAGCGCGGGGCTGCCGGTGGCGGTTTCCCGGATGGTCGCCCACTGCCTGGCCCGTCAGGATCCCCGAAACGCCCGGCGGGTTTTCCGCGTCGCGCTGGTGCTTCTTTCCTCCATCGGCGGACTGTTCACCCTCCTGATGCTCGTTTCCAACGGGCTGCTGGTTCGCCTGGTGGGCGTGGAGGAGGCTTCCGCCGGCTTTTATACCATCGCCCCCTGCGTGGCGCTGGTTTGCGCGCTGTCCGCCTTCCGCGGCTTCATTCAGGGACAGCAGAACATGGTGCCCACCGCGATTTCCCAGCTCATTGAGCAGGTGGGCAAGGTCGCCGTTTCCCTGCCGCTGGCCGCGTTTGGAATGCGTCAGAGCATGGCCCTGGGCGCGGCCTACGCCCTGTTGGGCATCACGATTGTGGAAGCGCTGGCCCTCGCCTATATGATCGTGCTGTATTTCATCCGCCGGCCCCGCTTCGCGGCCCTTCCGCAGGATCCCGCCGCCCCGCTGCTTGCGCGGAATACGCTGCTTCGCCGTCTGGTGATGATCTCGATTCCGATCACCATCAGCGCCTGCATCATTCCCCTGGCGCAGTTTATCGATTCCGCGCTGATGGTGAACCGGATGGTTTCCTCCGGGCTGGACCGGGATACGGCAACCTCCCTGTACGGCATCTTTTCCGGCATGGTCATCCGGCTGATCAATATTCCCACCGCCCTGGCCCTGGCCATCTCCATGAGCCTGGTTCCGGCCATTTCCGCCGCGAAGGCGGTGGAAGACCATGACGCCATCCGCCGGGAGAGCAACACCGGCATCCGGTACGCCTTCCTGATCGGTTTTCCCTGTTCGGTGGGCATGAGCCTGCTGGCAAAGGAGATTCTGGGCTTCTTCTACCTGGAAACCCTTTCGGCCGAGCGGCTGCAGACCGCCGCGGAGCTGCTGACCTTCTCCGCGATGACGGTGGTGCTCTTCACCGTGGTGCAGGCCACCAGCAGCATTCTCCAGGGGCTGCACCGCCAGACCCTTCCCATGTATACCATGATCGCCGGCGTCGCCTGCAAAATCGTGCTGAACTATGTGCTGATCGGAACGCCCGGTATCAATATCCACGGCGGCCCCATCGCCTCCATCGTCTGCTATTCGGTTTCCATGATCCCCAACCTGTATTTCTGCTGCAAACACGGCAACATGTCCTTCAACTGGTCCGGCTGGCTGCTCCGCCCCGGCGCCGCGGCCCTGGCCATGGGGCTGGTGGTCTTCCTGTGCAAATCCCTGCTTCCCTTCTCCAGGCTGAGCACGATTCTGGAAATCGTCGTGGGCGTCGCGGTGTACCTTGGCGCGGCCTTCCTGGTGAAGGCGCTGACGAAGGAGGATCTGAACGCCCTGCTCAGAAGAAGGAAACGCAGGATGCCAGAAGGACGGAATTAAAATCAGAAATACAACGGCGAGCATTCGCCATGGAAAGGAGGCGGTCCTGAGTGAAACGATCGGTTACCGTCGTCGCCCTGGGGCCCGGGGACCCGGCTTTGATGACCCGCCAGGCGGAAGAGGCGCTGCGCGGGGAAGGAACCCGGGTATTGCGGACCGGCCGCCATCCGGCTTCGGAATGGCTGACGGGGGAAGGGCTTCCCTTCTCAACCCTGGATGATCTGTACGAAAAGGAAGAGGATTTTGACCGGATGTACCGCCTGATGGCGGAAACCCTCTGGAAAATGGCTGAAACGGGACCCGTCCTTTACGGCGTGCCGGATCCCCTGTCCGACGCCTCCGTGGATCAGCTGCGGGCGCTCCGTCCCTCCCCGAAGGATCTTCTCCGGGTGTTGCCCGGCGTGAGTCACGCGGCCTGCTGCCTCAGCGGGGAGCATCCGGTTCCCCTTTCCGGCGGTTATCGCGTGGTTCCTGCCGCCGCCCTGGATGAGTATGATCCTTTCTCGCCCTGCCTGATCACGGAGATCGATTCCCCGATGCTGGCGGGAGAGGTCAAGGAGCGGCTCATGCGCCTGCTGCCGGATGAAACGCCCGTCTTTCTGTTCTCCGAAAACAAGCCTCCCCGCTCCCTGCCCCTGCTGGAGGTGGACCGCCAGAAGCGTTACGATCACCTGACCGCGCTGCTCTCTCCCGCGGTTCCGTCCGGCCGGCGCCAGCGGTTTACCCTGCGGGATCTGGAGGAGATTATGGAGCGCCTGCGCGCTCCGGACGGATGCCCCTGGGACCGTGTGCAGACCCACGCTTCTCTGCGGCCCTATGTGGTGGAGGAAGCCTGGGAAACGGTGGCGGCCATCAATGAGGAAGCGCCGGATCATCTGGCCGAGGAACTTGGGGATCTGATGTTCCAGGTGGTCTTCCATGCCTCCATCAGCCGCGCCTGCGGCGAGTTTGACCTGACGGATGTGATCTCCTGTATCTGTGGCAAGATGATCCGCCGCCATCCCCATGTCTTTGGCGACGGTCATTTTGAATCCGCCGAGGCGGTAGCCCGGAACTGGGAGTCCATCAAACGCGCGGAGAGCGCCAGCCGCACCGTGGCGGAAAGCCTGGAGGACGTGTCTCCCGGGCTTCCCTCTCTGAAGTATGCCATCAAGGTTGTGAAAAAAGCGTATCAGCTGCCGGAGGAGCGTCGGGAGCCCGGGCAGGTCATGGCAGAGGTGCTGGAGCTGGCGGCAGGCCTGCTGGACGATCAGGGCGCCCTGAAGGAAGAAGTCCTGGGACAGCTGCTTTTCCGGCTGTGCGAGCTGTGCTACTGCTGCAACGCCGACGGGGAGATTTTGCTGCATGAGACCGTCGATCGCTATAAACAGGAATTCCGCGAGAAGAAAAATCGCTGAAACCCTTGACAATCCCTGACGAATGTGCAATACTTGTTTCAGTTGAAGGAGAATTGAATGATTCCTTCCTTTGACGTGCAAAAGAATCATGCGAAACGCATGAAAATTGAGGAGGTTATTTCTGTGAACAAGAGCGAACTGATCGCCGCCGTGGCTGAGAAATCCAAGCTGACCAGGAAGGATGCCGAAAAGGCCGTGAATGGCTTTGTTGACGCTGTGACGGGTTCTCTCGAAAAGGGAGATAAGGTTCAGCTGATCGGCTTTGGCACTTTTGAAGTGAAAGCCCGCCCCGCCCGCAAGGCGCGCAATCCCCGCACCGGTGTGGAAATCGAAATCGCGGCTTCCAAGGCTCCCGCTTTCAAAGCCGGCAAGGCCCTGAAGGACAAGGTGAACACGCCTGCCCCTGCTAAAAAGAAAGGCAAAAAGTAATTGATTTCCCCGCAGGTTCGCGCCTGCGGTTTTTTTTTCATATGCGAAAGGACGTACAGATATGCGACTGGACAAATATCTCAAGGTTTCACGAATCATCAAGCGCAGAACCGTCGCCAACGAGGCCTGCGCGGCCGGCCGGGTCACCCTGAACGGAAAGGTCGCCAAGCCCGGCGCGGAGGTGAAGGAGGGCGATGTGCTGACCATTCGCTTTGGCGAGCATCTGGGGAAATACCAGATTCTGTCCATCGCGGAAACGGTGCGTAAGGATGCTGCTGCGGGGATGTACACCGTCCTGCAGGAGGATGACGAGATGTCCCGGGAAAGGAATCTTTCATGAGGACGATGCTTGTGCTCCTGGCCGGCGGCGTAGGCGCCCGGATGGGAGCGGGCCGCAACAAGGTGCTCCTGCCGCTCTGCGGCGTTTCCATCATTCGCCGGAGCATGGAAGCCTTCGAGGGGCTGGTGGATGGGATGGTGCTGGTCTGTCGCGAAGCGGACCGGGAGGCGCTCTCCCGGGAAGCGGCCAGCGCCCGCATTTCATATCCCTGGACCCTGGTTCCCGGCGGGGAAACCCGTCAGCAGTCCGTGCTTTCCGGGCTGAGAAGCCTGAAGCCTTCGGATCTGGCGCTGGTTCATGACGGCGCCCGTTGTCTGGCGGATCCACCGCTGATCCGCCGGGTGATCGATGCCGCCCGGGAAAAGGGCTCCGGCGTCCCGGCCATCCCGGCCACCGACACGATCAAGCTGGCGAATCCGGATGGGACCGTGCGGTCCACGCCGGATCGCGCAACCCTCTTTCATATCCAGACGCCCCAGGGGTTTCCGGTCTCCCGGCTGCTGCCCGCCCTGGAGCGGGCGGAAAAGGACGGCTTTGTCGGTACGGACGACGCCAGCTTTCTGGAGCGCGAAGGGGAAACGGTGTACCTGGTGGAAGGATCGCCAAAGAATATCAAGCTGACGACGCCGGATGATCTGAGGAGGGCTGCCATGATGCTGGAAGAGAAGAATCCCCTGCCCTTCCGGGTGGGAACCGGATATGATGTGCACCGCCTGGTTCCCGGGCGGAAGCTGATCCTCTGCGGGGTGGAGATTCCCTGGGAGCTCGGTCTCCTGGGGCACAGCGACGCGGACGTGGCCCTGCATGCCCTGATGGACGCGCTGCTGGGCGCCGCGGCCCTGGGCGATATCGGAAAGCATTTTCCGGATACGGATCCCCGGTACAGCGGCATTTCGTCCCTGCTCCTGCTGGAGGAGACCGTCCGTCTCCTGCACGACGCCGGATACAGGCCGCTCAACGTGGATGTGACCATCGTCGCTCAGAAGCCAAAGCTGTCCCCCTATATTCCGGAAATGAAAAAAACGGTGGCCGCGGCCCTGGCCGTCCCGGAAAACCAGGTCAGCGTCAAGGCCACCACCACCGAGAAGCTCGGCTTTGAGGGCAGAGGGGAAGGGATTTCCGCGCAGGCGGTGTGCCTGGTTGGAGATAGGAGGTAGGAGGTAGGAGTTTGGAGTTTGGAGTTAGGAGTTTGGAGTTTGGAGTTTGGAGTTAGGAGTTAAGATCCAGGGGGGTTATTCCGCCGTTGCCGTATGGACAACGGCGGTTTTTGCGTTCTCCGTGAGGGTTGCGAACTGGAGGAGCAGACCGGGAAGCCCCAGTTCGCGAATCGGCTTCGCGCCGGAAACATCGAAGGGGGTGAACACCCAGGGCGAAGCGGATTTCACCGATCCGGTCACCTGCAGGGTATCCTCCTCCCGCTGCAGCGTCGCGTCCACGGTCAGCGTGGTGGGGCTGTTGGCGGGGAACTTGCTGGAATAGGTCAGGTTGGCCGTCAGGGTTGTGGTGGGGTATTCTTCAAAGAGCGCCGGATCCGCGTCCTCCGGCTGGGCGGTCGGATCATGGGTGACGATCAGGGTATACCGATGATCCTCGATGGTTTTCTCTTCCCCTTCCTCCCGGGCTTCCTGCTGATGCTCTCCCTGAATCCTGACGGCCAGGGGCTTCATGATGGTCGCGTCCTCGCCATACTGAGCCAGCCAGCAGGTGAAGGTGTTCTCCTCCTGCTCCAGCGGCCAGGACAGAATCCGGACGCCCTTGGCGCTTTCCAGGGTATAGGTCTGCAGCCCGTCCTTCTCCTCCACCGTCAGGAAGGAAGCGCCTGTTTTCGCCTCGTCCAGCGGCAGCGACAGCGTGCTGCGGAAGGATTCGCCCAGCGTCGTCATCATCCGGGTCAGCCGAACCTCCCCTTCCGTCTCCAGGCCGGCCATCGCCTCCTCCAGGAAGTACCCCAGGTTGGGGTTCATATAGACGGCCTTTTCCCCCTCTGTCATGGCTGAGGACAGCAGCGCGCTGAACTCCTGGGATTCCCAGATTTTCTTCATCAGCGTCAGAATTTCCGCCCGAACGGCTTCCATGGGCATGACGCAGGAGATTTCCACCGCCGCGCCGCCATCCTCCGGGTTCACGGAGGCTTCCTGGACGCCAAACTGGATCATCCAGTTTTCCAGCTCCTTCTGCAGGCGCGTCAGCATCGTATCCAGCGAGTTCTTATGGGCTTCATCCTTCGCGGTCATCAACTGCCAGGCGACGCCCAGCAGCGAAGGATTGTCCCGCTCCGCCGGAACCACGCCGAACAGGGACGCCGCGTCGTCCGGAGAGGAAACGCTCAGCACCGTCTCCGGCAGCAGGTCGCTGCGCAGATACACCCCGTCGCCCCGCAGATAGAGCTCCGTCTTATTCCGGGGCTGTTCCTGCTCGTCCGGCTGATACAGGTAATAATGCGTTTCTTCCCCCGAGCGCATGCCCCGCAGCTCCCAGGAGGCGTTGGAAAACGCCTGGAAGAAGGGTGTGTCAAAGGTTTTCCCTTCGCTCTTCAGCGTCAGGCTCCCCTTCAGACCGCTGCCGATCTGAAGCTGTTTGGACAGCTTTTCCGGCAGCGTGTTATAGGATACGGCCGAGGCCGCCGTCGCCATCAGCACGAGGGCGGCGCAGACAAGGATACAGCAGAGTTTCTTCATAGGCGGAATCCCCCTCATTATAACGATACGGTCACCCCCGGGGCATTCCGATTTGGGGCCCGGTGGGGTATTGATGAATCAGTCTTTCAAAAGGACGGCCAGATCCTCCTCCGTCAGCCCGTCTGTCAGGAAGAGCAGGTCTTCCTCCGGGAGACGGCAGAGCGCCCGTAGGAGACGGCCCGCCAGCTGATCGGCCGACTCCTCCCCGGCGATTTCCTCCGGCGCCATTCGTCCGGAAGGGCTCCCTGTGGACAGCTGCAGGGAAAGGGTCGCGTGGTTCAGTTCTATTTTACCCGAATATTGGACAATTTCAAGTCTTCCTTCATAATCTGTGCCATTTTTCAGTGTCAGCTCCGGCCGAAAATACCACCGAACCAGCTGATTGCCGGTTTTTTCCTTGTGAACCAGCTCTCCGGTGATCTGTCCCGCCTGATTTTTCAGGGTGATGGAGATCTCCGTGGTGGTCCGAACCCGGTCGGCCACATCGTCAAAGCTGAGCGTCCAGGTCAGCTCCCTGACGTCCTCCTCCCGCTCCTCGTACCGGCGCTCCATGACCAGATTGTTCCGGTCTCCGCCCTTGACGGCCGGCGTCTTCAGGGTCAGGTTGTCCAGTTCCTTTTTCTCCGTCCGCAGTCTGCGCCAGTTCAGGGACACCTTTCGCAGGGAGTCCGCATCCCTTCCGATAGTGCCGTCATAGGTCAGGCGCAGAATCTGTCCTTCTTCCCCCAGGAAGAGGGTGGTTCGCTGCTGCCCCTGAAGCACGGGGGTATCGGACAGAATGCCGCCCAGCGGATCCGGCTTCCGGGACAGATAGGCCTTCAGGCCCCCCGTCCCGTCCTCGCCTTCCGGCGTAATCACGCCGATCCGCTTTTTGACCACCGGCCCGTACTCCCGATAGGTGATGTTTTCCTTGCCTTCCTTAAAGCTCTCCGGAAACGCCTCCGGTAATCCGGCCAGGGCCTCATACAGCTGATCCAGAAATGCCTCTCCGTTTTCCAGCATCCACAGCAGGGAACGATCTTTTCCCGGTTCGACTGAGTCCCCTTCTCCCGCAGTCGCGCTCTCCCCGTCCGTCTGATTCTCCTGGTCTTCGGCCTCTTCCTCCTGTACAAAGAAGGCCCTGTTCGCATCTTCTGCCTTCAGCGTTTTCCAGAGGGCGGCTTCCCCGTCCACCAGCACCTCGATCCATTCCCGCTCCCCGTCTTTTTCCAGATGGAGACTCAGATGGCTCAGCAGGCGGTTCAGTTGCTCCAGCCGTTTTTCCGCGAAGGGCGGATACTTTTCCACCGTCCCCGAGATCGTCGCTTCAAAGGCGCTCCCGGCTTCCATCACCCCCGGCAGCATCTTTCCCAGC
>Ga0310690_10010856_pt1 | contig 11285 bp, 7 predicted proteins | sample AusTroGonzalo_MG_2_FD_207661 | JGI IMG/M metagenome (GOLD analysis project Ga0310690, IMG submission 207661) | Bovine rumen microbial communities from tropical cattle in Woodstock, Queensland, Australia - Gonzalo_04 (v2) (version 2) | ecosystem: Host-associated > Mammals > Digestive system >...
GCCTCCCAGCGTCATCGTCAACAACATGATCAACGCCACCAAGGCTGGCCTGAAACTCACCCAAAACGAGCTCGAAGCCCACTATCTGGCGGGCGGTAACGTCAGCAGCGTTGTGCAGGCCCTCATCTCGGCCAACAAGGCCAACATGAACCTCGACTTCCGCACCGCCACCGCCATCGACCTGGCTGGCCGCGACGTGCTGAAGGCCGTGCAGACCTCAGTCAACCCCAAGGTTATCGACACTCCTCCCGTGGCTGCCGTGGCCAAAGACGGTATCCAGCTTATCGCCAAGGCCCGCGTCACCGTACGCACCAACATCAAGCAGCTTGTCGGCGGCGCCGGTGAGGAGACCATCCTGGCCCGCGTCGGCGAAGGTATCGTCACCTCCATCGGCTCGGCTGTCAGCCACAAGCAGGTGCTCGAGAACCCCGACAGCATCTCCAAGCTCGTCCTCACCAAGGGTCTCGACAGCGGCACTGCCTTCGAGATTCTCTCTATCGACATTGCCGACATCGACGTGGGTAAGAACATCGGTGCCCAGCTGCAGATGGACCAGGCCAACGCCGACAAGAACATCGCCCAGGCCAAGGCCGAGGAGCGCCGCGCCATGGCCGTGGCCAGCGAGCAGGAAATGAAGGCCAAGGCCCAGGAGGCCCGCGCCAAGGTCATCGAGGCCGAAGCCGAAGTGCCCAAGGCCATGGCCGAAGCATTCCGCAGCGGCAACCTCGGCATCATGGACTACTACCGCATGAAAAACATCCAGGCCGACACCGAGATGCGCGAAAGCATCTCCAAGCCCGCCGCAGCCCCCAAGCCCGCCGCTCCCAAACCTGCAGAGGAGAAGTAAGGCAGAGAGTTGTATATTAAAAAGAGAGGATGTCCTACCGGGCATCCTCTCTTCTTAGTATTGTTCCTTCTCGTTGGGAAAATTGACGTTCTTGACGTCGTCAATGTATTGTCGGATGGCGTTGCTGATGTCGGCACCGAAGGAGCCGTAGAGGCGCAGGTAGCGGGGGGTGAACTGCTGGGTGATGCCGAGCATATCCTGCAAGACGAGCACCTGGCCGTCGGTCTCGGCACCGGCACCGATGCCAATGGTGGGAATCTTGATTTCGCGCGTCACCTGTCCGGCCAACTTGGCGGGAATCTTCTCCAGCACGATGCTGAAGCAACCTGCCTCTTCAAGGACGTGAGCGTTGTGGAGGAGTTGTTGGGCTTCTTCGTCACCGGTGGCACGGACGGCGTAGGTACCGAACTTATTGATGCTCTGCGGCGTCAGGCCAAGGTGTCCCATCACGGGGATGCCCGCCGTGAGGATGCGGCAGATGGACTCCAACACCTCCTCACCGCCTTCCAGTTTGACGGCGTCGGCACCCGTCTCCTTCATGATGCGGATGGCGGAGGCCAAGGCCTGCTTCGAGTTGCCCTGGTATGTGCCAAAAGGCATGTCGACCACCACGAGGGCGCGCTTGATGGCGCGCTTGACGGAGGAGGCATAGACAATCATCTCGTCAAGGGTGATGGGCAGGGTGGTGTCGAAGCCCTCCATGACGTTGGCGGCGGAGTCGCCCACGAGCACCACGTCAATCTTGGTGGCATCGAGGAGCTTGGCCATGGAATAGTCGTAGGCGGTAAGCATGGCGATTTTCTCGCCCTGCTGTTTCATGCGCTGGAGCACATGGGTGGTAACTTTGGTGACGTCGGTCTGGAGATAAGCCATATATTTTACTTCTTAACTCTTAGTTCTAACTTCATTATAGTTCTTCATCTCCGTCGGTAGGCGGGGTGTCTTCAGGGGTATCGAGATTCTCTTCTGCCTCCTCGATGATGCGGAGCATGGCGCGGAATGGTTTCCTGAACTCATACTCGCCGTTGCGGCCCACGCGGAAAGGCTTGTAGAAGAATTCTTCCCCGTCCTGCATGATGGTCACAGCACCCTGCTCGGTGGGGGTGTCGGCGGGATAGAGATAGGATCGCACCTCTTCGGGCTGGATGCGTTTGGCGATGAAGATGGTGTCAAACTGGGTGGGGTTGATGCCCGCCTGGATCATCAGCACGGGACCTCCCTTGATTTTCTTGGTGGGGAGCGACTTGTACTCGACCCCTTTGTCGGTGTATTTCTTGGCGTAGATGCGCAGTTTCGAGGCCACCTGTTCCTCGGTGACGGGGAAACGCACAAAGATGGAGTCGGGCATCTGCTGCGAGCATTCGCCGGGCTGGCGTGTGAATGAGGAACGCAACACCACGTAGCCCACGGGGAGAATAATCTGGCGACGGTGAGGCACAAGGAAGTACTTCTCGACCAAAGCCTTGTAGTCCAAATGTTCCTCGATGGTGATGGTGACAGGCGGGGGACATTCGTCGCGGGTGCCGCGGACGGAATAGATACATCCTTTGGGGAGGATGAGCTGGGTGTAGTAGGCGCGGATGTTGCTGTCCTGTGCGGGGATGTAGCAGCCCTCAGAGAAGCCGATGCACTCGGCCGGATCGTGGCGGAAAGTGACCAGCACCTTGTCGGCGAGCGGCACGGTATTGTTCAGGAACTTGCGGCTTTCGGGCAGTTCGCGGCAGTCCAGCACCTGCTTGTCGACGGGTACCTCATAGCGCAGCAGCTCTACGGTGTCGCCTTTGCAGGAGCAATGCACCTTGTTGTAGGCGTAGCGGATGGGGAAGCGGGTGTCGCGTTCAATGCTGCCCTCATCGCTGCGCATGGAGAGGTAACGGTAGACCGACTGCACCCTTGCGGCCATGAGACCCGAATCAGCCTTGTCGGCATAGCCCTCGATGGAGATGGCGTAGAAGCGGGGGTTATTGCGGTCGAAGCCGATGCCATAGGCCGAGTCGAGGCGGTCGAGGTCGCGCTCGCGGTAGTTGCTGTCGCCTGCGGCGAAGTCCAGCAGCAGGCAGAAGACCTCAGGGTTTACCCAAGCCTGCTCCAGTTGTTTGGGTTTGAGGGGCTTCTCGGTGGGGATGTACAGCCCCGTCTGCCCCCAGACTGTTGGAAGTAAGAGGTAAGAAGTAAGAACTAAGAAGGATAGAATCTTTTTCATCTTTTCAGCAGGGCGCGTCAGCCTTCTATAACCTATAACCTTTAACCTATAACCTTTACTTCAGGAGTTCCTCGACGAGGCTTTCGACGGTGATGTTCTCGGCCTCGGCATAGTAGTTGCGCACGATTCGGTGGCGCAGCACCTCAGTGGCCACGGCCTTCACGTCCTCCATGTCGGGCGAGTACTTGCCGTGGAGGGCGGCGTGGGTCTTGGCACCCATGACGAGGTATTGTGAAGCGCGGGGGCCGGCACCCCAAGAGAGGTACTTGGTGGCCAAAGCGTCGGGCTTTCCGGGGCGCGTGGAGGCGGCCAGGCTCACGGCATACTCACACACATTGTCGGGCACCGGCATGCGGCGGATGACGTGCTGGTGGTCGAGGATGTCGGTGGCGGAAAGTACCTTGGAGACCTCCGGGTGGGAGTCCACGGTGGTGCCTTTCACGATGTCCACCTCCTCGGCAAAGGAGGGATAGTCCATGCGGATGTTGAACATGAAGCGGTCCAGCTGGGCCTCGGGCAGCGGGTAGGTACCCTCCTGCTCGATGGGGTTCTGGGTGGCGAGGACGAAGAAGGGGTCGTCGAGGCGGTAGCTCTTGCCCGACACCGTCACCGAGTGTTCCTGCATGGCCTCCAGGAGGGCGGCCTGGGTCTTCGGGGGGGTGCGGTTGATTTCGTCGGCCAGGATGATGTTGGCGAACACCGGTCCCTTGATGAACTGGAAACGGCGGTTCTCGTCGAGGATTTCTGAACCCGTGATGTCGGAGGGCATCAGGTCGGGGGTGAACTGGATGCGGCTGAAAGAGAGGCCGAGGGCCCGTGCGAGGGTGTTGACCATAAGGGTCTTGGCCAGTCCCGGCACACCTACCAGCAGGCAGTGGCCGCCAGTGAAGATGGAGATGAGGAGGCTGTCGACGGCCTTCTCCTGACCCACGATGACCTTGCCCATCTCGCTTTTCAGCGCATGGTATTGGTTGACGAGGGTATTGAGGTTTTCTGTATCGGACATATTGAATATGTTATTGGAGCCAGTTGACGCGGAAGTTGGGGCAATCCTTATATTCGTCGGCGATGTGGATATAGGTGGTCTTGACCATGCGGTTGCACCAATCGATAATCTTGTTGGTCTTGGCATTCTGGAGTGCGGCGGAATAGATGCGGTCGTAGTCGTCGTCGAGGTTGGCCTTGTGGGCGGGAATCTTCTTCTGCAGTTTGAGGAGACAGTAGGCGCTCTTGTTGTCGTCGGTGGTGATGGCGGTGGCGTTGGAGAGTTCGCCCTCGTCCATAGCCGCGACGCTGACAGCGGGATAGAGCTGTGCCAGTTCCTCCTTGGTGAAGCGGTTGTTGCCCGACTGTGTGTTGGAGACGGTGCCACCCTGCTTGCGGCTGACGCCGTCGGAATACTTCTCGGCGGCGGCCTCGAAGGTGATATTGCCCTGACGGATTTCGGTGGCGAGGCTGTCGAGCGTGATGCGGGCGCGCAGCAGGTCGGCCGACGAGACCTTGGGTTGCAGAAGGATATGGCGGACATTGATGGTGTTGCCCCTACGCTCGATGAGCTGGAGGATATGGAATCCGAACTGCGTCTCGACGATGGGGGACACCTCGCCGGGTTTCAGGGCGAAGGCGGCGGCCTCGAACTCGCTTACCATCTTGCCGCGCCCGAAGAATCCCAGTTCGCCGCCTTTGGAAGCCGACCCGGGGTCCTGCGAGTATAGCTTGGCCAACATGCTGAAACGCTCGCCCTTGAGGATGCGCTCGCGCAACTCGGACAATTCGGTACGCACGCGGTCGCGTTCCTCCTCCGAGATATTGGGATGGATGGTAATCTCGGCCACCTCGTACTGGGCATCGATTTCGGGCAGGCTGTCCTGGGGGAAAGTGCCGAAGTATTCGGCCACCTCGGCGGGTGTTACCTTCACGTTCTCGGTGAGTTCTGCCTCGACGCGCGAGCTGAGGATGCGGTCGTGCAGAATGTCGAAGTACTGGTCATGGAGTTCGTCGTAAGTGTAGCCCACGGTCTCACGGAGGCGGTCCTTCCCGCCCACCTGGTCGACGAGGGCGTCGAGGTAGTATTTCACCTGGTCCTCGACCTGATCGTCGGTCACCTCCACGCTGTCGACCATGCCCTTATGCACCAGCAGTTTGCTGATGAGCATGCTCTCCAGCAGGGCGCAACGCTCGGCATGGGCGTTTTCCATACCCTGGCGGAGACGTATCTGGCGGTACGACTGTTCGATGTCGGAAGTCTTGATGATATTCTGTCCGACGACGGCCACGATGCCGTCGACTGCCTGCTTGCGTTCTTGAGCACGGGAGGCAAAAGGCAGAAGGCAGAAAGCAGAAAGGAGAAGGAATGCAAAGTATCTTTTCATGACTCAATAAGTGATTTCGTCGATGACATCCTGGTGTATCTTGACGTTGTATTTCTCGCGCAGTTGGCCGCACACCTTTTGGTCCAGGTAATTCTGGTAGTCGTTGAGGTAGTAGCCGCGGGCTTCCTGGAGGGCCTTGGGTTCGGGTTCATGCACCCGTTCCACCAGCACGAGGTCATAGCCCTTGTAGTGGGGACGGCCGTAAATGCCCTTGTGCCATTCGTCGTCGCGCAGAATGTCCTGGTTGCCGCGTTCCACGAGGTCGAAGTGCATCAATACCGGGTTGTCGGCCTTGCACTTGCGGGTGCGCACCTTCTTCATCAGGGCGTTGCGCAGGGCCTCGCCACCGGGATTGTCGGCCATATTCTTCTTCAGAATGGAGATAGCCTTTTCGGGCGCCAGGCAGGCGCTGTCGAAGATGCTGAAAGTATAGACCCTGGCGCGCTCGTTCCAGAAATAGGCTGCCTGGGTCGAGTCGTTGATGTCGTGCTTGGGCATAGCCTCGGCATAGAAAGCGGCGAACCCTGCCGTGTCCTTGATGGCGCGGCTCCAGACGAACTTGTCGTTGTAGGTGAAAATCATCAGCCCGTGGCGGTATTCGTCCATGAGGTCGCGGAACTCGGCGTTGTCCTGCTCCAGCCGGCGGTCGGCATAGCGGATGAGTTCATACTCGATGAAATCGTTGTAGCGGTCAGCCACAAAGACATCGAGGTCGCAGATAGGCCATACCTTCCTGTGTTTGTGCAGGTAGCGGGCGAAAGCGCGCGAGTCGTAGTTATTTTCGCCGATGCGAAAGAGGGGCCGCATGTCGGTAATCTGGTTCGAGTCGTAGTTGAACTTGGCCGAAAAGATTGTGTCCGTCACGATGGCGCGGATCGCGTCGAGGCTGGCGGCGTAGGGGGCGTTCTTCTTCTTTGAAGTCTTCACCTTAGTGTAATCCTCGAAGCCGTAGGTATTCTTGCACTGCTCGGCGAAGATGCGCTGGGGGCGTTTGCTGCGCTCACCGACGGTCATGCGCGACTTGAGGTAAGGCACCATGCTCTCAAACGGGGGGCATTCCTCCTTCGAGACGAGTTTGATGATGTGCCAACCATAGCGGGTCTGGAAGGGCTTGGAGATGTCGCCCGGCTGCATGCCTTCGGCGATGGCGGCCACATATTCGGGCGGCAGCTGGCGGCAGGGCAACTCGCCCAGCTCGATGCCTTGTGCGCCCGAACCGCGGTCGGAGCTATAGTTCTTGGCCACCACGGGGAATGGGTCGCCCTCCATCAGCTGCTTGTAGGCGCCGTTGATCATCTTCTGGGGATTGAGGGCCTTGTCGGAGACCCAGATGTGGGCGACGTTGGCCTTGCCGTAGTAGCGGTGACGCTCGAAGAGCTTGATGACATGGTAGCCGTACTTGCTTCTGACGGGCATGCTCACCTCACCGGGCTGCAAAGAATAGGCCGCCGACTCGAAGGAATAGATCATGTCGAACACCGTGAAGCATCCCAAGTCGCCCTCGTAGGGGTTGGTCTCCTGGGCGCGTGCCCTCACTTCGGGGTCCTTGCTATTGAGGCGCTGGGCGCGCGTTTCCTCCTGTGCCAAGGCATAGAAGTCCTCGCCGTTGTGGGCGCGGAGCGCCAGTTGCAGGGCGTGGTTGTAAGCCTCGATCGTGTCGGCGGGCAGTGCCGTTTCGGCGCACGGCACCAGGATATGGGCGGCATGCAGGGCATACTGGCTGCGCTCGTAGGCTTCGTGCAGGAGGTTCTGGAGGGTCAGCGAGTCAATGAGGTAGTTCGATGCCAACTCGTCGCGGTAAGTCCTGAGTTCCTTGCAGAGGGCCGGAAGGGTATCGTAGCCCAGGGCGTAGGCGTCGGCCAGCTTGGCACGGAAATTGACATAGAGCTGGGCATATTCCTCCAGGGCCTGGCGTTTCTCGTAAGTGCATGCCGTGGGAGCCGCTGAGGGGTCTTTGCCGATGGACTGGAGGAAGTCCTTCATGAACTGCGACTTGTAGATGGGCTTGCCTCCCACCTCGAAGACCACGGGGTCGGCAGCATTCTGTGCCAGGGCCGTCGACAGGGCCGCGGCCAGCAGCACAAAGGTCAAAACTTTCTTCATCATCTGAATTTTCAATTCCTAATTCCTAATTTCTAATTCCTGATTACCTTGAATAGTTCGGGGCCTCGCGGGTGATGGCGATGTCGTGGGGATGGCTCTCGGTACGGCCCGCGTCGGTGATGCGGATGAACTTGGCCTTCTGGAGGGTCTCGATGTCTTTCGAGCCGGTGTAGCCCATGCCGGCCTTCAGGCCGCCGACCATCTGGTAAAGGATCTCGCTGAGGGTGCCTTTATAGGGTACGCGGCCCACAACACCCTCGGGGACGAGTTTCTTGGCATCGGTCTCTTTCTCCTGGAAGTAGCGGTCCTTGCTTCCCGCCTGCATGGCCTCAAGGGAACCCATGCCGCGGTACGACTTGAACTTGCGGCCTTCGTAGATGATGGTCTCGCCGGGGGCCTCGTCGGTACCGGCCACCAGGGAGCCGACCATGACGGTGCTTGCCCCGGCCGCCAGGGCCTTGACGATATCGCCACTATAGCGGATGCCGCCGTCGGCGATGATGGGCACATCGTAACCCTTTTGTTTCAAAGCACCTACGCACTCGCAGATAGCCGTTAGCTGCGGCACGCCGATGCCCGCCACGATGCGGGTCGAGCAGATGCTGCCCGGGCCGATACCCACCTTGATGGCGTCGGCACCAGCCTCGGCAAGCATGATGGCGGCCTCGCCGGTGGCGATATTGCCCACCACCACATCGATGTCGGGGTATTTGGCCTTCACCGACTTGAGTGCCTTGACCACATTGGCGCTGTGGCCGTGGGCGGTATCGATGACAAGGGCGTCGGCGCCGGCCGCCACGAGGGCGTCGACGCGCTGCATCATGTCGGGCGTGATACCCACGCCGGCAGCCACGCAGAGTCGTCCGTTGCTGTCCTTGCAGGCCAAGGGACGCTCCTTGGTCTTCATGATGTCGCGGTAGGTGATAAGGCCCACGAACTGGCCTTTATCGTTGACCACAGGCAGTTTCTCAATCTTGTGCTGCTGAAGGATGTCCGTGGCCTCGGCGAAAGTGGTGCCCACATGGGTGGTAATGAGCTTGGTAATCATGATTTCCGACAGGGGGCGCTCCATGTTGCGCTCGAAGCGCAGGTCACGGTTGGTCACCATGCCGATGAGCATCTTGTTCTCGTCGACGATGGGGATACCGCCAATGCCATACTCGTGCATCAGGCGCAGGGCATCTTTCACGAGGGCATCCTTGGTGAGCGTCACGGGGTCGACAATCATGCCGTTCTCAGCGCGCTTCACCTTGCGCACCTCGTTGGCCTGGCGCTCGATACTCATGTTCTTGTGCAGCACGCCGATACCACCTTCCTGGGCCATGCCGATGGCCATGGCGGCCTCGGTCACCGTGTCCATGGCGGCCGACACAAGGGGCATATTCAGCTTGATGTGGCGCGAGAAACGCGAAGCCACAGTCACCTGGCTGGGAATGATTTCGGAATAGGACGGGACGAGCAGCACGTCGTCGTAAGTAAGGCCTTCGCCGATGAATTTTGTGGTATCTGTGTACATAGTTTTGAGTGTTTATTGTCGTGAAAAATTGTGCAAAGATACGAAGAATTTCCGACATAATATATAAAATTCTACCCACACGTGAAAAATTAAGGTTTCAACAGCTGGCCCGAACCTGCGCAAACACCATGTTCCATGACACTTGCGCCCCTTCCGGCAATCACGCCGGAGGAGCCCCTTCCCTCACCCGCCGCCCGTCGTTTCCGCCCCTTGGAGCCTCCGTTTCCCGTCCACGCGGCCTCTTCCAGTGAGACGGCCCGCCGGAGAAAAAGCGCGACTTTTTCGTGGCGTTTTCCTACTATATAAAAAAAAAGTCGTATTTTTGCACCTCGGAAATCAAACAACAATACCATATGAAGAAGAATATCTTTCTGTTACTCACCACAGTAACGATGGCAGCCTTGTTCGCGGGCTGCTTCAACAAAAACGCGTACACCATCAACGGACAGATCAGCGCACCCGAATTCGACGGCCTGACGGTCTTCCTCACCTCCCTCGACAGTAAGGATTTCATCGACTCCGCTGTGGTCTCCGACGGCCGCTTTGTCATCAAGGGCGAGGTTGAGACGCCCCGCATGGCAGTCCTCTCGGCCAGCGACCCCGTGAAGGGCATCGGCTGCCAGAGCGTCATCGTGCTTGAACACGGCAAGATTTCCATCGACCTCATCACCGACTCGCTTTGCGGCACACGCCTCAACGACCAGTTGTACAGCATCATCACCACCAACGAAGAGATGGGCCAGTACCGCCAGCAGATGGAGGAATACTACCGCCAGTATGTCGCCGCCGAGACCCCCGAAGCCCGCAAGGCCGCCGAGGCCAACTACGACCAGACCGAGGCCAAGGCCAAAGCCCTGACGGTGGAGCTCTCGCGCCAGATTTACACCCAGAACAAGGACAACGTGCTGGGCGCATACGCTCTGCACCTGATGGTGGAGAACGACGGCATCACCTTCGACAGCCTCGACGCCCTCCTCTCCTCCGCCGCCCCGGCCATCGCCGAGTACGAACCCCTGCGCGAAGCGCGCACCCGCCTCTTCCATCTCGACAACACCTCGGCGGGCAAGAAATTCACCGACCTGCAGGGCATCAATTTCGCCACAGGCAAGCGCACCAGCCTCAGCAGCATGATCAGCGGCAAGCAGATTACCCTGATTGACTTCTGGGCCTCGTGGTGCGGTCCCTGCCGCCGCGAGATCAGCGAGAACCTCGTGCCCCTCTACGCGAAGTACAAGGACAAGGGCCTTAACATCATCGGCATCGACGTGCGCGACGACATGAAGAAACACGAGGCCGCTGTCAAGGAACTCGGCATCACCTATCCCCAGTTCATCGACACCACCTCCAATGCCATCAGCACCTACGCCGTGCAGGGCATCCCGCAGATCATGCTCCTCGACAAGGACGGCACCATCCTGGCCCGCGACCTGCGCGGCGCAGCCATCGAGGAGGCAATTGTCAAGGCACTGGGAATTGAGAAGTAAGAAGGAAAAGGCAGCGGCAAAAAAGCCGCCGAAATGTACGGGAAACATATCAACGTATCAACCTATCAACAACAATATGAAGGCAAAATTCATTGCATTGGTCATGGCTGCGGTGCTTGTTTCGGGCAGCGCCATGGCACAGAAGAAAAACAGCACGCCTCCCGCCACGGGCGGCATTACCCCGGAGATGATGCAGAGCATCAAGCAGTCGTACGGCACCTCTGCCGCCGACAAGGCCCTGCGCAACATCATGGTGAACAACAGTCCCGCCAAGATGGCCATGAACTACGAGAACGCCGCGAAGCTGAACACCCACTTCTCGCACCGTGTCGAGAGCAAGGCCGTCACCGACCAGAAGTCGTCGGGCCGCTGCTGGATGTTCACCGGCATGAACGTCCTGCGCAACAAGGCCATCCGCCAGCACAACCTGCCTGCCGACTTCCAGTTCTCGCAGGCATACACCTTCTTCTACGACCAGCTGGAGAAGTCCAACCTCTTCCTCCAGGCCATCATCGACACCTACAAGCTGCCCATGGACAGCCAGGAGGTGGAATGGCTCTTCAAGAACCCTCTGAGCGACGGCGGCCAGTTCACCGGCATCGCCAACCTGGTGGAGAAATACGGCCTCGTGCCCGCCGACGTGATGCCCGAGACCTTCAACACCAACAACACCTCCTCCATCAGCGGTCTCATCAAGCTGAAGCTGCGCGAGGACGGCCTCGAACTGCGCGAGATGGCTGCCCAGAAGGGCATGACCGCC
>Ga0310690_10010857_pt1 | contig 11284 bp, 22 predicted proteins | sample AusTroGonzalo_MG_2_FD_207661 | JGI IMG/M metagenome (GOLD analysis project Ga0310690, IMG submission 207661) | Bovine rumen microbial communities from tropical cattle in Woodstock, Queensland, Australia - Gonzalo_04 (v2) (version 2) | ecosystem: Host-associated > Mammals > Digestive system >...
CAATAAACCATGCATATAAATTTTTTTTATTCGAATATTTTTTCAATTCGTCCAAACTAATACAGCCAGGCTTCTCGTAATATTTTGTAATGTCTTTTTCAAAGATTAAAGGGCCATAAATACAACCAATTTTAAACCAGCCCGTAACAATTTTTTTTTCAACTTCATATAAAAAAACCTTATCCAAAGACAAGACAAATTTAGGATTTGTCGGGGCGTTTTTTCTCCATTCTATTTTCTTTTCACCAGAATAAATTTTTTGTGCCCATTTTTCTTTTATGCTCAAGACAATATTCATTTTTGCACCTCATTTAAAAAGCATTGTAAAACATTGACGGTAGCAACAACAACGGTGGTTTACTCTCCATGTTTCGACAAGTGTTTCGCAACCGCATAAAGGGCACGTAACGAATTTTAATCTATATTTCATCGTTTCGCCTCCGTTTTATTCGTATATTTCACAATTCACGCTGTCAGTAAAAATATTTTTCAATCTAATCCTAGCACCGTTTTTATCGCCAAAAATATCATAATTTTTTTTATTGAAGCGGCACTTTATTTCTTTTTTGGTTTTTTGCATTTCAATGCAAACAGAATTTACTGTTCCATTTACCGTTGCAATTTCCTTCTTTACAGCTTCACAATGGTGCAAATCATTGAATTTTAATTCCGTATTGACACCGCCATGATGCGCGATTATAACAAGCACAAAAAAAATTTTCGTCATTTTCTTACCTCCTTTTTTCGAAAATTCCAAATTAAATTATATAATTCCTTAGTACACTCATGGCATAAATCAGCAAGTTTGTAATCTTCATTTATAAAATCACCATAAGCAAATAGACGAGCTGGGCGGCGGCAACGGTCACAAACAATCATAATTTTACGCCTCCGCATCGTCATATTTAGAATTATACATAACTTCTTTTAATTCGTTGAATTCTTCCAGGCTCAAAGACATACAACTCCCGCCCGTTGACATTACATAATAATCATATTCGATTTTATTAAAATGATCTACACTTTTTAGAACTTCCTCTATAAGAAATATGTTGTCTATATTTATTACTTTGTTTTTTATTCTATAAGCTTTCATTTTCTCACCGCCTTTTTTACCTTGTTTGCTATTGTTTCCAGGACGTCACGCAAAAATCGTGAATCGCTTGCATTTATGAACGCCCCGCCCTTGTAAATGACTTTCGCGGCCGCCATAATACGCGGGTTGATAATAATCTGTTTTCTTTGGTTTTCTGTCATTGTGTTTTCTCCTTTTGTTGGTTAAATATCGAATTCCATGCAGTCAAGCAAAAGATCTATATCTATATACTTATATTTCCATATTACGGCGTCCTTCAATATTTCGTGAGCGTCCAGGGCTCCGCGCATCAGCTCGAATTCTTCGCGCTGGTGAGCTTCGAAATATCGCTGTGGGTGATCGTTGTCCAGGCTTCGAGTAAACTGAAAACAAACAAAGGTCCTCCCGAGGTACTCGCCTTTATAATTTCTCGCGTCATAGATAAGCAAGATACACGGATGCAACATGATATTTGCGTTAATATAAGCATCCATCAAAGAGCCTCCTCTATAGCGTCACGGATAGAACAAAAAGCATTGATCGTATCGTAAGACCTATTATTTGCCTTTTCCAGATCGTCACCCGCTTCACTCATATTTTGAAAATACTGTTCAAAATAAGATCGTCTTATAAAAGTATGGATCAGCCGCGCCTCGCGTTCGGTAACTTCAAAAGTAATTTTCATATCTTAACCAGCCTTTTTTCGTGCAATACCATTATTGCGCCGTTGTGTGTAAATATACACCATTTTACACCATAAGTCAAGTATTTTTTTATTTACGCTATTCCAATTTGGAATTCACGGCCGCACCTGGGCATAGATCGGCGCATTTACGCGCGAACGGCAGTACGCCGCGCATCATCCAGGCGGCGGGAACCGTCAATTTGTAATCGGAGCGGCATGGCCCCGGCGCGCTTGACGAATAAATTAAACACGCGCGTAAATTGCGCCGCGCTTCGCGTATTTGTACATATATTTTTTTGGGGGAATCGGGCGGCCGCCATTTCGGGCTCGTGTTAATTTGTATGCGGTCTGAATTGTCGCCCGAACCGGCGGCGGCGGTCGGGCCTATTTTCGTGCGTGGGGAGTATCGGCCCGGCCGCCTAATCTTCGCGGCCCTGGGGCCGCATGGAACGGGAACGGCGGGGAAACTTCGTTTCCTTCCTTGGATCGGTGGGGTGAGTTGGCCCCCAGCCGGCCCCCAACCGGCCCCCTACCCCCAAAAGAGTAGAGAGCCGCTTGGCGTCCGGCCGGTTAGCCACGCGCATCGCTTCCCCGTTTTCGTATGGGTTCGAGCCGTGCCCCCTTGGCGCGTACAAAGCGGCCTTTTCGGCCTTCGCCGGAGTTTTTCCGGGCGCTCCTCGCGTCAATGTCTTGCGTTGTCCCGTTGTCGCCGCCTCCCGGATTGCCCGTTGTCTTGGGGTATCATATTGGAGCGCCTAGCCCGTTTCATTCAGTCTTTAGGGCGAACGATGGCCGCAAAACCAGCCCCCGCACGGGCCGTTACCTCCGGCGGGATATGCAAAAAGTATATAAAAAAGCCCGGTTTTGCAAATTACCGGGCGTTTAATTGTTGCATTTTGGGTGATAAGTGTTTATATTTGGTGTATAAGGATGCCGCCGCCGCGCGGTCGCGCGTCACAAGGCGTCCTTTTCTCCTGGCTTCACGGTTCACCAGGAAAATGTATTTTCGACCAGCAAAACCAGCCGGTCAACGTTGGGGCGGTCGCCATTATTGGCGGCCGCTTCGCGTTTTATAATAGCTCAATGGTGCATCTTTCAACTATTACTTTATCACCACCCGACGCAATAATGAATCTACACGCTTGAATTAAAGTAGTATAAAAAAGGTCGTCGGGAACATCAACCACTTCAACAACATCTTCGCCATTTACTTTATATGATATAGACTTGTTGTCAAAATCATATATAATTTCCGATTCCTGTACTACTCCGTCAATAGGATATAAATGGGGAGTAGGTTGTAATAACATGGTACTTGCTGGTTCGCCGGATTCGGTGAATCCCCAATTCGTGCCCGTCCATCCGTCTTTATATGTCGCTTTAGGCGAATAAGATAAATCGGAACAAATCAAAGGCCCTATACCTCTACTACCATTTGTGTTGGTATAAGAATTAAGCCATAAACCAGCGCGCGACCATCCACCACCGCTAGCCCCACTTACGGCCTTTGTCTTTTGATAAAAACGTATTTTTCCGCTATTTGAACTCGGTATATATAAAGGGTAGGACCAAAAATAATTGACACTCCCGTTAATATGCAAGCCCTCGGAATCTAAAAAAATATTTGTCGTCGATGTCGATTTCTTCCACATGAAAGGGCATCCAACTTGTGGATATAAGTAATAAGAAGATAATGCACCGTTGTAATTTTTAAAGTCAATATCAAAAACAACACCTTTTTCCACGCCGCCGCCTCCGGCCCCGGTGTTGTAAACTCCCGCACCATTATAAATTTCGGGTTTGTAAATTGTCAGTTCCATGCGCGCACCACCCCTAGAACAAAACTTTGTTCACTGTATCGTAGAGCCCGGCCGTGTTCACTTCCATCTCGAGGATCGGGCGCGTCTTTTCGCCCTTGTAAGCGCCCTGGATATTATAATCATCGCACCAGAAGGAACAATCGCTTTTATTGACATAGAAGAAAACAGAAATGTAATTTTCAATGTTAATATCCGACATGTTCCTAAAGGGCCTCAACACCTTGTTACATTCTTCCCACTCGCCCCAACGGGTAATTGTCAAGTGTATTTCATCAAGATAAAGCACCGCGCCGGGGTTGTCGGGATTCTCGACACCGACACCGAAAGAAATTTTACCAGCAAGGAACGGTGAAGCATTTCCTGGTTGCAGCTTGTCGGCCCCCACGGGCTGGAGCCTAACACGGTTAATTCTGAACTCGTTGTTTGTGGGCAAGATTACTTGAGCATTTAACGCGACACTATTTGTCGCGTTCAGCGTTACAAATTCGTCTCCGCTTGTCGATGGCGAAAAATTAGCATTACGCGCTCCCGCATCATCTGTAAATTCATATTCAGTGTCCGGAATAAGACACCGTGTAAAATACTTTCCCGCAATATTAGCCATTATTTACCCCGTTTTCTTGTACCGGTATTTGTGCCGGTTGCTGCCTGGTTACATTGAAGCCGAAGCCCTCGGCGAGTTGCTGGGCGGCCGCATCGCCATATTTAGCAGCGGCCGCCTCGAAAAACTTTTGCGCCAAATCCTTATTTTCCAGCAATAGCGCATTTACAGTAGCATTCTTCCTGGCTTCTTCCCCGGCTGCCTGGTAGTTGTCGTTATTTTTTTGTAAAAGGCCCTGCAAAAGATTCATGCCCGTTTTAATGATTATATCCATGTTGTGATCAGCTCCTTCTTCTTCTTCTTCATCGCCTCCCAGGACTCCCGATGAATCGCCCGTTAATTCTTTTAGCGCCTTCAAATCCTGGATCTGTTGTGAAATCGAATTTTTGTTGTTCTGGGCCTTCAAAGAATCCATCGCCGCGATCATCACGGAATCGGACACGCTAGGGCCTTTATTAGAGTTTAGCGCGGTAATTAGCGCGGGTATATCGATTTGAGGCTGGGGAGGCGCTATAAGGTCGCGCACGGTCTTTAAAAGACCTATTCCGGCCGCCAGATCATCACGCGAAAAACCATCGCCAAAGATGCGGGAAAAAAAAGATTTGCTCTCTACCGGCGCGGCCTTTTCGCGGCCATATTCCTCCGCGATCGTCATCTGTGTTGTCGTGCGCTGGGTTCGGCCGTTTTCCTTCCAGGTGTAACAAATAAGGTATGTTCCTCCCCCGTATTGATCGGCGATATATTCTTCGTCCGCGTAATCATCGAGAGCGCCGACAAAAACGCGCCCTTTCCCGTTCGCGGCCTTCTGGACACGATAAATACGGGCGTGAAGCTCCGCGCCATCGTCCAGGCATAACGCCTCGAGGCGTTCGGCCAAAGTTTCGCGCGGCCCCTCGTCCTGAATAGGTTCGGGGTTCACGATTTCTTCTTCTGTCTTGTTTATTCTTGCCATGTAATCAGCTCCTTTTATTTTTTGGCGATCCAATAGAGCCCTATGGCCCCGGCCGCAATCGCCAACAATGTCAACGGCCTATAAACAACAAAAGTTACTTTTTCTCCGGCGTCCCAGGCGGCCTTTACAATACTATAAAATACATCGCTCTGGTCGCCCTGAATGTACGAATCATTTATACGATTTTTCGCAATGACCACGCACCCGCGCGAATGGTCCGGGTAGTTTCCTCCGTGAAACATAATATAATTACGTCCGGGGACTTCGATATGTACTTTATGTTTACCAAACTTTGGCGAAAGTCTATCGTATAGCGACAAAAAACCGTTCGGAATATTATACAGATCATTTTCAAGCGTGTACGCAAAAAACGAACCGTTAATATAAAGCTTTCCCGGAATCGCGTGTGTTTCGCTGTTGCCTTTTTCGCGTCTAAGTTCGATAAACATATATACACCCTAGAAAAAGAATTTTTCCGGCACTCGGATAAAGTTAAAAGAAACTTTTAGCCGGAGAATATTTTCGTACATATTCGCAATTTGGCGCACATTACCCGTTACAGCCAGCTTAAATTCTTCCTCGTTCAGCGTTGTCGCGCTGGTGATCCGCATTATTTCCTGGAAATTTTCGCCATCCTGGAAAGTGGAGAACGGAAAAGGATTCATATTTGCCGGTGTATTGTTGCCGCCGTGCAATATCTGTAATTTTAAGGTTTCGCTATTTTGTGCGAAATCTTCAGGCGTACAGTTTGCGGAAATCATCACCCCCGCGATAACTCCCGCCTGGTCTTGCATCAGTTTACAGTCGAATTTTTTAGCCGGTGTAGTCGCTTCGCTAAATACATATTTTCCAGCAATTATCGGGGCTTCAAATTCAACTGTTACCGGGTAAACGGTAGCTCCCTTTATAGGAAGCGTAGAAAACGGAAAAAGGGAGTTTAAAGTTTGTGCCATGTTATACCCCCGTATTTCTTAAATCGAGCTCAAGGCCCGTTAAAACAAGCGTTCCTCTAATATCATTTACCGGGGTATCGTTCAAAGCCTCGGCCGCGATCGTGAAAGTTTCACCCAGAACATAAAAAAGGTTTTTTTGTTCTTCGAAGTGGAGCCCCGGAACGCCTTCTCTACCGAAAACCAAACCGGCGGGAACCGTTTCTAGGTTTTTAGGCTCGGAATCAAACGGGGAATCCGGGGAGAACATTGGAAACTTTACGGAAACTCGGGGGAATCTGTTAGACTCCAGGCCTTCAAATTCCACGGCCGCGCCGGTAATGATAAAGAGCCAACCGGCGGCCGTTGTGTTCACCACCCGGACAATATCACCCGCGCCATGCAGCTCGATTTTAAAAATGTAATCGCGATTTCTTACGCGCTTGTATGTTCTCACGGCTTCGAGCTGGGCAACCTTGTCGGGAATCGCCCGGCCTTCCTTCAAGCCGGTAAGGAACGCGCCTAGGCGTTCGGAAAGCGTCTTAACCATGGAGCGCCCCCGGATTTACTGAAGGTTAATTCCGGGGTACAGATCGCCACAGATACAGATCGAGATCTTTTCGTCCTCCATCTGGTAAGCATCACCAGCAACAAGAGCGGCGGGGGCGCGGTTGTCGTAATCAATAAGGATCACGTCACCGGCCGGATAGAGGTGTGAGAATGGACGGGAACCGTAACGGCTGGCATCCTCGGCACCGGGAGTAGAAATCAGCTGGACCGGGATATAGTCGTTACTCTGGGCCGCGTTGTCGGCCTGGGAGCGAAAGCGGATTTTCACCGCGCAAATACTTTCAGTATTGCCGCCGCGCGTCTTGCTCGAATTCTTCGTGAACATGATATTGTATCCCTTCTGGTGATAGGGGCCTTCAGTCGGCAGCGGGATCGCGAAAGTGTCGGCCGTTCCGGCCTTCGCCACAAATTCGCGTGTAAAATCAAATGTTTTTTCAAAGCCCTGGGTTTGCTTGAGCTCGTTTACCTTCTGGGTAATCTGGGTATAATTCATTTTCTCGATCCTTTCGAAAAAGATTAAAAAAGTGAGGCAGGGGGCGTTCGCGCCAGCGTGGCCCCCGGCCTCGGGAGCTGTCCTTACACGGACAAGTTTAATTTAGGATTTTCCGACATATTAGGCGTCTACCTTCTTGACGCCGTAAAGGATCACGGTAAAACCAAACTTTTCCTTGACGGTTGTTCCATCGTCATCCGACCACAGAATAGTCGGAACGTCAGCGCCGAAACGTACGGAGCCGCCGATCTGGAGATTCTTCTGGATCTGGATCTTTTCGGAAAGCTTGATAAAGCTGGAACCGGCCGCACCGGCGTTTGTGGCGGCGGCGGTCGCGGTGGAATCATCCATGAGGAAATCGACCGGCGAGAGGAAATGCTGGCCGGAGAACTCGCCGACCTTCGTCTTGTTAGCGCCATAATTGACATCAACAAGAGCGGAAGCCATCAAGAACTTGACGGCGGCAGCCTCGGCCGGGGTGTACACAGTTCCATCGAGCTTGAAAATGCGGAAGCCGATATGCGTCACCAAAAAGGCCATCGTGGAACCGATCTTGCCGTCTTCGTCCAGGTTCGTAAGAAGCTCGGCAAAATGACGACTTGCGTCAGTCTTGCGGAACTGAAAAAGCGGGTTTACTCGTTCCTTCGAAACGATCAAACCGCCGAAGAGTTCGGAGTTGTAGATCTGGCCAGCACCAGCAAAAGAAACAGCCTCATTGGGGTTGAGCGCCACACCCGTATTGTTGTTCCAAATTTCGGACATTTTATTTTCCTCGTTTTTTTATTGTTGACAAGTTTATTTTTAGACTTCATCCTCGCTCACTTCGTCCGTAATAATGGCATCACGGAAAGAAGCGCCAATCGTGCTAGAGCTATATGCCCCGGCCATCGGAATCGAGGGAAGCGCCGGGCGGTAGCTCATGGCCGCGATAGGACCGGAAACCGGTGTGGAATCCTTCTTCATGAAAGAAGAAATGAGAGTTGCAGCGCCGCTGGCAGCCATGCCCATACCAGCGCCCGTAATAATCATGTTTTTCTTCTTCAGTCCCTTATAAGCCGCAAATCCGCCAATAGCGGCAACAATCGCGCTAGACGCCATCGAGGGGACCTTGTAGCCTTCGGCAAGGGAAACGACAAGAGGAGCGGCAACCGCGCCAGCGCCAGCCCCAGCCACTGAAAGAACAATATCCTTTTTAGACACGTTCCAGGCACGGCCCGAACGGTAAGCGCTCTTGGCCTTTTCGACAACGCGGCGTGTAATAACTTTAACCTTGGTCGCGGCCTTCTTTGCTGCGCCTCCGCTGCGGCGCTTCTTCTTGATAATTCGAGCCATTTTGACTTCTCCTTAGTTTATTTCAAAATCTTTTTAATGACAAAATAACCGACCGCGCCGATAATCGCATATTTGAGAATTGGATTTATAGATGCGGTTTTTGTTGTCGAAGGTGTAACCAGCAAATCAGCCCTTTCAGATATATTTTCAGAAATTGCCGTTGTAGTATCACTTACGGAATCCACAACTTTATCTATGAAAGTATATTTAGCATCTGGATTCGAAAAATATTTATATACAGATTTGTCACCATTTGCTGTAACAAAACAGTATGCACAAAATTTTCTAACTCCTACCGGGTCACAGTTCATTGTTTCGCCGATCATATTAGCAACGCCCGTAAAAATAATAGCACGATCAGCTCCGCTAGTATTAGGATCCAACCAGCCAGAAGTTTGTTGTAAAACTTCTATAGTTTTGAGTAGGACTTCTTTTGTTACGCCTTGATAACCTAAAAACCAGGTCCCCTTTACAATATCCGGGAAATTCTTTTTTTGATTTTCGTAAGGGGCCATAAAGTTTACAATACGGTCGTAAATATTACGCGCCGAATCTGAAGTTACAGCCGCCAAGAAAGTCAACATTAAAGGAATTGTCCAGATCATTTTTTTTCCTACTTATTTTTGGAGAGCAAAAGAATTGCGGCAAGTCCGATTCCGCCTACAATAAGAATTGTGGAAGTATTAATAGAAGAGGATCCCTGGGCCTTGATCATCTGGTTTAAAAGTGCTCTGTATACTGTCGCTTGTTGCGCCTGGGTCCAAGTGTCCACCACCGCGCCAAAAGCGTCTCTCAAATAATCAAGCGGGGTTTTTTCTTCCTTTCCGAGCATAGGGCACCCACGATTTACTCTTTGGATATACTGCATTTTTTTCTCCTATTTCAAAAACATGTATGCAAGCACGGCGGCGGCCGCAATACCTAAAACGGGTAGTAAAGATTGATTAGATATAGTTGCGGAAATAATCGGATCGCGCCGAACAGCTAATTTCATATTTCCGTCATCATCAAAATATGAAACAGTTTCGGGGGCCGCATATAGAATCCGGCTTTTTTCGATATAAACTTCTTTTCCGTCAACAATAACCCACATAAAAACCTACGAAAAAGCGAACAAAGCACCGCCAACGGCAAGCAAAGGAAGTATATATTTTGAAATTTTAGATTCTTCCGAATCAGATTGTTTCTTTTCTTCCTGTACTCTTATTTCAGCTTCCCTTACAACCTCGTCAGAAATTTTAGAAGCGTCCATCGGGTAAAAATCAAAAGAAATTCCCCTATACTCGTCTTGCATCGCTGTAGTACTTTGGGCGGCGGCCGCGCTTGCTATTGCTCCTTGACGCGCGGCGGCGGCCTTCTTGACATAATCCCACAATCCAAGATCCTTTATATGATAAACAAGATCTACGCGTTTTCTTTCCCAGATCATAGAAAGCGGCATGGGTCCTTCGTTTATCATATGTTCTTTGTCGAAGTAATAACCATCACCGGCATCTTCTGAAGGCTTAGGCACTTCCGCAATCATAGAGAAATAAGTAATTACAGCGGCTTCTCCATCTGTAAGATTCGGATTTCTCATTTTCTCTTGTTGCATTCTTGTGTCAAACGTCAATATAGGATCATCAAAGGCCCCCCATTTGTGCACGATCTCGCCTTTAATCTTGAAATCGGACAAAGCCCCCAGGCATCCTTTAAGCGTACCCCAGCACGGCCGCCCCAGAAGCGCTTCTCCCGCCGCTTCGTTAGGCCCCCAAATACGGCACAAAACCGGGTCGAGGTCGGCGGCTTCCGGGCGCGTCAAATTTCGGATCTGGAACATGAACGGGCTATCGATTGCATCGGTCGCGATCTTGCAAGCGGCCATCTTTACAAGCGGCCATCGGCCTCCGAAAACTTGCTGCCCGTAAAAGTCATTGACATTAAATAGAGCCGAAAGCTTCGAGCGCTTGTCGCTCTTGTAATCGAACGGGCCTTCTAAAGTACAAATTCGGGACATATTACAGAAACCTTCTTTTTTTCTGTAATATATATCTTTAAAACCAGCCCGTCAAGGCCTCCAAATGGGTAATTGCCGGGAAATAGTCATAATTTCCGAGCGTATTGGCATATTTGCCAAATGTCGCATCCACAAATCCGAGGCCATCGGCCTCCAAGAAAACATGGTGCAAAACCTTGTCAGGACGTGTCGAGCTGGCTACAAATCGACATTTAAGCCCGTGACCGTGACACCAACACGCCATCAAAACGGCCTTGTCATCGCAATCTCGCGGCGTGTAGTCGCGCTGGAGAGTGAAGGCCGGGCGGCTCACCGTTTCAACGTCCTCGGGGTCCTCTATATATGGAAGCTGGCAAACATGTATATAATATTCGCGAAAGGACACCCCCAACCACGGCCCAAGGTCGGGCCAATAATTGCAAACCAAACGGGCCATTTCGCGGCCCGTTTGAAAAACGTCTTTAAGGTGTCTAACAGTTCTAACCATAAAACTTATAAATAAATATAAACCATTCCAGGAAAAAAAGCAAGCGCCCCCGGCGAACCGGGAGCGCCCGTTTGGCCTTCCCTAGCCTCAGATCTTAAAAACCTTTACTTTTTCATTTGTGTCGCGTTCCAGCGCGTTCTTACTACCGCATGCTGGGCAATCCATCATAAAAGGCATTAATATTGCGCCATCTTCGTAATATTCCAGGCGGCCACAAAGCTTACATTTGTAAGCGTCTAGTTTTTTCATTTATTAAACTCCTTTATTTGGTGATCGAAATTAAATGTTCCATTGAAAAAATAAGCCCTGGTATAACACCAGCTTTGCGGCGCGCGTTCGGACGG
>Ga0310690_10010858_pt1 | contig 11282 bp, 7 predicted proteins | sample AusTroGonzalo_MG_2_FD_207661 | JGI IMG/M metagenome (GOLD analysis project Ga0310690, IMG submission 207661) | Bovine rumen microbial communities from tropical cattle in Woodstock, Queensland, Australia - Gonzalo_04 (v2) (version 2) | ecosystem: Host-associated > Mammals > Digestive system >...
ATCGTAAATGGAATTTGAACTGACAGCACCCTATCAGCCGACTGGAGATCAGCCGGAGGCGATTGAGCAGATCGTACAGTCGATCCGCGAGGGGAACCCTGCGACGACCCTGCTCGGCGTCACCGGCTCGGGAAAGACGTTCACGATGGCCAACGTCATCGCCCGGCTCGAACGCCCGACGCTCGTCCTCAGCCACAACAAAACCCTGGCTGCGCAGCTGTACAGTGAATTCAAAAGCTTCTTCCCCAAGAACCTCGTCGAATACTTCGTTTCGTACTACGATTATTACCAGCCGGAAGCCTATCTTCCGACAACCGACACCTATATCGAGAAGGACCTGAGCATCAACGACGAAATCGAAAAACTGCGGCTCAGCGCCACCAGCGCCCTCCTGTCGGGCCGAAGGGACATCGTCGTCGTTTCGTCAGTCTCCTGCCTCTACGGCATCGGCAACCCCGACGATTTCCACGAAACCACCGTCCACATTGAAACCGGCCAGAAACTCAGTCGCCAGAAATTCCTTTATAGCCTCGTCGACGCCCTCTACTCGCGTAACGAAACCGAATTCAAACGCGGCACTTTCCGCGTCAAGGGAGACAGCGTCGATATCAACCTGGCCTACGGCGACTACGGGTGCCGCGTCGTCTTCTTCGGCGACGAAATCGAAACCATCGAAATGATCGATCCCGTTAGCGGCGCCACGCTGGAATTCCTCAACGATATCTCGATCTACCCGGCCAATAACTTCGTCACCTCGAAGGAACGCACCCGCAGCGCCATCACCGCCATCCAGGACGACATGATGCAACAGTGCGCCTATTTCGAAGAAATCGGCAAGCACCTTGAAGCCAAGCGACTGAAGACCCGAGTGGAATACGACCTCGAAATGATCCGCGAAGTGGGCTACTGCCCCGGCATCGAAAACTACTCCCGCTACTTCGACGGACGCAGCGCCGGCATGCGGCCGTTCTGCCTCATCGACTACTTCCCCGGCGACTTCCTCACGTTCATCGACGAGAGCCACGTGACCGTGCCCCAGATACGGGCCATGTCTGGCGGCGACCGCAGCCGCAAGCAGACGCTCATCGAATATGGCTTCCGCCTGCCGGCGGCTGCCGACAACAGGCCGCTGCGCTTCGACGAATTCGAGGCGCTCGTGGGCCAGCGGCTCTATGTCAGCGCCACCCCCGGCGACTACGAACTCGAACAGAGCGGCGGCGTAATCGTGGAACAGGTGGTCCGTCCGACAGGCCTGCTCGACCCGCCCATCGAGGTGCGGCCCATCAAGAACCAGATCGACGACCTGCTTGAAGAAATCCGCATCCGTGCCGAAAAAGACGAACGCGTGCTCGTCACTACGCTCACCAAACGGATGGCTGAGGAACTGGAGAAATACCTGACCAAACTCGACATCCGCACACGGTATATCCACTCGGACGTCGACACGCTGGAGCGCGTCGAGATTCTCGACGACTTCAAGGCCGGCCGCTTCGACGTGCTGGTGGGCGTCAACCTCCTCCGCGAAGGCCTCGACCTGCCCACCGTATCGCTCGTGGCCATCCTGGATGCCGACAAGGAAGGATTCCTGCGTTCGGACCGCAGCCTCACGCAGACGGCCGGCCGTGCCGCCCGCAACGTGAACGGGCGCGTCATCATGTACGCCGACAAGATAACCGAATCGATGCAGGCCACCATCGACGGCACCAACCGTCGCCGCGCCAAGCAAATGGCCTACAATGAAGAACACGGCATCGTGCCCACACAGGTAGGCGCGGCTGCGCGCAGCGCCGTCCAGCCTGTGCGCGGCTATGCCGAACCGATGGACGACCGCGTCCGCTACCTCGAAGAGGACCCCGTGGTCGCCCGGATGAACAAGGCCGAGCTCAAGTCGGCCATCGACGCAGCCCGCAGGCGGATGGAAGAAGCCGCCGCGCGGCTCGACTTTATCAATGCAGCACACTGGCGCGACGAAATGCGCGCCCTTGAAAATATAGCCGGAAAGAGATGATGATACCGAGGAAACTACAAGAATTGCTGGCCGGCTTCAACGATGCCGACAAGCGGATGCTTCTCTCGGCTTATGAAGCCGCGGAAGAAGCCCTCCGGGGAAAGATGCGCAGCAACAACCACCCGTTCATCGAACACCCGCTCGCCGTGGCGCGCATCGTGTGCCTGGAAATCGGCTTGCAGGCCGATGCCGCAGTGGCCACGCTGCTCCACGAAGCCAACCGCTTCCAGACCGGGAATGTGGCGAACCTCAACCATACCCCGCTGCTCGAATCGTTCCGTGCGGAGTATCCGAAGTCCATCATCGAAATCGTCGAAGGCCTCAACAACATTTCGAACGTTCAGATGCAGGAGGCCAATCTCGATGAGGAGCGCTACCGCAAGCTCATCATCTCCTACTCCACCGACCCGCGCGTGATTCTCATCAAGCTGGCAGACCGGCTCGAAGTGATGCGCAGCATCAGCATCCTGCCGCCCGCCAAGCGGACGAAGAAGATCATGGAGACCATGATGCTCTACATCCCCCTCGCCCACCAGCTCGGCCTCTACCGCATCAAGAGCGAACTCGAGGACATCTTCCTCAAATACACCGAGCCCGAACGCTACAAAGAGATCGTCCAGAAAATCAAAGATACCGAGCCCCAGCGCGAAGCCATCGTTCAGGGCTTCATCAACCCGCTCAAGGACAAGCTCAACCGCGAGGGAATCCGCTACACGCTCAAGGCCCGCACCAAGAGCCCCTATTCCATCTGGAAAAAGATGAACATCCAGCACATCGGTTTCAACAAGGTGTACGACCTCTTTGCGATGCGCTTCATCATCGACTGCGAACCCGAGCACAAGCTGGAAGAGGCCCTCTGCTGGAAGGTCTACTCATTGGTGACGGAAGAATATACCCCCGATACGAAACGCCTGCGCGACTGGATCTCCAAGCCCCGCGACAACGGCTATGAATCGCTCCATACCACCGTGATGACCAAGGAGGGTATGCCCGTGGAGGTGCAGATCCGAACGACCCGGATGGACTACATTGCCGAGCAGGGCAATGCGGCCCACTGGTCGTACAAAGGCATCAAGGGCGGAAGCAATCACCTCACCGACTGGCTCAACCAGGTCCGAAACCTGATGCAGAGCGACGAGGAGGAGAAGTACGAGCACGCTTCCATCGCGCTCGAAGAGCTGCTGGTCTATACCCCGACCGGCGACTTGCGGCAGCTTCATGCCGGCAGTACCGTGCTAGACTTTGCGTTCGAGATCCACTCGAACCTCGGCCTGCGCTGCACCGGCGCCCGCGTCAACGGCAAGATGTGCTCCATCCGCGAGAAACTTCATACCGGCGACGTGGTGGATATCATCAGCAGCAAGAACCAGAAACCCACCGCCGACTGGCTGAACTTCGTCGTCTCGTCGAAGGCCCGCAGCAAAATCAAGCAGAAGCTGAAGGAGGAAGAGAACGCCCGTGCGGCCGTCGGCAAGGAACTGCTGGCTCGCCGTCTCAAGAACTGGAAACTCGTCATTACCGACGCAGAGCTGTTCCGCCTGGCCAAAAAGCACAAGTTCAACACGTTGAATGAGTTCTTCGGTGCCGTCGGCAGCGGCCAGTTCGATGTTGCGCTTGTCAAGGAATATCTCACGCGGAAACTGGAGACCGAAAAACCGGAAGCACAGCCCGCAGAGCCGGCGCACCCCGACAAGCCCGTCGCTACGGGCACAAGCGGCGACTTCATCCTCGACCGCAAACTGGCCGGCGTGGAACTCAAACTCGCCAAGTGCTGCACGCCTGTGTACGGCGATCCGGTATTCGGTTTCGTAACAATCCGCGACGGCATCAAGATCCACCGCGAAAACTGCCCCAACGCCGCCCGCCTGCGCGAGAACTATCCCTACCGCATGATCGAAGTGGCTTGGAAACCCAGGAATAAAGATGGAGAAAAAACAGATACACATAAGCGGCGCCAGGGTTAACAACCTGCAGAACATCGACCTGGACATTCCGCTCGGGAAACTGGTGGTCATCACCGGCATCTCGGGAAGCGGAAAGAGTTCGCTGGCCTTCGACACGCTGTTCGCCGAAGGGCAGCGGCGTTTCGCCGAAAGCCTCTCGGCTTTCGCACGCCAGTTCCTGGGACGGATGAACAAGCCCGACGTGGACCTGATTACCGGCCTCCCGCCGGCCATCGCCATCGAACAGAAGGTCAATACGCGCAATCCTCGTTCGACCGTCGGCACGACGACGGAGATCTACGACCACCTGCGCTTGCTTTTCGCGCGCATTGGCAAGACCTATTCGCCTGTTTCCGGGTGCGAAGTCCGCTGCGACACGGCCAAGAGCGTAGCAGACTACGTCGCCGGACTCGAACCCGGCACGACCGTTCTCATCCTGGCGGATATTCGCTGGCAGGAAGACGGCAAGATCGAGAAGCTGCTCTCCCTCAAAGAGGAAGGCTTCACGCGCCTGGCCACACGCGAGGGGCGTATCGCCAAGATGGAAGAGGCCCTGCAGCATATCGGCGACTTTTCCGGGGAATGGCTGCTGCTGGTAGACCGCCTCACCGCCGACAGCGACGAGGACACCGTCAGCCGCGTGCTCGATTCCGCCCAAACTGCCTTCTCCCAGGGCGGCGGCTACCTGGCCGTCTGGAGCGAAAAGATCGGTGCACGCAATTTCTCGAATCTCTTCGAAGCCGACGGCATCCGCTTTGAAGAGCCCACGGAACACCTGTTCAGCTACAATAGTCCGCTGGGCGCCTGCCCGGTTTGCGGCGGCTACGGCAAGACCATCGGCATCGACGAAAGCCTCGTGGTCCCCGACCCCACGCTAAGCGTCTACCAGGGCGCCATCGCCTGCTGGCGGGGCGAACTGATGAAGCAGCTGAACGACGAGGTGGTGATGAATGCCTACAAGTGCGATTTCCCCGTCCACAAGCCCTATATCGAACTGTCCGACGCCCAGAAGAAAATGCTCTGGGACGGCACGGAATACTTCACGGGCATCACCCCGTTCTTTAAATGGGTCGAGAGCCAGCGCTACAAGATCCAGTACCGGTACATGCTCAGCCGCTATTCCGGCAAGACCACCTGCCACGCCTGCGGCGGCTCGCGACTGCGGCCCGAAGCACTCTACGTAAAGGTGGGCGGGCGCAACATCCACGAACTGATGACCCTGCCGATTGAGGAGCTGACCGCCTTTTTCGACAATCTCCAGCTGGACGAATACGACCGCAAAGTGGCCGAACGGCCGCTGCGCGAGATCCGTTCGCGCCTGCATTATATCTGTGAGGTCGGGCTCTCCTACCTTACCCTGAGCCGTGCCTCGAACACCCTGAGCGGCGGCGAAAGCCAGCGCATCAACCTGGTCAGCTCGCTGGGCAACAACCTGGTGGGCTCGATGTATATCCTCGACGAGCCGAGCATCGGTCTTCACGAGCGCGACACGCAGCGCCTGATCGGCGTGCTGAAGCGCCTCCGCGACCTGGGCAATACGGTGATCGTCGTGGAGCATGACCGCAACATCATCGAGGCGGCCGACCAGCTCATCGACATCGGACCTTATGCCGGCGTGAACGGCGGCAAGGTGGTGTTCCAGGGACGCATTGCAGACGGCATCCGCAACGGCATCCGGACGCTCACCCTCGATTACCTTTCGGGGGAACGGAAACTGCCCGTCCCGGAAAAGAAGCGTAGCTGGAAATATGCCGTGGAGGTGACCGGTGCCCGCGAAAACAACCTGAAGGACATCAACGTGAAGTTCCCGCTCCGCTGCCTGACGGTCGTGACGGGTGTCAGCGGCAGCGGCAAGAGCTCGCTGGTAGGCGATATCCTCTACCCCGCCCTGTACCGCCACCTCAACCAGATCGGCAGCAAGCCCGGCGTGTTCAAGGAACTCCGCGGTGACCTGGGCAAGATCGCTTCTGTCGAATACATCGACCAGAACCCGATCGGAAAGAGCACGCGCTCGAACCCCGTCACCTACCTGAAAGTATACGACGACATCCGCCGGCTCTTCTCGGAGCAGCCCTATGCAAAGATGAACGGCTACGGGCATTCACACTTCTCGTTCAACATCGACGGCGGACGCTGCCCGGAATGTCTGGGCGAAGGCGTCATCCACATCCCGATGCAGTTCATGGCCGATGTGGAGATGGTATGCGAGGCGTGCGGCGGCAAGCGGTTCCAGAGCGACATCCTGGAAGTGAAATACCAGGGCCGCAACATCAGCGACGTGCTCGACATGAGCGTCGAGGAAGCCATCGCCTTTTTCGGGGCGCAGCCCGAGCCGCTGGCGCGCCGCATTGCGGAACGGCTCCAGCCGCTGGTGGACGTAGGCCTCTCTTACCTGAGCCTCGGCCAGCACAGCAGCTCTCTCAGCGGCGGCGAAAGCCAGCGTATCAAACTGGCTTCGTTCCTGGGCAAGGATTTCGACGCCAAGGGCTCGATTCTCTTTGTGTTCGACGAACCCACCACGGGCCTGCATTTCCACGACATCGAGAAACTGCTCGGCGCCTTCAACGCACTGGTGGAACGCGGCCACTCGATCGTCGTCGTGGAGCACAACCTAGACGTGATCCGGGCTGCCGACTGGGTCATTGACCTGGGACCGGATGCGGGTGCCGATGGCGGACGCGTCGTGTTCGAAGGAACGCCCGAATCGCTGGCGCAGGCCGACACCTGGACAGGTCGCGCACTGCGCGAAGAAACCGAATATTTCAAGAATAAACTTTGACGATATACTATGAAACCAACCATCCGTGAAGTCAAGAGCCGAAGAGATCTGAGGAGGTTCGTCCACTTCCCCAACGCCCTGTACCGGGACAATCCCTACTATGTCCCGACACTGGAGCGTGGGGACCTTAATGCCCTCGATCCGAAAAAGAACCACGCCTTCGATTTCTGCGAGGGCCGCTATTGGCTGGCACTGGACCCATCCGGCCAGATCGTGGGCCGTATTGCTGGCATCATCAACCGGCAGTACAACAAGAAGACGGGCGTGGACTATGCCCGTTTCGGCTTTATGGACTTCATCGACGACGACGAAGTGGTGGACGCGCTCTTTGACACCGTGGAGACCTGGGCACGGGAAAAACGTAAGACGGAAATGAACGGTCCGCTCGGATTCCTGGAATTTGACACTTCGGGCGTGCTCGTGGACGGCTATGACGTGCTTCCCACCGCTTACGGCAAATACAATTACCCCTACTACGAAAAACAGCTCCTTCGGCGCGGCTACAGGAAGGACACCGACTGGATTGAAGTGCGCAAGCTCCTGCCCGATGACATCGAAACGCGCTTCCACCGTGCATCCGAGCTGATTGCCGCCCGCTACGGCCTCCACCAGGATGACTTTCACAGTAAACGGGAGATGGTTGCCTGTTTCAGCGAGAGCATCGAGGTGCTGAACAGCGCCTACGGCAACCTTCACGGTTTCTCGGAACTGACGCCGGAGCAGGTGGGAGACCTGGAACGGCAGTTCGTCCCCAACCTCAATCCGGAGTTCGTCTCGGTATTGCGCGACAAGAACGAGAGGGTGGTTGCCTTCGGCATCGCGATGCCCTCGCTGTCAAAGGCGTTGCAAAAATGCCATGGAAAGCTTTTCCCCTTCGGTTTCATCCACATTCTGTATGCGATCAGGCACAACGACACGATCGATACGCTGCTGATCGCCATCCGCGACGAGTACCGCGACAAAGGCCTCAACGCGATGATTTTCGACAAACTTTCCCACGCCGCCGCCCGCTATGGCATCCGCTATCTCGAATCCACGCGGCAACTGGAAGATAACCTGAACGTCCAGAACATGTGGAACCGTTTCGAGACGATCTCCACCAAACGCGCACGCTGCTATGTCAAAGATTTATAGATGGTTCCTCTGTCTGGCACTGCTGCTGCCGACCCTGTTCCTGCAGGCGCAGGAACTGCGGCACAATGCGCAGTATCCGGACGATCCGGCGTTCGCGCCGGTGGCTGATTCCCTGAAAGGACTGGTTCTCTCCACGGAATTCAACGATTCCCGGATCTATCCCGAGACCCGGCGCCAGGTTCAAGTCTATGTGCCCGTGCAGTACGACGGCTTAACGCCGGCTTGCCTGCTGGTGGGCCTCGACGGCATCCTGTTCAACGCTACGACCGTGATGGACAACCTGATCGCCTGCGGGCAGATGCCCGTGACAATCGGCGTTTTCGTGCAGCCCGGCGTTTCCTACGATGCCGACGGCAACGTGGTACGTTACAACCGCAGCAATGAGTTTGACCGCACCGACGGCACATTCGCACGCTTTCTCGAGATGGAAATCCTGCCGATGGTCGAGCGGATGGTCACGCCGGACGGACGGCCAGTACGCCTGTCGCACAATCCGGACGACCGGGCCATTACCGGTGCCAGCAGCAGCGGCATCGCTTCGTTCACGGCAGCGTGGGAACGGCCCGACTTGTTCCACCGCGTTTACAGTTCCGTGGGCACCTATGTGGCGATGCGGGGCGGCAACGACTATCCCGCATACATCCGCAAGTGCGAACCCAAGCCCCTGCGCATCTTCCTGCAGGACGGTATGAAGGACGCCTGGAACCCCCTCTTCGGAGAATGGTGGGAACAGAACCTGTTGATGGAGTCGGCGCTCGATTTCGCCGGCTATGAGGAGATGTCGCACTGGGACCGCGGCGGACACAGCATCTGGCACGGCACGCGCATGTTCCCCGATGCCATGCGCTGGCTCTGGAAGGGCTGGCCCGCTCCTGTCCTCGTCGGCGATTCGCGCAACGACATGTTGCAGTCACTGCTTGGCACGGGCAAGGAGCGCGAGGACAATTGGAAACCCGTAGATACAGGCGACGTTCCGCGCACCGTCCGCAAGCGGCTGGATAACCCCGTCACGACGCTTCTCTATCCCTCCGGCAAACTGGAAGTGTCGGCCCAGGACAACTCGAACTGGCTGCTGAGCCACATCGTCCGGCCTGACGGCACCCGAACGGCCGGCGAACAGTTCTACTGGCTCCATAATCCCGACAACCATACGCTGAGCGGCGCCATCGCCAAGGACCTGGCCTTCGACACGCTGGGCAACCTGTATGTGGCCACGCCGTTCGGCGTCCAGGTCTGCGACCAGAATGGCCGCGTCCGTGCCATCCTCACCCTGCCTTCCCGCCGCGTCGACGCTCTCTGCTTTTCGGGCAACTTACTGTACGTCAAGAGCAACGGCCTCATTTACGTACGTACGCTCAAGCACACGGGCTGGAACCCCTCTGACGGTTTCATCACGCCGCCATCACAAGGCCAGGGTTAAATCTGGAATTATTATGTATCTTTGCGCCCTTATGGATGTTTTAGATATTCTGTTGGATGCCCTGCGAGCTGCCATCATGATCACCGGTATGGTGGTCTTGATGATGATGATGATCGAGAGCCTCAACATCGAGTCGCACGGCCGGTTTTTCGCCAGACTGCAGCGTTCCAAGTTCGGCCAGATCGTTGTCTCGGCATTGCTTGGTGCAATTCCCGGCTGCATGGGCGGTTTTGCCTCGGTATCGCTGTTCACGCACGGCCTCATCAGTTTCGGAGCTCTGGTAGCGATGCTCATCGCTACATCCGGCGATGAAGCCTTTGTCATGCTTGCCCTCTTCCCGGGCAAGGCCCTCATGATTTCCGGCATCATCCTGGTCATCGGCATCCTGGTCGGCGTACTGATCGACTATGTCGGTCCGAAACTCGGCATGAAACCCTATGCGCTGCATTCCTGCGATGCGATGGAAATCCACGAGATGGATCTCCAGCACAAACACGGGCACCAGCATGACCACGCGGACGAAGCCCCCGCAGAGAAAGCCTTTTCCGGTAAGGAACGTCACTTCACGTGGCAGCGCGCCATTCTGATCGTCGGCATCGTCATCTATGTCATCGCGCTGTGTACCGGCATTCTGGAACACGAGCACGAGACCCCCGACAACCCGGATCATGCCGGTTTCAGCCTGCTGAGCGAAGAGTGGATGAACTACGTGTTCGCTGCCCTGAGCGTCATCATGCTGGCCGTGACGGTTGTGGGCAGCGATCATTTCGTCGAGGAGCATCTCTTTAAGCACGTTATCGAAAAGCACGTTCCGCGCATCTTCCTGTGGACTTTCGGCGTGCTGCTTGTCCTCGGCTTCTGCTCCGAGCTTGTTGACGTCAACAGCTGGATCAGCGCCAATATCCCGCTGATGATCGTGCTGGCCACGCTCATCGGCATCATCCCTGAATCGGGGCCGCACTTGATTTTCGTCACGCTCTTCGCAACGGGTGTCATCCCCGCTCCCGTACTCCTTGCGAGCTGCATCTCGCAGGACGGGCACGCGTCCCTGCCCCTGCTCGCCGAATCGAAACGGGCCTTCGTCCGCGCCAAGCTCATCAACTGCGTGGTTGCACTCATCGTTGGCTTCGTCTCCCTGTGGCTCTTCCATTAACCTCAACCCCTTCCGACCCTAAACCCTACTCACGCCATGTCCGATACCAAGTTGAATCCACCTTTGGCCTTCATTACCCGAATGCTTTGCAAACCCACGGTCTACTATCTGGAGCCCGACCGAAAGGATGAGATCCTCGCCGAACCATCCATCATTGTCTGCAACCATACCGGCCACATGGACGGCGGTGTCATCAACACGGCCCTGCTTCCGCACAAGGTGCATACGCTGGCCGCCAAAGACCGCTTCGAGCAGCGCGGCTTCGGCTTTATCCTCCGGCATACCGGGGCCATTCCCATCGACCGCATCAACCCCGATACGACATGGATTCACGATTCCTTGAAAGTTCTCAGGGAGGACAAGGAACACATCATCATCTATCCTGAAGGACGGCATGGCGAACACCGCAAGCAGCTCCCCTTCCACCCCGGTGTGACGATGCTCACGGCCATCGCTCAGGTTCCCATCGTGATGATCTACCAGGACGGCCCCATCAAAATGTTCCGGCGCAACAAGCTCATCATTGCGCCGCCGTTCCGTCTGACGCCGTCCGAGAATAAAATAAGCGCCGACTACGTGAGTGAGCAGACGGCGCTTTTACAGGAAAAGATGAAGGAATTGATGAATGCCTTCATCGAAAGGTACGACTCCTAATTAGCGAAGCTTCTTGAAGCCATAGACGGCACGGTCGCCAAGCTGTTCCTCGATACGGATCAGCTGGTTGTACTTCGCCATACGGTCGGTACGAGAGAGCGAACCGGTCTTGATCTGGCCACTGTTGGTAGCCACGGCGATGTCGGCGATGGTGGTGTCTTCGGTCTCGCCCGAACGGTGGCTCGTGACGG
>Ga0310690_10010859_pt1 | contig 11282 bp, 4 predicted proteins | sample AusTroGonzalo_MG_2_FD_207661 | JGI IMG/M metagenome (GOLD analysis project Ga0310690, IMG submission 207661) | Bovine rumen microbial communities from tropical cattle in Woodstock, Queensland, Australia - Gonzalo_04 (v2) (version 2) | ecosystem: Host-associated > Mammals > Digestive system >...
AGTCATAATGTGCAAGTGGTAACCGGGAGTGTTACGGCTACAAGGCCTTTTATGGGGGAAATAGGCAAAAATGGCTACGTATTAGGTGCGTATAACAGTAAGCTTCACGCCTGGATACGGGGGAATGAGACCGATGGTTATTATCTGGATTATAGAAACCAGCCAGCGGGGAATGAAAAATGGGAGCCGTCCAAATGGCTTACAAATACATCTACGGCAATTAGACTTGACCATGATTTGGTGAATGACAACACCAAGGACGACTTTGATTATTCTGTCTACACCATAGATTTTGATATTATCCATACGGACTTGGCCGATGATCCTACGTCCGTAACATATTCTCAGTACCTGAGGCACATAACAATTGTGCAGCGTCCGGGTATCTACATTGAAAAACTCCGCAATTCAGATACTCAGATACAGAGGCGTGACCCCAGCGCCACCTATAATCAGGGCCTTTATGGATATCCGGATGGCGAAGAGCCTTGGGACAAAAAGCCTTGGGGCTATGTCTATGTGAACGGCGGACGCTTCATACGGTCTGAGAAATTGTCTCATACTGGTAAACAGGACAAGTATTACTCCTTGAAAACGGCTAACAATAAACGGGAATATCAGTGGCAGACGGTGTGGTACACCGGAGGTTCCAAGGAGATATATGATATACATGTAACCGTTCTGCCTTCCAGTTCCAAGTTCGTTATAGGTGATCCACGTGAGAAAAATGTCAATAATCTTGATAATTCTGTAAAGTACCCGGGTCTGTATGTCTTCACTGTTGACGGTAATACGCAAGAGGACAAAGATCATGACCAGAGGATTCTTGAAACTATACGTCCTATATCCCTTGACATGAATCCCCGTGGTACTTACGAACCGGACAGGACAAGGACAGGTTTCAACAAGGCTAAGGCCCTTTATGGAGATGAGGAGTATAGGCCTCTCAAGTGGTATTATCCCACGGAGAAGTCTACACGTACGGAAAACATGGTGGCGCCCAGCTACCGTATTTCCTCAAAATTCAGCGGTATTGAGTTCGGTAATCTTGACATGAAATATGCCGAATATCGCTGCGCAGCCTTTCAGGAAGATGGTTTTCCCGCCGGGCGCTGGCGTCTGCCCACCAAGGCCGAGATCAACTTTATCGGCCAGCTTTCCGCCAAGGGTTTCTTCGAGTTCCTGTTCAATAACGGTAGCGTATATTGGTCGGCTAACGGAGCTATTAAGGTGAATGGGACTAGCGTTATCGATGACAGCAGTACAACTGCCTTGCTCAGATGCGTGTATGATTCATGGTATTGGGATGAGATTGACGGCCTGGAAGGAGACCCGCGTCATAATCCGCGTGATCAGTTTGTATGGGGGGATAAGGAAAGATGAGAAGGCTGCTTGCATATCTGATTGCACTGTTTGCCGTTGTGGCTTGTGTGCCTGATCTGGAGAGTGACTTCTCCGGAGGGATGGACCCGTCCCTTGAGGGAAAGCCGGTGACGTTTACATTCTCTGTGCCTGATGTTCGCGTTGCTCCGACAACAAAGGGAGTTGATGGCAGTGATGGCCTTATAACAGGAGATCCTTATCTGGATCCTGACAAGCTTTACGTAGTTGTGTGTGGCGGCACTCAGAGTATCAAGTATATAAGAAAGGCGGAGATTGTTGAGGATGAACACGGAAATCCTGTTGTGGACGAGGTTTCGGTTGATGAAGTCGTTGATTACCCTCTCACCGATGGAGTTACATCAGTGACAATGTATAAGTTCAAGGTTCAGCTTGAGCTTACAGACTCACCACGTACGGTGTACTTCCTCGGAAATATTGATGAGAATCAACTTGTTACCGGCTCATACGCATATCAGATTCTACCGGCCCTTCAGTCCTATGAGGGCAAGCAGGCCTATTGGCAAAGGGTTAATATGCCTGCGATCCACGCAAAGACGGACGGTAATAACAACCCCATTATGGAGGGAGGGTCATATTTACCGTCAGATGAGGCGGCCGCAGCCCTTAAACATGTGCCCCTCATCCGCAATTATGCAAAAATCCAGGTGACTGATTCCACCGCGCCGGAAGACGGGTTTGAGCTTTACAGCTATGCTGTTATTTATTATCCCAAGCATGGATCAGTAGTTCCTTACAGGAGCAATGTGGATGATATTAAGGATGCCTTTAATTTTAACAATCGAGGAGATTCGTACCGGTTCAGCGGTTATGAGCGCTGCAGTTTCACTGAACTGGACGAAAACCTTGAGTATCTTGGCTATCTGTCTCCAAACGTGGAATTTGACCATGTGATTCCTACAGCAGCCATGTTTGAGGATCCGTCTATCAGCGGTGGCAGGGTAATCCGGTACGACAATGATGACGCCGACCAGGGCTTCTATCTTTATGAACGTAATATTCCAAACGATAATCTGGAACCCACATTCGTAATTATCCGTGGAAAATTCGGTGATGGGGAGTTTTACTATTACCGCTTGGACCTTATGGAAACCAAGGTGGTGAATTATCAGTCAGTTTACCAATATTATCCTATATACAGGAACTTCAGGTACAATATCCAGCTCAACCGAATATCGTCCATCGGCGTTTCTACTCCGGAGGCGGCCGCACAGTCTTCCGGCGCAGAAGATATATCGGCCGATATCTCCATGAAGCATCTGTCCGACATTTCCAACGGCCAGACACGCCTTGTGGTAGAGCCGTTCATGGCAAAGACATATACAGGCCCCAACGAAGAGGGTTACTATTACATTTATGCCCGATTCTTCAATGACATTAACTCTTCTGAGCCAAATGTAGACTGGGGTGCAGTGTCCGTGGAACTTGAGCAAATGGAAGGCGAGTCGGAAGACATTCTTATCCTGTACGATGACGTGGGGAACGAGGTCCAGAGTTTCTATCCGGCTGCTCAGACCATGGGCGGAGAACCCGGATTCAGGGTTATCCGCTTTAACACAAAGGCTCCTGGATCTCAGACTAAAACACAAAAAATCAAGATAACCGGACGGAACCTGTACACATACGAGGAATATCACCTATACAGGGAGGTAGAAATTACCCTGCAGAAGAAACAGGCCCTTACCGTTACGTGCAGTTCTCCTGAGCTTGCTCTTCAAAAGGGAGCAAGGCAGATAGTGAATGTTACCATTCCCTCCGGATTGCCGGAATCTATGTTCCCTCTGGAATTTACGATGGAAGCAGAGCGCTCCACCCTTACTCCGGATAACGAGGTGGCCGACAACAATCTTCCCGTTCATCCCAGTATTTCAATATCGGATAATGAAGGGTATGCCGGCAAGCAAACCATACAGTATATCCGGACCCTCACGCTTGATGAGTATAAGAGTCTCCCTGTCGCGGACGGCACGGTTACTTTCTCCAGCTTTTTCAAGTCCAATACCAGCGCCAGCGCAACCACCATCTGGGTCGCAAACGACTATTTTATTAAGGGCTACACCACTTTTACCAATGTGTCTGGTTTTACAGGACAATTCTACGTGCAGGCCGATTATGATACAATAGGTGGTTGTATAGTTGTTATTCATCAAAACAATCTGGAGTATAACGTCAATGAAGAAGGTTGGCAGAAGTATACGATAGATTCAGAGATAGAAATTCCTAAGGGCCAAAAGGTCTATTTCCGCTCAACCGCAACTATTAACGGATGGGGCGGTTCAAGCAAGTTCTACTGCTATAGTCCCGGCTCGGATAAGACTCAGAAGGATGGCCATTTTTCCATCGGTGGAAACATTGCCTCGCTTATTGTGGGCGATGATTATCCTGCACTGGGATCCCAGGGCCTTACTGGCGACTGGACTTTCAATGAGTGTTTCAGTGGTCATAAGAATCTTATAGATGCTTCAGAGCTTATTTTGCCAATGCTTACATGCAAGACTGGCTGTTATAAGGCTATGTTCAGCGGCTGCACAAGTTTGACAGCCATTCCGGAATTGCCTGCCACTGCACTTGCTAATTCGTGTTACGAGAGAATGTTTGAAGGATGTACTTCTCTGGCCTATATTCCATACGACTATACTCTGCCTGCGGTCAGTTTGCCTGCCAGTTGCTATAAGTCTTTGTTCAAGGGATGCACGGAGCTAGCCTCCGCTCCGTCCATTTCAGCTACTTCTGTGGGAGAATCCGCTTGTGAGGCCATGTTCTATGAGTGTGCAGCGTTGACAACTGTCCAGGGTCTGACGGTATCCGACGTGGGCAAGAAGGGTTGTTATCAGATGTTTTTGGGTTGCACATCCCTGACATCGGCCTTAGGTATTACGCTCTCGGCGCCCACCTTGAATGAAGCTTGCTATTATTCCATGTTTGAGGGTTGTACAGGCCTGGCGTCGGCCCCTGACCTTCCGGCTTCTACACTGGTTAAGAATTGCTATAACCGAATGTTCTATGGCTGTTCCTTGCTGGACTCAGTCAGATGTATGGCCACCAGTGGCATCAACACTAACGGAAGTACTACTGACTGGCTGAAGGGTGTTGCTGCTACGGGTACATTTACCCAGAGTAATCTGGCCTCCTGGACCAGGAATAGTGCCAGCGGCATCCCCGTTGGCTGGAGCGTACTCAATGGCTTCAGGCCCGAATTCCCGGAAGATCCGTTTGATGCTGAAGAAGATTTTTAACGATGGAGGAGAAGATAATGAGAAAATGGTTTATCACAATGATTACCCTGCTGCTGGCATTTACTGCGTGCCGGCAAGAGGAACCCGTTTTGATCAATGACGGGAACCGGGTTGATCTCTCCATGCTTCGTTTCAACATCACCATCCAACATCCGGACGGCACCAAAGGTATTAAAACCGACTGGGAAAACGGAGACAAAGTGTTTATCTTTATCTCCGGTTGTACTACTGGCTATCTCACTACTTCTTATAACGGTACGGTTTGGACTGAAGCATATGTGGACGCCCCCATATTTGGTGCATCAGGAAACCTCCAGGCCGTTTATCTGCCATACGGAAATAACGCCCATCCCACATATGTCGAGAACGAAAACAAGTGGACATTTGACGAGGGTGTAGACACATACTATTTCTACGCCAGCAACGTTCCCTACACAGTGGAAACGATAGGAGCAGAGCAAGTTTTTTCGGCTGCAATCCAGATGGTGAAACCAGGCACTTACGTACAGTTTTATATACCGTTCGCAAGCGCTTCCGGAACCATCCAGCTGGCCTGCAATGCCCTTCGCCCTGCCGTAATAACAGGCATATCGGCATCTAACGGAGCTGTGTCCGTAAACACCGGCAACGCCGGTACCCCAGTCACAGGCTATGCCGATACTCTTGCCGGAGAAGAAGGCTACTATGTCAGCGGCATACCGGTGATAGTAGCGTCAGAGACCGCAGATTATTACTTTGCCCTTAAAAATGGAGATGAGTATTCCCATTATTACAAGAATCGAAGCGCTATCCAGCAAAACAAAGCTTATCAGCTCGCCGCATACAGTAATTGGCCCAGGGTAGGTGGTTCCCGGCATGTGCAGGTTGCAAACGGAAGCTGGAAAACCGTGAATGAAGGAGCCGAGCATCCGTGGGATTTGGGTGAGCTCAAGGATAATAGTTTTGTCCCTTCATCCGGTGAAGCTCTTCCTGACGAAACGGATTGGAGTAATCTCATAGACAGTCAGAAAGCTGCCTGGATGCCTATGGATATCTGGGGCTCCCATGGTTCCCTGGTGCTCTCAGTATCCGCCCCAAATAAATACATTTACATCCCTTGGAGTGGTTCAATCACCAACTACTGGATGGCCGGCTTCGCCAACTCCTTCGATATCGCTGACAACGGTACTTCCCTCGTAATCCCTAACCCCGCCTCCATACCAGGTTCTGGTGAAGCTTATGTCCGCACGATACGGAATGCGAATTATTTCAGAATCAAGGCTAAGGAGGACGGGACAAAAGTGTATTTCTACTACACAGATGGAAGCGTTCAGTACAGCAAGGACTATGGGGAGACATGGGAGACACCTCCTACAAAAGCCAACGGAGGGATCGACCTTAATGCCGATGAAGAAATTTGCTTCCAAGGTACAAGGGCTGACTGTAACCTCACAGGAAACAAACAGCTATTCACGACAAATGGCAAGCTTTGTTACATCGCCGGTAAATTATCAAGCCTGCTTGCCGACCAGACCTCGCTCCCGGCCAACGCTTTCAGAAGTGCATTCTCTTATGGCAGCCTTACTGACGCGAATGCGGAAAACCTGGAAAAACAACTCCCGCTCGCCTCAGGTACGGTAGATTGGGTAGATATAAATCCGGACGATCCGCTCATCCTTCCTGCGTCCACCGCCGCCAACTGTTATTTGGAAATGTTCATGGGGTGCACATCTCTAAGTTGGGCTCCAGAACTCCCTGCAACTGTGCTTGAAGATAAGTGCTATCTCCGAATGTTCTGCAATTGCTCTAGTCTTACATCCATCCCTACCTTTGCTTCGGAAGTAACCATGTCCGGTACAAGCAACAGACGCAGGTATTGTTTCCAGATGTTCCAGAACTGTACGGGAATCACCAGGCTGGAGGGGTCCTTGTTTAGTGAAAATACGACTCTTCAGGCTAATTGTTTTGAAGATATGTTTGCAAACTGCGCAGGTTTGACTTATGTCTCTTCTGGCTTTTTGCCTTCCACGAAGCTTGCGGCACATTGCTATCGCGGCATGTTCCAGAACACGCGCTTCCCCAGCGCCCCGGATTTGTTGGCGACGACGCTTGTCACAGAATGCTATCGATATATGTTTTACGGCTGTACGCAACTTAAATATATCAAGTGTCTTGCTACAACCAGAATTGGTAACGGTTATACTACCAACTGGCTTGGCGGCAGTGTTCCCAATGATGCCAATTGTAAATTTGTAAGAGCATCTTCGGGTCCGACCTGGCCGTCAGGTGTCAACGGCGTACTGAATAAATGGACAATAGAGAACTATTCTGAATAGCCTCTTGCGTTATTAAGTAATAGTGGCAGGCACAAGAGGCCCCAGCCTATTTCTTCTTCATTGAACCAATGAATCCCTTGTACGGGATCCCGTATACCACGCCGGCGTCGTCGGTGTTGCAGGGGCAGATAATTGTGTCGCCCCAGAGGTCGAAGTCTTCCATCTCATGAGGGATGGCGTCTGTGAAATCCAGGCAGCCGTATTTGCCTACATGCTTGCGCACTCCGGCAAAGAATACTTCGCTGGGATGGTCGGAGCTGCCGGTTCCCACGGGCAGGAAAAGCACTCCGTCGAAGACCGCGGCACCCTGCAGGATGTTGTTCTGCGGCCCGCGGGCACCGTCCGGAAGCAACTGGTCGAAGTAGCAGGAGTCAATCACGTCGGCATCCGTCAGCGATACCAGGAAGCGGTCGGAAGAGAATTCCGGGAACGCGAAAGACTTGACCACTATATGGTTGCCGGGCTTTTCGTTGCCTACGGTATTGCCGTAGCAGTAGATAACATCAGGCCGCTTCACATCCGCAATCCACAGGCGGGAGTTCCATTCGGTCGGCTCATAATGGACTATCTGCACCAGCTCCGAGCCGAAGGGCACCCCGGCCTCGTCGGCCAGAATCCTCTCCACAAACAGCAGGCGCGACAGGGAATCCGTCTCGGCAAGACCTGTTTCCTCAACCGGCTTGCTCATGCACTGCGACACGTAGAGCAGGGGGAACTTGTCGGAAGAGTCGTACCTGGCAGGCCCGAAGAATGCTACGTTGGCGTGGTTGTTCTTGCCGTACGAACCAAGGGGGAACTGTGCGGCGAGCTCATGAGTCTCCAGGTCGAACACATTGCACCAGCCTTTGTCCTGCATGCTGAAAAGGAAGTCGCCGTAAACCGCACATCCCTGCACGTTGTGCGAATGCTCCAGCTCCGGATAATCGCAGAAGCGGAACAGCAGCTCCGGTACGGGTCTTCTGGCCCCGACGCACGAGGCCAGAAGAAAGATAGAAGCGACAACAATCAGCAGCTTCCTCATAGTGACTCTATCACGGAAAGGTTGGTCTCGCGGAACTTTTTCTCGTCCAGCTTCACGACTTCACGGTCGTAGGTCATAATTCCGTTGACCTCTATCTCCACATCGGTAATCTGGGTATAAATGGCGGAAGAGCAACCTGTGCTGATAAACACCTTCAGCATCTCCGCGAACTTGTCGTAGAGCGCCTGTACCTCGGCTCCCGAATGCAGCACGGAACCGTAGCCCCAGTTGTTCTCTTCCTGCCAGAGGTGTCCGGGAACAGGATATCCCAGGCCGCCGTATTCGCCCAGTACATTGATGAACCTGGATTCGAAACAGTTCATTGCGGGGCAGGAGTAGTGGTGGATATCCAGGATGTCTCCTGCGAAGGCGTAATTGCCTCCGGACGCTTCATTAACAAGGCGTGTAGGATCCTGCTCGCGTGTGAACTTAACCACCTCGGGAGTGTCGAACTGCCCCCAGGCCTCGTTGAACGGTACCCACACCGTAATGCACTGGAAGCCCTTAAGGGCGGCGATAATCTCGCCCCACTCCTTATAATAATTGTCTTTCCACTCCTGCGGAACTATGCAGTCGGTGCCGCCGATGAAGCTGTCGTTGGGCCATTTGTTGGACTGCATTTCCGCAATCTCCGGCTTGCGCCAGACATTGGTCCTGCTGCTGTGGTCTGCAATGCATGGCATATCTTGCCACACGCTCACGCCGAGCACGTCGCACCAGTAGTACCAGCGGGCGGGCTCCACCTTGATGTGCTTGCGTATCATATTCCATCCCCACTCCTTGACCTTCATGATGTCGAACTTGAGCGCCTCGTCCGTGGGTGCGGTGTAGAGGCCGTCGGGCCACCATCCCTGGTCCAGCGGGCCAAAGAAGAAGGTGCGCTCGCCGTTGAGGCCTATGCGCTTGTAGGAGTTGGTGTTGCGGTCCGGTTTGGGGTCTGCCACCATGCCTACGCTGCGCAGGCATGTGTAGCCTTCCACCCTGTCGATGGTCTTGCCGTCCTTGATCAGCTTGACGGCGATGTCGTATATCTCCGGGGTGTCGGGCGACCAGAGCCTGGGATTGTCGACCTTAATCGAGAAACCGTTGCCGACTATGCCTCCCTGGTAGCTGAGCTCCACGCGCGCCTCGTCGTAGCTGCCCTCGGCCTCCACGGAGACGTTCAGGGTGGAGCTGGCGGCATCCCAGACGGGGTAGTAGGAGACTATGTGCGCCCTTGCGTCCACCGGCTCCATCCAGACCGTCTGCCATATTCCGGTGACGGGGGTGTACCATATGCCGTGGGTGTGCTCTATCTGCTTGCCGCGGGGCTGGAATCCTGCGTCGGAGGCGTCCCAGACGCGTACGCGAAGGCTCTGCTTGCCGCTTTTCTTAAGAGCCTTGGTGATGTTGAAGCAGAAGGGGGCGTAGCCTCCGGTGTGCTCGCCGACCTTTGTTCCGTTGACCCATACCTCGGCCTTCCAGTCCACGGCGCCGAAGTGCAGGAGCACGTCGCGGCCTTTCCAATTCTTGGGCACGGTGAAGCTGCGCTCGTACCACAGGGCGTTTTCCTCACCCACGTGGCGCTTGACGCCGGACAGGGCGGACTCGGCACAGAAGGGCACCAGTATTTCGCCTTCGGGCTTGGCGTATTCCTCGGCGACAGGCAGTATGGCATAATTCCATAAGCCGTTGAGGTTCTGCCACTCGGGACGTACCATTTGCGGACGGGGATACTCCGGAAGCGGGTTTGAGGGGTTGACATCGGCCGCCCAGCGGGTCTTCAGGCCGTCTCCCGGCTCCCAGCCGGATGCAGTGCCGCAGCAAAGCACGGCACAGGCGATCATCAGTACAATCTTCTTCATCTTCTACTTGTTGTATTGGCGCACTACGCCTTTCTTGTCGAACTTCATCTTGGGATCAACCTCACGCACGTCGTCTGCGGCATAAGTAATGATCCATTTTTCGGCCTGCAGCATATTCCAGATTTTCTCATCCGTCATCGGGTCCGAATAGCGTATCTGGATGCTGGGCTTGAGGTCGTCGTTGAGTTTGAGGTACACTCCTATCACGCCCTCCTCCTTGGAGAGATAGTTGCTCACGAACGGCATGGCCCTCATGATAATGGGCTTCTCGTAGTTCTGGTCAACGAATTCGTAGATATACTGCGGCTTGTCGGCATAAACCTCGGCTCGCTTGCGCACGATGGTCGTGTCTCCGGAGGGATAGCGGCCGTTGAACTCGGCGCTGAAGGGGTCGAACATGCGCTCCAGGTAATCGGCAATGCCTATCTTGCCCTGTCCTTTCTCCAGGCGCACGAAGTCGAAGTCGACCGGGGTCTCCTTGACTCCGCCGCCGTGAATCGGCATGGCCAGAACCTTCATTTCGACTATCTCGCGGTACCAGTCTTCGTTCAGCTCCTCGGCGGGATCGGAATACACACGTATGATGAGGGGACAGTCGTATTCGGACTCTATGCCGAATATCTTTTTGCCGCTCATGCGCATCTGCAGGCCCAAATAGTTGAGGTCGGTCTTGTTGGGCATGTGCTCGGTGCGTATGGTCTGAATCTTAAGTTCCTTGTATTCAGCAGGGTCGGGGGAGTTTACGCGGAAGTGGGAAGGCTCGTAGATATCTTCAAGGAGCTTCTCCTCGCTGGTGACCTTGGGGTCGTAGGTAAGCACTACGGTATGTGAATTGGCGTAAGTCTTCACTCCGTGGACTCCGCGTACGTTCTCCATCTTGCCCTTGAAGGCCATGGAACTGCCGTAGCAATGCACGCTGGTGAGGTTCTCGATGCGGAGGGTCTTAAGCTCCATGCCCTCTTCGATGCCCCATTTCTCGTCGATGGTCGGCACTTCGAAGCGGCCGCCGAAGATAATGCCTGCGGCGGTAAGCACGATGGCGATCAGGGCCGGTACGAAGCGGCCGAAGCCCTTGCTCATGGGTTTGGCGACCACGCCGAAGCTTAGGGCGTGGGTGGGACAGGCATGGATGCATTCGCCGCAAAGCGTACAGTCAACGTGCGTTACGATGCCGCCGCTGGCCGGTATATCGATGTTGTAGGGGCAGTTCTTCTGGCAGCTGTAGCAGCGGCGGGTGCAGTTGTCGTCGTCATAAATGACATGCAGCAGCTGAAGCTTGGGCTTGCGGTACAGTATCTCCAGCAGGTAGCCCATGAGGCAGAAGGCGGCCAGCAGCATCCACCACTGGAGAGGCACTCCGATGACGCTGAGGAGCCACCACAGGCCGGCCAGGATAAGCATAGGCAGCCAGAAACGGAAGGTGTTGGCGGTGGCTCCGAGCGGGCAGATGTAGCGGCAGAAGAAA
>Ga0310690_10010860_pt1 | contig 11282 bp, 7 predicted proteins | sample AusTroGonzalo_MG_2_FD_207661 | JGI IMG/M metagenome (GOLD analysis project Ga0310690, IMG submission 207661) | Bovine rumen microbial communities from tropical cattle in Woodstock, Queensland, Australia - Gonzalo_04 (v2) (version 2) | ecosystem: Host-associated > Mammals > Digestive system >...
CCAATGGAGAACAAATCGTTATAGGGTGCAGTTGTGGCATTGCCATAGCTGTATACAATTCCTGCAAAAAGACGTGTTGCAAGACAACTCCTCGTGGTAAGCGAGAACTGATGCGTATATTGTACTGATGCCTTTATGAATTGTGCGAATGGAACTCCGAAAAGTTCTTTTCCCTGTTCGTTGAATTTCTTTCCGCAGATGGCATAAATACCTGAAGTTACGTTGCCTGCTTCTTTTATGTTTATTTTCAGGGTTTGCAGTTTCTTTTCTTTTTCTTTTGTCCACGTATAAGTGTACTCCATACTTGGTATGAATTGGTCTCGCATAGAGATGTATAAGGCGGGATTTGCGGTAATGATGGAGTCAAAGCGTGCAGTACTGTTCAGCAATAAGTCATAGTTCAAACTGAAAGGCGTGAACTCATGTTTTATATTTTTACTTTTTTGTAATGTGTATGAGACGGATGCTCCAAATGAGACTCTGCCAAAATAATTAGCTCTGTTTACCCATCTGGCATTTAACTCAAAGTTTGTGCTTGATATGGATCTGCGCCATAGTTTCTTCCCTAATCCAAAAAACATTAACTTAGGGTAGGATAGTGATGCTGTAGCTCCGTATTCATACGAGTTGATAAGCGAATTGCTTCCTTTTACATGTGCTCCTGTTTGCCATTCGTATGACCCCCATACATTCAGTCCTAAAGTCTCTGCACCACGGAAGGCGTTTCTTTTTCTCATTCCGAAACTTAAACCTGGTCCTAAATAATTATTGCTTTTGTTGGTAATCTTACCTATAAACTCGGTATCGTAGGGCTTGTCCAGCATACCAGAAACTACAACGTCAAGTGTGTCGTTAGAAAGGGTAGTGTCACGCGGCACAAAGTTTACGCGTATTGAAGAGAAAATATCCATATCAGCCAATTTCTGTTGTGTTACGTCTTGATTAGTTTGCTGATATAGCTCTCCTTTTTTCAGGAATAGATTAGGCAAAATAGCGCGTAACCTTAGTGGAGGCTTTTTGTCAGTATTGCTATAAGCATAGGTCTGACCTCTGAAGGTGATGCTGTCTGTTAACTGATATTTGTTATATTTATAGATGTTGATGCGTGTGTTTCCCAAATAATAAGGATGTTTTGCTTGCACAGGCGTTTCCTGTAAAGGGCGTACTTGTATCTGCACTTTCTGGGGAATCATTACCGTATCAGCTCTGAAAGAAATATATTCTGGCCTATAGTAATAATATCCATTGTTACGGAACTCTTTTTGTAACCTTTTACGTTCTGAGTCAAGGTCTTGAACATTGAAGGTTTTTCCTTGTCTAATCAACGATTGACTCATGGTAGCTTGTATGATGCTGTCTGCTTGCGGATAGAAAGGCAGGTATTTGATGGTATCTAGATGGAATACAGGACCGGGCGTAACATGATAGGAGATCTTTGCCTTCTTGGGATTGTTCATAGGGATAGTGTCATAGGTCACCTTGTTGCGGAAGTATCCGTAATTTCTTAGAGTATTATGTGCAACGGAACTTCTGACCTTAGGGTTGACACTGCTCACATAAACCGGTGTGGCGGCAAAGTGATTCATCATCCAACGTCCGAATTTGCTTGTGCTGTTAACGTATTTGTTATAAATCCATAGTCTTACGGGAAAGGGATGTGTATAATAGCTGCTTCCCATGATAGCTCCGTTGGGAGAGTAGGCAAGGGCAGCTTTAATCTCCTCCTTTGCAGTCTCGTAGTTCTGAGCATCTTGTTTGTTTGTTTTCTTTAAGCTATCTTTCATTGCCCCTTTTTCACCTTCCTCCGTTTTCAGTGCACTGGCATCACCGGACAGTAGTCCCTCCACAGTATTGTAGGCATCTGCCAATGCTGTAATCACACCTTGGCCCTGAATATTTTCACGTTTAGGCCTCGCATCGTAGTCAAGCTTCTTGATACCTCTGTACAACACTTCATCTTCTGGCAGGTTCTTTGTCGTATAACATGCTGTCAGTGTTAGTGTTGCCAATATGAAGATAAAGTATTTTTTCATTATTTTTCCTCTTTCTTCTTTTTACGGAAGATGAATAAATCCTTTAGGCGTTCGGCACGTTTTCTTAGCACGAGGCCAGCACCCATTTCTGTTATTTCTCCTTCCAGTAACGACTCGTAGTTTCTGTCATAGAACAGGCGTATGTATCTTGAGGAATTCTTGTCAAGCCTGTATTCCATTGATACGTTGTCAATGATTGTCTGTCCTGTGTTGACAGCATTTTTGCCTGTGCTAATCTTTCCACCTATAATGATACTTACCCTGTTTCCCCAGAAACGTTTTCTGAAACTGAAACTGTAGTCTGTTGTTGATTCACCACCCTGTTGTGTGTTGTTTTCTATTCCGAAGTTCAAGTCAACTGTATTGCTCAGTGCCTGTCCTGCCAGGTTGTTGATAGCGCCTTGTAAATAGGCGTTCATAGTATTGGTATAATCAAATCCTCCCTGCATGCCACTCTTGTCATTCAGATACATGCCAGTTACCAGCATGGTAATGGCAATACGTCCGCGTTCTTCCTCTGACATGGCAGAAAGTTCATTTTGTACGGTCATATCTTCCGGAGCCTCCAGAGTAAACAGTAAGCCCATATCATCCAGCGTCTGGCTAATCCTCAGTCCTACATCAAAGGCAACGTTCTTGGGCACGTTGTTTTCCGTTACGCTGGCTTTTACTCGCTCAGTGGCAGCAATACTGAGTCGTGGATTCATTATGTCACCAACAAATTCAACGTAACTGCCGCCTGCTATCCTAAAGTCGTTAAGCGGTATGGCCATAATGGAATAGCGCATGGTACCTTCGTCAATGGTGTAACGTCCAAACATCTGCAGGTCGTTCTGCAAATCATAGGTCATGGTTATGCTGCCGCCTCCTTGCAGTTCTATTCGGTCTCGTCCGTCATCACTCAGCAGACATTGAACTTTTACTGTGGGTTCTATGGTTACGTTCATCTGAATGTCCAAATGTTGATTTGATGTCTGTTCTGGTTCTATACTTAGCGTATCTGTAAAGTCGCAGAAAGTAACTAAGTCTGATAATTGGTCTTCAACTGTAATAGGGGAATCCTTCAGTACATAACTTACATCAGTGTTTCCTAATACTGTCAATCCGCCACGTACCTTCAGGTCGTTCAAGGTTCCCCATATACGACTGTCTATGTCGACAAAGACCTTACCGTAAGCCAATGCATTACGTGTCTTGGGAGCGTTTATCAACTGATAGTTCTTTGTGGCTATGTTCAGATTCAGCTGAACCTTTTCCAGGTTACTGAAATCAATGTTTCCATCCAGTGTCAACGGATTGTTTCCCACTGCATAAGCATTTATCTGATTCAGGTTGATGTGACTTCGGATAATGTTAAGAGTGTCATTGGGGATACGTAAGTTGATATTATAGTCTTCTGCCGTTATATATAGTGAATCGGTGGTGATGTTACCCGTTAGAATAGGATTGTCCGTTCTCCCCTTAACTTCCAGATTTCCTATGGCATAGCCTGACATCTTAATGGTTTCTGGTGGCATGAAGGCGTTAGCCAGACTGAAGGGTAGTCTGTTCAGTTCAGCAGTGGCATCTATCTGCCCTTCCTTGTTTTGTTCCCAGTATTTGCCGCTTAAGGTCATGATTTCTTGTTCATTCTGTGTTATGATGCCGTCCACATAGTGGCTACCGTCAGTATTTGGCAAGTATATCAGATTCATGCCGATATCTCCCATGCCTGAACCTTCATATTTCAGTCCCTTTACGGTCATGTCCGTAGAGATGGTAAAGGTACTGTCTGCCTGCATATAATGGAGGTCTCCGTGCAGAAATCCTTCTATCATGGGCATGAATGGGATAACAGATGACAATTCTCCCAGGTTCAGTCTGTTCACGCTCAGTGAGAGGTCCTGTTGTGCCTCTTCGTTCTTAGTAGAGTATAGTTTCAGTCCTGTTCCGTCATCTGCCAGAAGGTCTATCAGTGCCTCCACTTTATTGCCTTTAATAAGTCGGATGTAGTTGTCTGAGTTCAGCCTGAAGTTCCGATAGGCAATGATGGGATTCAGCGGTGTGAAGTGAACATTCAGCGACTCTGGTGTTACCTCAGCCTTTAAACCTGTATCAATGCCCTTTTTGCCTTTTGCATCTAAGAATAACAGATGTGCTGCGGCACCATTTGATGTCAGGCTGGCATTTATAAGACTCTCAAAACTAACTACTTTGTTCTTGGGTCCGTTTTTGACTCTTCCCTGCATACTAAGCCCTTCTTTCTTTTGCCGGATATTACAAGAGATGGTATCAAGCAGGATGGCCCCTGTATTCAGATGGTACATGTAGCCGTCTCCATTCAACCCATTTTCCGGGTTACAGGTAAGATTCATGTGCATTTCCTTGAATTTGTATCCTGCCACATGGTTCAGAATGTTAAAGACAGGATTTTTCTGTCCGCTTTGCAAATGAATTTTCACATAGGGGAGTAGGGTACGCAATGTATCTTGGTCTAAGCGCAGGCTGTCAAGTTCTCTACCCAACTCAGCTGTAAGGTTGTTGGTTCTGGCTAATAGCGAATCCAGTCCCTGCTCAGATTCCATGTGGAATACCAGGTCGCCGGCTGCTGCGTCAGCCTTTATGCTATTGGGGTCCAGATGGGCTGTCAGAGCCAGATCCTCGGGGTAGAAGATTGTGTCATTGACGTTCATCTGCAGTGCCTTTACGCTACCTGTCAGGTTATGTGTCTGGTCAAAGTCCGAGTCGCCTTCCATGTGCATAACCATGCTGGCGCTGACTCTCTTCTCTGCCAGCCCCAGGGCATAAAGGTTGATATGGCTCAGATCCAGATAGAAGTTGGAAGCCGTCATCTTACGTTGTCTGATGCTGGTTTCTGCACAGGCCTGTAGGCGTAGCAGGTCATTGTCGCTGCTCATTTCTAACCTGCCTTCTCCTTGCTTCAGCTTAGCCAGTACCTGTACACTGTCCAAGTCCCAGCTGGCATACTTCAGCTGTTCTATGTAAGCCTTTGCCTCCATGCTTGTGCTCTGTGCCAGCATGTCTGTTCCTACACCATGAATACTGGCTTTGGCAGTCAGGTTGTAGATACTGTCATGGGGCAGGAAGTTATGTATCTGCAGGTTGTTGATGAGCATCTTGGCATCGTAGGCCATACGGTTCAGATCTATGTTACCTTTCAGGTGAGCCTTACCCCTTCCTTCCTGTAGCAGGGCGTCAGCCGTCAGCTTGTTGCAGTCCTTAAGCCGGGTGTCAGCATGCAGGATCATAGGCGGTAGTGCTACGTTATTCAGACCCAGGTATTGCCTGATGAAGTTCAGGTTCATCGTCTTAACGTCCCACTTCATGTCGGCCGACAAATGCAGGGTGTCCGTCAGGTTGGTGACATTACCGTTGGTGCGTATATCTATGACCGTGGGCATAGTGATACGGCTTTCTGTTATGTTCAGGCTGTCTACGTTGCCGTATGCTGCCACATCCAGTTCTATGGGTTGTTGGGGATAGACACGCTTCAGGTCTGTGGGCAGGTAGTTGCCAGCCAAAGCCAGAATATCCTGATGTCCTATGCGTGCCCTCAGGATGGCCGACAGATCGCCTCTGCCTTTCAGCGCCCTCCATTCCACATTGGCATCACCGCTTATCCGACTGTGCATAGTAACCAGCTTCAGGCCTTCTACCAGCATGCTTCTTTCGTCCATCATCATGTTGGCCTTCAGGGTGTCTATGCTCAGACCGCACTTCTCCTTCATCTGCAGGTTCTTCAGGTTCATGGCCAGATAGTTTTCCTGTTGTTTGAAGGTAGCGTTCTCTAAGTCGAGTGCCAGATTATAAAGTGTGATATGTGACGGGTCAAGACCATTTGTCTGACAGGGTTCGTAGGGAAGGTCGTAGTGCAGCGAATCAGCTTGCATCTTCAGTTTTTTTATGCGATAGACACCTTTCTCCAAGTCAATGTCACCGCCTTCTAATACGGCCTCCTGCAATCCTGTCTGTAGCAGCATGCTGTCATAAGGCATGTGCAGCAGAATGCGGCTCTTCTTGATGGCAATCTGCTCAATGTCTAATCCCCATGTTATGGGTTTGCTCTCTGTGGTATCTATAACGGTGGTGTCTTTCAGGGCAATGTCCAGGTCGCATCCGTCTATGGTAGCCCCGTTCAGAGTTACCAGATTATGGTGAAGGTCTACATTGTCGGCTCTCAGGTGAAAATCCTTCAGTTCTCCCTTCAGCTGCAGGGTAGCAATAAGGTCGCGTGTGTCGATGTCACCATTCTGTAGCTCTACGGCTTCAACACCCACTTTCAAAGCCAGGATGCGCCAGAAGTTCAGGTCAACCGTTGCCTTCTCTACGTTCAGGATGTCCTTGCCGTGGTCGTCAATATGTAGTTGGTGAAGGTCCAGATCCAGCAGGAAAGTGATGGTAGCCTTCTGCATGGTGATGTTAAGGCCGCTTTCTTTGCTGGCGTATTCCGAGATTTCCCTGACAATCCAACGTTGCACAGGTGGAATATAGAAGGCCGCCATCAGTAAAACTATCAGTATTACTGGTGTCAGAATGATGGCTCTAATCCATTTCAGTGCACGTTTCATTGAGAAAGCCTCTATATTTTATGCAAAGTTAATAAGAAAATGATATATAGAGACTATTGTTGCCGAAAAAAATGTTAATCTTGGCAGAAGGCTCTCCACAGAGCATCTTGTGGTACGGGGGCTGTGATGCTTAGAAGCTCGTGCGATACGGGATGCTCCAGTTCCAAGTGGCGGGCATGCAGACAGATGCTGCCGTCAGGATTGCTGCGTGGGGCACCGTATTTCAGGTCACCTTTTATGGGGCATCCCATCTTTGCCAACTGGCAACGAATCTGGTGGTGCCTGCCTGTGTGCAATGTTATTTCCAATAAGAAATAGCGTTCGCTGGCGGCTATAAGTCGGTAGTCCAATACGGCTTTCTTAGAGTTGGGCACCTCACGGTCATAGGCCTTGGCGGTATTGGTCTTCTCGTTTCGGGTCAGCCAGTGGGTAAGGGTGCCGTTTTCCTGCGCTGGTTTGTTGGCTACAATGGCCCAGTAGGTCTTCTTTACCTTCTCGTGCTCGGCAAAGAGCTTGTTCAGTCGGGGTAGGGCCTTGCTGGTCTTGGCAAAGAGCACAACGCCAGATACAGGCCTGTCCAAACGATGTACCACACCTAAGAAGACGTTCCCCGGCTTGTTGTACTTCTCTTTCAGATAGACCTTGACAATATCAGAAAGGGGAGTATCGCCGGTTTTATCTCCCTGCACGATCTCCCCGCTCTGTTTGTTTACAACAATAATATGATTATCCTCGTAGAGAACTTTCATTACATATTCATACCACCGTCAACCTGGATAACCTGGCCGCTGATGTAGCTGCTCATATCGCTTGCCAGGAAGGTAGCCACGTTGGCAATATCCTCAACCTGACCGCCACGGCGCAGAGGTATCTTCTTCTTCCACTCCTCGCGAATCTCATCGCTGAGCTGTGCTGTCATAGCCGTCTCAATGAAGCCTGGGGCAATGGCGTTAGCACGGATACCCTTGGGACCCATTTCCTGTGCGATACTCTTAGCTAGAGCAATCAGACCAGCTTTAGAGGCAGCATAGTTAGCCTGTCCGGCATTACCATGAACACCTACCACACTGGCCATATTGATGATAGAACCGTTCTTCTGACGCATCATAACAGGGATACAGGCATGAATGAAGTTGAATGCGCTCTTCAGGTTCACGTTGATGACAGCATCCCACTGCTGCTCACTCATACGCAGCATCAGACCATCCTTAGTGATACCAGCGTTGTTAACCAGGATATCAATGGTGCCAAAGTCTTCCTTGATCTTCTTAACCACTTCCTCTGTCTCAGCAAAGTCGGCAGCGTTGCCTGCATAAGCCAGACACTTAACGCCAACAGCCTCTATCTCTTTGCGTGTGGCTTCCATGCCGGCAGCCATGTCATCGTTCAAAACCAAATCGGTAAAGGCAATGTTAGCGCCTTCCTGAGCAAACTTCAAGGCAATAGCCTTACCAATACCACGTGCCGCACCAGTAATGATAGCGGTCTTTCCTTCCAATAATTTCATTTTATTTTATTAAGTTGCTTATTTGTTTATTTGCTTAATACCTCAATGCTCAATGTTCAATGCTCAATGTTCAATGCTCAATGTTCAATGCTCAATGTTCAATGTTCAATGTTCAATGATTAATGTTCAATGCTCAATGTTCAATGTTCAAAGGTAATAACTCACATGCCTCTCGCTCCTTGCCAGTGCTTTATGCAGAAGCTTCTGCACAATACCACGACTGACACCGCTGGGCAGACCTTTTGACAGACGGTCATATATATAAGGTATCTCCAGACCCTTTATGCAGTAATGCAGTATGTCCACCACCAGGGGGATACTCTCCACCACAAAGCGGCCACTCTGTACGCCCTCCATCATGATGCTGGCGAACAGGTTACGTTCGTTACGGTCGAAGTTCTTTCTTACCTTTGACACCATCACTATGTTACGGAAGAACTCAGCCCTCAGGTTACCGTTACGCTGTACGGCCTCCTTGATGCAGTCAAGATGCGTGTAGATAAGCTCTACCAGCTTGTCCTCAGGCTCCATCTTCTGACTGGCTACGGCATTCATGCGCTCCGACATGATGTCAAGTTCCTCCTCTATGACAGCCCAGTAGATATCCTCTTTGCTTTTGAAATAGGTATACAATGTACGCCTTCCCTTGCCAGAGGCTTGGGCTATGTCGTTCATTGTAGTATTTTCCAGACCGTTCTTGGCAAACAGTTGTCTGGCTACATCCACCAGTTTCTTTCTTGTCTTTATGACTGCCATAACTTTTGCAAAGATAGCACAATTCTATGAAAGTGTGCAAAAATCAGTCCTCTTTTTGCACATATTTAACACTTTGTGCCGATAACGGGCTTAAAACGTATGTTAAAGAACATTTTTCTTGTAAAAGATTTGGCTAATCCAAGAAATCGGCGTACCTTTGCAGTCGCAAACAAGAAACATCGCGGGGTGGAGCAGTTGGTAGCTCGCCAGGCTCATAACCTGGAGGTCGCCCGTTCGAGTCGGACCCCCGCAACCAAGAAGAAGCCAAATGGCTTCTTTTTTTTGGTCCTGAAAACAATAAAATGTCACAAAAATTGCTTGTTAACACCTTGTTTTGACAATTTATACTTTACAAAATGATAGGGTAGTGCATAAATTTTATTGGTTTATTGTTTGATATGACGATAATGTGTAGTATCTTTGTCTTAAACATTTAAACCCTTAAACCCTTAAACTCTTAAACTTCATAAACTAAAACATATCATGCTAGACATTAATGATTTCATGCAGAGACTGGAAAGGCGTCATCCCGGCGAGAGAGAATACTTGCAGGCTGTTCGCGAAGTGTTGGTATTTATAAAGGATGTATACGACCAGCATCCCGAGTTCGAGCGCAAGGCACTCTTGGAACGTCTGGTAGAACCTGAGCGTATCATCACCTTCCGTGTACCTTGGGTAGACGATAAGGGGCAGGTACAGGTCAACTTGGGCTACCGTGTACAGTTCAACAGCGCCATTGGTCCTTACAAGGGTGGACTCCGCTTCCATGCATCTGTTAACCTGAGTATCCTTAAGTTCCTGGGCTTTGAGCAGACCTTCAAGAATGCCCTTACTACACTGCCTATGGGTGGTGGCAAGGGAGGTTCCGACTTCTCTCCACGCGGTAAGAGCGATGCCGAGATAGAGCGTTTCTGCCAAGCCTTCATGAGTGAATTGTATCGTTATATCGGTCCTGAGATTGATGTTCCTGCTGGCGATATCGGTGTGGGTGGCCGCGAGATAGGCTACCTCTTTGGACAGTATAAGAAGCTGACGCGCGACTTCAGTGGCGTCCTCACTGGCAAGGGGCTTGATTTTGGCGGCTCTCTGATTCGTCCCGAGGCAACAGGCTTTGGCGGTCTCTATTTCGTTAATGAGATGCTGCAGACAGCCGGTCAGGAAATCAAGGGCAAGACCGTAGCCATCAGTGGCTTTGGTAATGTTGCCTGGGGTGCAGCCACCAAGGCCTGTGAGTTAGGTGCCAAGGTTGTCACCATCAGTGGTCCCGACGGCTACATCTATGATCCCGACGGCATTGAGGGCAGTAAGATAGACTATATGTTAGAGCTGCGTGCCAGTGGAAATGATATTGTGGCACCTTATGCCGACGAGTTCCCCGGCGCCACCTTCTATCCTGGCAAGAAGCCTTGGGAGGTGAAGGTCGATATAGCCCTGCCTTGTGCAACTCAGAACGAGTTGAATGCCGAGGATGCCGAGCAGTTGATTGCCAATAAGGTACTCTGTGTAGGTGAGATCAGCAATATGGGTTGTACGCCTGATGCCATAGATTTGTTCCTGAAGAATAAGATCCTGTATGCCCCGGGCAAGGCTGTCAATGCAGGTGGTGTTGCCACCAGCGGCTTGGAGATGAGCCAGAATGCCATGCACCTGTCTTGGAGTGCTGAAGATGTAGACAAGCGCCTGCACGAGATTATGCACGGCATCCACAAGCAGTGCTGCAAGTATGGTACCCAGCCCGATGGCTACATCAATTATGTTAAGGGTGCCAACGTCGCCGGGTTTATGAAGGTTGCCAGAGCAATGATGGCTCAGGGAATTGTATGATGGCTCAGTTTGTCTGCCTGACGGCAATGGCTGTAGGGGCTGAGATTGGTGGACTTTGGTATGATTTAGTCAGCGAAGTCAAGGAGGCGAAGGTGATCCCATACAAAAATAACATCAAATATTCTGGCGATGTCGTGATTCCCGAAACGGTTGACTTTGAAGGAGCGAAATACGGCGTGACGAGCATAGGAGAGGGTGCGTTCTGTGCATGCAGCGGCCTAAGAGATGTATATTGCTATGCCTTAAATGTTCCCAATACAGATAGCTCGGCATTTAATAGTTCGCCCATAGCAGAAGCCACCCTTCATGTGCCGATATCAGCCATAGAAGAGTACAAGACAACTGCCCCTTGGAGCGGTTTTGGGAACGTTGTGGCTATTATAATAGAAGGTGATGTCGACGGAATAGGCAGCCTCACCCCGGCCATCTCCGAAGGCGAGGGAACATCGTATGACCTGAATGGCCGCAGAGTAGCCAACCCCGCCAAAGGTTTGTACATAAAAAACGGCAAAAAGGTTGTGGTTAAGTGAGAGAAATGAGAATTTACTCACATTTCCGAGCGGAAGCAAACTCGACAGACAGGTCAAGGTGCTG
>Ga0310690_10010861_pt1 | contig 11281 bp, 12 predicted proteins | sample AusTroGonzalo_MG_2_FD_207661 | JGI IMG/M metagenome (GOLD analysis project Ga0310690, IMG submission 207661) | Bovine rumen microbial communities from tropical cattle in Woodstock, Queensland, Australia - Gonzalo_04 (v2) (version 2) | ecosystem: Host-associated > Mammals > Digestive system >...
TGGTAACGCTTATTTTACTTTTGAGTTGGTTTTGGGTTGGAACGAAGATTTTTAACTTATAAATTGTTTGGTTATGTTTTTAATTAAGGTTGGTAAAACGCAAATGATTGTAGATACATTCGAATTTGAATTGTCTACACTTGTAAGTAACAAACATATTCACTCTTGTCGGGCTGATGGTGTGAGGATGCTTGTTGAATGTGGCTTCTCTTCTGCTGATATTCTTCAAGGTTTGGAGGAACAAGGCAAATTTGAAAGTGCAGATTTTAATATCTATAAAAAATAATTAACCGTTAGAGGTTTTTTTTCATAGTTAGTTGGGGTTATTTTAGAGAGGATACGAACAATTTGTATCCTCTTTTTTTTTGCCGTTTTTGTTCAAACTTAAAATGCCATTTAAAAATGCCTTTTTTGAATCTTAATATCTGAACTAGTTCTAATTTTTTGTAACTTATTGATAATATGTGTTTTGTTTTGTTGGAGCTATAAGTGTATCAAAAAAAATGAAATAAAATGCTTTGTCTTATTTGCTTAAGCTGATAGTGTTTTGATAAGTTTAACATAACTTTAACATTTCGTTAACACTTTCTTTGTTATTTCTGTTCTATATTGTGTAGAAATATTAATTAACTATTTGACATAATCATAATACTCTAACACACTATGGTTCTTTACATTACTTTAAAGAAAAATTTTAATTTCATCCTTAAGTTTGAGGATGAAAAGCAACTGCGTTTCTCTTGTCGTAAATATAGAGATTATACGTTTATCAATACAAACGTAGGTACAATTATGTTGCATATTGATTTGGATACTTTCCTTTCTTGGCTTGATTCCGATACACCGACTTTGTATGTTGACAATGGCTTAAAAGAGGGTGTCTATATGCCTTCTTTGATTAAGATTAAAAAATCGCTTTAGTATGAAAACATTATCTTCTCTTCACATTTGTAATGAATATAAAGAAATGATGCTTGTCTTTTTTTACGATTACAAAGATTTTTTGAAAGAATTTTCTCGATGTAGAGCCGAAAATGTTGAGCCTAATAGCCTTCTATACGATGAGGGTTTTGTTTCGCTCTTACTGAAAGAGGTGAAACATTTTTTGCGTTGCAGAAAGTTGTTTTTTTCTTGCTCTCTGTATTTTATGAAAGAATATAATAATGATTCTTTCTCTTTTCGTTTCGTTTAATATTTATCGCTATGGTTTTTTTAGTGCAGAAAAACAAAGGTGTTTATGAACCTTTAAGATGTGTAAGTCTGCAATATCTTGTTTCAATTCGTGCTACCAATTCAGGAACGTACATTTATAGTTTTTCGGATGGTTACGAAATAGAACTACAACTTACAATAAGAGAGTTTTTTGAAACTCTTAACTCAAAAAGACGTGTTATTGATAAAGGCAGTTATCAATTTACTGCTATTAGTGTTTAGTGTTTGTTTTATTTTTTTAAGGTGTGCCGTTTTGCGGTACACCTTTTTTTTAGCGCCAATTTTGGCGCTGGTGACTTTAGCAATTGTTAGACTTTTTCCGATTAACAATGAGATATATTTTGAAGGGAAACGGCGATATTATCGCAACGGGCGCAAAGGGTTTTGAATGGCTTAACAGATGGAGTAAGGAAAACCCTTCTTTGAGTGTTCAGAAAAAGAAAACATTTTGTATTACATCTTCGGTCTATCGTAAAATTGGTGGAGCAGTCAAAGAAATGTATCTAAAGAGAAAAAACAAGATAACTTTTTGGGCGTTTACATCGCCCGAAAATATAGACCATAACATTTTTAATAACATAATGTCTGACTTTATCGAAAATCTTAAAAAAAATTATGGATTGCAAAATTATGTCGGTGTTGCAGAAAGGCAAGAGCGTGGCGTTATTCATTATCACTATGTATTTGATGTCCCTTTTGTGGATATTAAGTTACTTACTAATTATTTTATTGCTTTGGGTGCACGTTACAAAGTTGTTTTTGCGAACAATAGTATTAGGTTGCCTCCATCGGGTGCAGTCGTTCGTTCGCAAAAAGGTTTAGTTAAATACGTTTGTAAGTATATGTCAAAAGGCTTTGAGGATAAACAAAAATTTGACGCAAGATGTTATTTTATGAGTAGAGGATTAGTCCGAAAAGATATAGAGTTATCCGAAGAAGAGTTTAAGAGCCTATCAGTTAATAAAAAGATTGTCGGTCAAACCTATTTCGAACATACGACAATAAATCATACCACTTTGTTAACAGATGTATATGACTATTTTAGAAAAGAGAGAGAAAAAGAACGTTTGTTTTATGATGACTTTATACAAAAGAAACATTTTGAAGATTCTTTGCGCCTTCAGCAAAAGACAAAGACACTAAAATTAGACCTATTTGGCGAAATAGAACAAGAACGGCTTAATAAGATAAGAGAAAACGAATATAAAGAACTGAATGAGGCAATTTTAAAGGATGACCGATATAGAAAATGGAAAAAACAACATATCGAAAATAAAAAAGAGCCTATAAAAAAGGAATATGTCCATACCGAAATGGTTATTTCAGAAGTAGGCGACACAAAATATAAAGACCTATACGACAAAAAAAGTGGTGAATTTGTTAGGCGTTACCAATGGATGAGAGAGGAAAAGAAACAAAGTTTTATGTCAAAATATTGGCAAAAGATGGATTTTTGCCATAATTTGACATAATTTGACAAAAAAAGTCAAAAATTTCTTTGCTATTTGACATAATAAAAAATATACTTGTAAAAAATAGTTTTAATAAATATGGTAAAGGGTATATTACAAATCGGAAAATTGCTTTTAGGCGGTATTACTGCAATAACAAGCGCTGGAGCAGTTAAGCAGATAGCAGAAGCGCAAGAAGCAAAATTTGCTAATAGTGCAAATACAAATGTCGCTACAATTATTAACCTTGCGAAATGGCTCGGTATAGGTAGCATTTTAGTTTACGGATTTAAAAACTTAAAAAAATAGTGAAAAATGAAAGTAGGAGTAGCAACACACGCAGCAACAACACAAATTAATTTGCAATTTTGTCCACAATATCTGCAAATTTCAGGTGGTACAATTACAAGTGTTAAAGTGGACGTTTTGGGCGCTGGTACAATTATGGATTTAGACGCTGCAGGTCTTGCTGCAGTCGGTTACAGGGATTTGAAAGCCGTTACAAGTGGAGTATTTTTGTTACCTCTTGCAGATGGTCTTGTTAAAAATAAAACTTTGGTTCTTACTATTGTAAATACACACGTTTCTGCGGATGCAGATGTATGCGCTTTCAGTTATAATGAAGGTTCTGTTTACATAAAGAGCGAAACACAGACAATCTTGGCTAATAATAACCCGATGTTATACAACTTTGCGCAAGTTTGGTTGCCAAATCTTGCAAGTGGTGATAAGGTTACGGCTGAGTTTGCGGATGGAACAAACCAAATATTTGAAAGAGAGGAACTCGGACTTATGTCAACTCTTCAGCAAGCGACAAGTCAATATCTTATAGACAACAAGTTGCAAACATATTCTAATATTAGGGTTCTTGTAGCGACTACACAAGCAGTCTATGTTATGACTTACCAAAAGGTAAGCGAATACGGAAAATAATATAAATTAATAGTGTGGAATAATTTTTTATTATGGCAAATACATTAAATAATTGGGCTTCGGCTTTTAGTTCGGCAATGTTAGGCGTTGCTTCGTGGCTGAATGGTAGAAAACAAAAAGTAACTGGAGATGCAACGGCAACTACACAAGTAGGTAGTTTTTTAACAAGTCTTTTCGGTGGTGCTTCAAACGTTGTCACGGATACTGCAAACAATGTTTCTTCGTCTGTTTCTTCGGTTGTAGAAGATGTGAAGAACGGAAAAAACAAAAGTCTTTTGTTTATTCTTCTCGGTGCTATGATTCTTCTTTTTTGGAAACCTATTTCAAAAGTTTTCAAGAAAACACCTAAAAGAAGAAGAAGAGTTGCAAGACCTGCCGTAAGGCGTTCCTCTAAAGCAAGGATGCCAAAAGGCACAAGAAGCGCCAAGGCTCGTATGGCATACGTTAGAAGTTTCAGAAAAAAGAGAAAATAAGATGAAAAACAAAGGTTTAATTATCGCTCTTGTCGCAACTTGTATTGCGTTCTTTATCGTTGCACAGCGAAAAAAGAAAGATGAAAATCAAACAGACAATAATGGTGTTGTCGGTGAAGACATTAATCTTGCGGGCGGTGTAGAAACAACTTCAAATGAAGAAGGTAAAGGAAAGAATAATAAAGATTCTGAAGTTGTTGTATCGAATCTTAATGAAACTGCCCCCGCTGTTGATGATATCGGATTTCTTAAGCAAGAAGTTGAACGAAAGGTAACGCAAGCCTGGGAGAAGTATCTTGATGATACGGCTCAAGGTATAGGCTCGCAGTCGGTTCGTGTGGGCGTTGGTCAAAATGTTCGCTTTTATGAATTGCAGGAATATTTGCAAGCGCTACAAAAAGAGTACGGCTGTTCTATCGTTTTCAAAACAAATGGTAGAAAGATTACGAAATTGAAAATAGATTTTTAACCTATTAAATAAGATGAAAATTGAAAAGTTACTTAAAATTATCGTCTGGGTCGTTGGCATCCTTACTGCCGTTCTTAAGTATTCCGCTGATAATCCTTTTGACGATGTTGTTAAAGAGGAGCAAACAAACGAAAGTAAGTAATTCTCTTAAGGATACTATTTACGGCTTGCTTGTCGATAGGGGTATAGATGCAGAAGTCGCAAAAGTTATGATTGCACAAATGGCTTACGAAAGCAATAATTTCAAAAGCAATCTTGCACAGAAATATAACAACTTTGCGGGAATAACATATGTGACAAGGCATAAGGATAAAGGTTTCGGCAAATATTATAGTGTAGCAGACCGAAATAATTTTGTTATCTTCCCAGATGTCGAAAGTTTTGTTGACGATTATCTGTATGTTCTTAAACTACCAAGATATAATAATGCTTGGAATGATAGCAATTTATTGACTTTTGTACAGCGTCTAAAACAAGGCGGTTACTTTACAGCAGACGAACGGACTTATTATGATGGTGTACTTAATCAGTATGTTAATTTGTGGAGGTCTTAACGATGGGTTTGTATAAAGAAATATATTATCATCTTCGTGTTGGCGGTTCGCTCTTGTCTGATGGCAGGACTTATAATATTGCCCCTACGTTAAATAACAATCTTCAGCAATACGGCATACAAAACAAGCCTTTGTATTTGCGTTCGATAAGGTTTTTGACGGGAAATGTGATGTTGCAAGACCCCAATGATTCAAGTGTTCACAGAAAGTTTGACGTTGGATGTTATGATATGGGAGCGCTTGATGGTACAAAAATTATAAATGGTGGTTATTTCCAAGTCAATAAGGATTTGTTATTGTATATGCAGGACGCACGTCCACGGTCTCAACCTATGTTGTTCGGTTTTCCTTTCGTTGATTTTGGTTATAATTTTAATTTGAGAGGTAAAAGTCTTTCCGTTGGAGATATAAGGTGTTATATAGAAGTTCTTTCTTTGGAGTGGCTAACAACAAATAGTAGAGTAGTTGTTGCATCGGATTCCGTACATGGTAACGCTTATTTTACTTTTGAGTTGGTTTTGGGTTGGAACGAAGATTTTTGATTTATAAATTGTTTGGTTATGTTTTTAATTAAGGTTGGTAAAACGCAAATGATTGTAGATACATTCGAATTTGAATTGTCTACACTTGTAAGTAACAAACATATTCACTCTTGTCGGGCTGATGGTGTGAGGATGCTTGTTGAATGTGGCTTCTCTTCTGCTGATATTCTTCAAGGTTTGGAGGAACAAGGCAAATTTGAAAGTGCAGATTTTAATATCTATAAAAAATAATTAACCGTTAGAGGTTTTTTTTCATAGTTAGTTGGGGTTATTTTAGAGAGGATACGAACAATTTGTATCCTCTTTTTTTTTGCCGTTTTTGTTCAAACTTAAAATGCCATTTAAAAATGCCTTTTTTGAATCTTAATATCTGAACTAGTTCTAATTTTTTGTAACTTATTGATAATATGTGTTTTGTTTTGTTGGAGCTATAAGTGTATCAAAAAAAATGAAATAAAATGCTTTGTCTTATTTGCTTAAGCTGATAGTGTTTTGATAAGTTTAACATAACTTTAACATTTCGTTAACACTTTCTTTGTTATTTCTGTTCTATATTGTGTAGAAATATTAATTAACTATTTGACATAATCATAATACTCTAACACACTATGGTTCTTTACATTACTTTAAAGAAAAATTTTAATTTCATCCTTAAGTTTGAGGATGAAAAGCAACTGCGTTTCTCTTGTCGTAAATATAGAGATTATACGTTTATCAATACAAACGTAGGTACAATTATGTTGCATATTGATTTGGATACTTTCCTTTCTTGGCTTGATTCCGATACACCGACTTTGTATGTTGACAATGGCTTAAAAGAGGGTGTCTATATGCCTTCTTTGATTAAGATTAAAAAATCGCTTTAGTATGAAAACATTATCTTCTCTTCACATTTGTAATGAATATAAAGAAATGATGCTTGTCTTTTTTTACGATTACAAAGATTTTTTGAAAGAATTTTCTCGATGTAGAGCCGAAAATGTTGAGCCTAATAGCCTTCTATACGATGAGGGTTTTGTTTCGCTCTTACTGAAAGAGGTGAAACATTTTTTGCGTTGCAGAAAGTTGTTTTTTTCTTGCTCTCTGTATTTTATGAAAGAATATAATAATGATTCTTTCTCTTTTCGTTTCGTTTAATATTTATCGCTATGGTTTTTTTAGTGCAGAAAAACAAAGGTGTTTATGAACCTTTAAGATGTGTAAGTCTGCAATATCTTGTTTCAATTCGTGCTACCAATTCAGGAACGTACATTTATAGTTTTTCGGATGGTTACGAAATAGAACTACAACTTACAATAAGAGAGTTTTTTGAAACTCTTAACTCAAAAAGACGTGTTATTGATAAAGGCAGTTATCAATTTACTGCTATTAGTGTTTAGTGTTTGTTTTATTTTTTTAAGGTGTGCCGTTTTGCGGTACACCTTTTTTTTAGCGCCAATTTTGGCGCTGGTGACTTTAGCAATTGTTAGACTTTTTCCGATTAACAATGAGATATATTTTGAAGGGAAACGGCGATATTATCGCAACGGGCGCAAAGGGTTTTGAATGGCTTAACAGATGGAGTAAGGAAAACCCTTCTTTGAGTGTTCAGAAAAAGAAAACATTTTGTATTACATCTTCGGTCTATCGTAAAATTGGTGGAGCAGTCAAAGAAATGTATCTAAAGAGAAAAAACAAGATAACTTTTTGGGCGTTTACATCGCCCGAAAATATAGACCATAACATTTTTAATAACATAATGTCTGACTTTATCGAAAATCTTAAAAAAAATTATGGATTGCAAAATTATGTCGGTGTTGCAGAAAGGCAAGAGCGTGGCGTTATTCATTATCACTATGTATTTGATGTCCCTTTTGTGGATATTAAGTTACTTACTAATTATTTTATTGCTTTGGGTGCACGTTACAAAGTTGTTTTTGCGAACAATAGTATTAGGTTGCCTCCATCGGGTGCAGTCGTTCGTTCGCAAAAAGGTTTAGTTAAATACGTTTGTAAGTATATGTCAAAAGGCTTTGAGGATAAACAAAAATTTGACGCAAGATGTTATTTTATGAGTAGAGGATTAGTCCGAAAAGATATAGAGTTATCCGAAGAAGAGTTTAAGAGCCTATCAGTTAATAAAAAGATTGTCGGTCAAACCTATTTCGAACATACGACAATAAATCATACCACTTTGTTAACAGATGTATATGACTATTTTAGAAAAGAGAGAGAAAAAGAACGTTTGTTTTATGATGACTTTATACAAAAGAAACATTTTGAAGATTCTTTGCGCCTTCAGCAAAAGACAAAGACACTAAAATTAGACCTATTTGGCGAAATAGAACAAGAACGGCTTAATAAGATAAGAGAAAACGAATATAAAGAACTGAATGAGGCAATTTTAAAGGATGACCGATATAGAAAATGGAAAAAACAACATATCGAAAATAAAAAAGAGCCTATAAAAAAGGAATATGTCCATACCGAAATGGTTATTTCAGAAGTAGGCGACACAAAATATAAAGACCTATACGACAAAAAAAGTGGTGAATTTGTTAGGCGTTACCAATGGATGAGAGAGGAAAAGAAACAAAGTTTTATGTCAAAATATTGGCAAAAGATGGATTTTTGCCATAATTTGACATAATTTGACAAAAAAAGTCAAAAATTTCTTTGCTATTTGACATAATAAAAAATATACTTGTAAAAAATAGTTTTAATAAATATGGTAAAGGGTATATTACAAATCGGAAAATTGCTTTTAGGCGGTATTACTGCAATAACAAGCGCTGGAGCAGTTAAGCAGATAGCAGAAGCGCAAGAAGCAAAATTTGCTAATAGTGCAAATACAAATGTCGCTACAATTATTAACCTTGCGAAATGGCTCGGTATAGGTAGCATTTTAGTTTACGGATTTAAAAACTTAAAAAAATAGTGAAAAATGAAAGTAGGAGTAGCAACACACGCAGCAACAACACAAATTAATTTGCAATTTTGTCCACAATATCTGCAAATTTCAGGTGGTACAATTACAAGTGTTAAAGTGGACGTTTTGGGCGCTGGTACAATTATGGATTTAGACGCTGCAGGTCTTGCTGCAGTCGGTTACAGGGATTTGAAAGCCGTTACAAGTGGAGTATTTTTGTTACCTCTTGCAGATGGTCTTGTTAAAAATAAAACTTTGGTTCTTACTATTGTAAATACACACGTTTCTGCGGATGCAGATGTATGCGCTTTCAGTTATAATGAAGGTTCTGTTTACATAAAGAGCGAAACACAGACAATCTTGGCTAATAATAACCCGATGTTATACAACTTTGCGCAAGTTTGGTTGCCAAATCTTGCAAGTGGTGATAAGGTTACGGCTGAGTTTGCGGATGGAACAAACCAAATATTTGAAAGAGAGGAACTCGGACTTATGTCAACTCTTCAGCAAGCGACAAGTCAATATCTTATAGACAACAAGTTGCAAACATATTCTAATATTAGGGTTCTTGTAGCGACTACACAAGCAGTCTATGTTATGACTTACCAAAAGGTAAGCGAATACGGAAAATAATATAAATTAATAGTGTGGAATAATTTTTTATTATGGCAAATACATTAAATAATTGGGCTTCGGCTTTTAGTTCGGCAATGTTAGGCGTTGCTTCGTGGCTGAATGGTAGAAAACAAAAAGTAACTGGAGATGCAACGGCAACTACACAAGTAGGTAGTTTTTTAACAAGTCTTTTCGGTGGTGCTTCAAACGTTGTCACGGATACTGCAAACAATGTTTCTTCGTCTGTTTCTTCGGTTGTAGAAGATGTGAAGAACGGAAAAAACAAAAGTCTTTTGTTTATTCTTCTCGGTGCTATGATTCTTCTTTTTTGGAAACCTATTTCAAAAGTTTTCAAGAAAACACCTAAAAGAAGAAGAAGAGTTGCAAGACCTGCCGTAAGGCGTTCCTCTAAAGCAAGGATGCCAAAAGGCACAAGAAGCGCCAAGGCTCGTATGGCATACGTTAGAAGTTTCAGAAAAAAGAGAAAATAAGATGAAAAACAAAGGTTTAATTATCGCTCTTGTCGCAACTTGTATTGCGTTCTTTATCGTTGCACAGCGAAAAAAGAAAGATGAAAATCAAACAGACAATAATGGTGTTGTCGGTGAAGACATTAATCTTGCGGGCGGTGTAGAAACAACTTCAAATGAAGAAGGTAAAGGAAAGAATAATAAAGATTCTGAAGTTGTTGTATCGAATCTTAATGAAACTGCCCCCGCTGTTGATGATATCGGATTTCTTAAGCAAGAAGTTGAACGAAAGGTAACGCAAGCCTGGGAGAAGTATCTTGATGATACGGCTCAAGGTATAGGCTCGCAGTCGGTTCGTGTGGGCGTTGGTCAAAATGTTCGCTTTTATGAATTGCAGGAATATTTGCAAGCGCTACAAAAAGAGTACGGCTGTTCTATCGTTTTCAAAACAAATGGTAGAAAGATTACGAAATTGAAAATAGATTTTTAACCTATTAAATAAGATGAAAATTGAAAAGTTACTTAAAATTATCGTCTGGGTCGTTGGCATCCTTACTGCCGTTCTTAAGTATTCCGCTGATAATCCTTTTGACGATGTTGTTAAAGAGGAGCAAACAAACGAAAGTAAGTAATTCTCTTAAGGATACTATTTACGGCTTGCTTGTCGATAGGGGTATAGATGCAGAAGTCGCAAAAGTTATGATTGCACAAATGGCTTACGAAAGCAATAATTTCAAAAGCAATCTTGCACAGAAATATAACAACTTTGCGGGAATAACATATGTGACAAGGCATAAGGATAAAGGTTTCGGCAAATATTATAGTGTAGCAGACCGAAATAATTTTGTTATCTTCCCAGATGTCGAAAGTTTTGTTGACGATTATCTGTATGTTCTTAAACTACCAAGATATAATAATGCTTGGAATGATAGCAATTTATTGACTTTTGTACAGCGTCTAAAACAAGGCGGTTACTTTACAGCAGACGAACGGACTTATTATGATGGTGTACTTAATCAGTATGTTAATTTGTGGAGGTCTTAACGATGGGTTTGTATAAAGAAATATATTATCATCTTCGTGTTGGCGGTTCGCTCTTGTCTGATGGCAGGACTTATAATATTGCCCCTACGTTAAATAACAATCTTCAGCAATACGGCATACAAAACAAGCCTTTGTATTTGCGTTCGATAAGGTTTTTGACGGGAAATGTGATGTTGCAAGACCCCAATGATTCAAGTGTTCACAGAAAGTTTGACGTTGGATGTTATGATATGGGAGCGCTTGATGGTACAAAAATTATAAATGGTGGTTATTTCCAAGTCAATAAGGATTTGTTATTGTATATGCAGGACGCACGTCCACGGTCTCAACCTATGTTGTTCGGTTTTCCTTTCGTTGATTTTGGTTATAATTTTAATTTGAGAGGTAAAAGTCTTTCCGTTGGAGATATAAGGTGTTATATAGAAGTTCTTTCTTTGGAGTGGCTAACAACAAATAGTAGAGTAGTTGTTGCATCGGATTCCGTACATGGTAACGCTTATTTTACTTTTGAGTTGGTTTTGGGTTGGAACGAAGATTTTTAACTTATAAATTGTTTGGTTATGTTTTTAATTAAGGTTGGTAAAACGCAAATGATTGTAGATACATTCGA
>Ga0310690_10010862_pt1 | contig 11281 bp, 8 predicted proteins | sample AusTroGonzalo_MG_2_FD_207661 | JGI IMG/M metagenome (GOLD analysis project Ga0310690, IMG submission 207661) | Bovine rumen microbial communities from tropical cattle in Woodstock, Queensland, Australia - Gonzalo_04 (v2) (version 2) | ecosystem: Host-associated > Mammals > Digestive system >...
ATGACTTCACCAATAGAGTAAATGTTGCCGTCCACCTCTATAGGCCGCTCGCCGTAACGGACGACAAGTTGCATGAGGTTGTAGTAGTTCTGCTCAAGCGGAGATTTCTCATGATTTCGTGATACGGAGCTCTCCTTTTCCCGGGGCTTCTCCTGATTGGCCGGCTGTTCCGTGCTTACCTGTGCCTCCTCTTTCTCTTTGGACTTAGCGCGTTCTTCCGCACGTTTCTTGCGAAGTTTGATGACCTCGCTTGTCAGCACTTTTTCAGCCATATGCAGTCGCTCGGCGCAGTCCTTGATATACACCTGCCGCGTGATCATATCCGGAATGACGGCGATAGAGTTCGTGATGTCCTTGATGAGTTCGGCGCGCTTGAAGGGGTCATCGCCGGCGTCCTTGCTGAGCAGGGCGGACTTGAAACGGATAAAATCTGTCTGGTGCTCGTCAATATAGCGGATGAACTCGGTAGCGTCATGGCTCTGCGCGTAACTGTCCGGGTCTTCGCCGTCGGGAAGCAACACGACCTTGACGTTAAAGCCTTCCTCGAGGAACATATCTATTCCTCGCAGGGCGGCGTGTATTCCGGCCGCATCACCGTCATAGAGGACGGTAATATTGGAGGTAAAGCGCTGAATAAGGCGTATCTGGGGCTTAGTGAGGGCCGTACCGCCACTGGCCACAACGTTCTCTATACCCGACTGATGCATCGAGATAACGTCCATCTGTCCCTCGACGAGGTAACACCGGTCGGCGCGGGAGATGGCCTGCTTGGCCTGGAAGAGACCATACAGTTCGTTGGTCTTGGAGTAGATGATGGAATCGGGCGAATTGACGTACTTGCCGACGTTTTCTTTCTTTTTGAGGATACGCCCGGCAAAAGCGACGGGCTTGCCGCTGACAGTAAAGATAGGGAACATAACGCGGTCTCGGAAGCGGTCGTACAGCCGTCCGTCCTCCGATTTGCCGACCACGCCGACACCTATTTTCGTATCCACATTATTGAGGTAGAACTCCTCCTTGAATCCTTTCTTCTTGAGGGCGGCGGACAAAGGGTTGCCTTTCTCGGGCGAGTAGCCCAACTGGTATTTGCGGATAATATCGTCCCGCAGGCCGCGTTCGCGGAAATAGCCGAGGCCTACCGCTTGTCCTTCGGGCGTGTCCCACAACTGCTCCTGAAACCATTTGTTCGCGAAATCATTGACGATGAACATTGACTCGCGGTTATCCTGCCGCTGTTGCTCCTCGGCGGTCATTTCGCGTTCCTCGACCTCGATGTGATATTTCTTGCCGAGTTGCTTGAGCGCCTCCACGTAAGAGCACTGCTCTATTTCCATAATGAAACCAACCGCATGACCGCTGGCGCCGCATCCGAAGCACTTATAGATACCTTTGGACGGGCTGACGGTGAAAGAGCCGGTCTTCTCGTTATGGAAAGGGCAGAGGCCGATGAGGTTGGCGCCACGTTTGCGCAACGTGACGTAATCGCTGACCACCTCTTCTATCTTGGCCGCCGAGTAAATCTTATCTATGGTCTCGCGGGGGATCATCAGTCTTCGTACCAGAGGTACATACCTATCTTGATTTGCCACTGGTCAAAACGACCGCGGGTGTGCGTGCCGTTGACGAAGTCCGTCAGTTTGTAAGGGTTGAGCAGACCAAAGTCATAACCGCCACGCAGGAAATAACGCTTGTACTGGAAACCGGCGCCGACACCCCAAGTCACGTTAAGGCGCTTGAACGAGTTCTCGTCCGTAGATTTATAGGCATTGCGCCGATCTCCACGGGTGTAGGTAATGTCTCCCGTTATCGGGTCCTCCGTGAGTTGATCCTTGCGCCAAATGAGCGACAGACCACATTGAATCGTCGGACCGGTGTAGAGAATGAGGTAGGTCTCTTTAGCCACCTCAAACTTATATTGCCAGTCCACAAACAGCTCAATCTCGCTATACGTGATGATGTTACGGCTTTTGGGATACTGGTTGAAGGACGGATTGGTCGAAGCCCAACCGCTGTTCTGCATACCGAAGGTATAGTTAATACCCATACTGCTACCGAAACCGGCTACATAACTGGCATCATACGTCACACCTACTTTGAAACCATTCAGGTGAATATGATGGCTCAACGAGTCTTTCGATGTGTTGTCGTTGAGTCGCAATGTCGGCTGTGCCCAACCGATGTGCAGTCCGAAGCCCTGCTTTGGAATATCCACGGCCGCAGCGCTGAGTGCCACACAAGTTACCAATAAAGTTGCAAATAATTTCTTCATATCTTCTAAATCTTAATCATCTGTTGTTCGTCTAAACACATCCTCCGGATCTGTGGGACGTATCCCGTCCTCCCAGAAGAAGTTCTCCAAGCGATCCCCTCCGGCAGGTATCTGATCCATCGGATAAAGCACTCCTGTCGTCTCCTTGGTGAAGCGCATGTGATGGATCTGGCGGTTGTTGACATACATGCGGATAAAACTGCTCGCAGTAGTATTCATTCCCACAAACTCGCCGTCGTTCTCCTTGGCGTAGTATATCGTCAGGGCATTGCCGTCCGTGTCCACCGTTTTCACTTCGCCGTCCTCCAGATACGCAATGACCTGCTTACCACTCATCTGGTTGAAATATTCCAGTGTATCCCACATGATACAGAGAGCGTTGCCTAAACCGACGGCGTGATCCACGGTGCCGTTGACGATGAAGACGGTAATGCTATCCGCAGATATCTGCTGATTTTCACTCCAACTGACGGGGTGCGTGTATAGGTGCATCGTCGAGTCGGAACCGAGGTACACCATCGAGTCGCATACCATCTGCATGTCATCGCGATAGACGCGTACGCCGTAATGCGCTCTGACGCGACGGTAGGTGCTGTCCATACGCGCGCTATCCGTGTAGTGAACCTCCTCAGTGAAGAGTGTATCGGCATGTATGTACGCGATGTGAGCCGTGTCGGACCAGTCGGTCATGAGCGCACGGCGGGTCGCGTAGCCCCGGCTGTGATCCTCATACATCTGGCCGTACTCACCGGTGAGGGTGGCTTTCTGTACGGAGTCGCTCATCATCATGGCGCTTACCACCCGGCCGAAACCGATACGCTTGTCGTAGTAGATGGTGTCGCCGGTCATCATCTTCCCGTCCGTGTGGTGCACCACCGAGCGGTCCAGTAGCATCGATTGCTCGTTGTCCGTGTTATACCACCCGCGGGAGGTGTGTATGTCCGTCTCCTCTTCGTAGACAATCTCCGTCGGGCTGACGATATCCGCCACCTTGGTCTGCGTATTATAGAGCAACGTGTCACTGGTGAGAACAAACTTCGGGTTGGTCAGCGTGACCTGCTTGCTGAATACCGCCTGATTGGTGTTCGGCCGGTAGTTGCCGCGCACCGAAACGAGCGTATTGAGCGTGTCGCGGACGGTACCCCCGTTGAAGTAATAGGCAACGCCTGCAGCGCGGTCGTAGTTGAGACTGTCAGTGGTCAGAACAGTCGGGTTCTCGTCCGCACGACCGTGTACGAGGCGGACGTTCTTGCGCAGGCGCGCAAGTTTGGTATTGCCATCATAGAAGAGTTTGTCTCCATAACCGCTCAGCGTGTCACCTTGCACGAACCGCACATGACCGAAAGCGTCCAGCGAGTTCGTTCCTTCGTAGAAATACGCCGAGTCACAATACATCATCGCTTCCTCGTGGCGAAACGCCACGTTACCTTTGAGTATCTGCGCGTCAGCGATGCGCTCCTGGTCGAAACTCAAGTTCTGCGCCCGCTCCAAATAGACCATGGTCTGCCCCATGAGGGAACAGGGAACAAGGATAAAGAACAATATTGTCTTTACATCAATCATGTATCCAACCTGGGTATTCAAAATCGCAGCCTTGCCACTCCGGACTGATCTGCACGAAGGTCGATTTCTGCTTTTTGAGGATCCAGTTATGCAGCAGGTCGGCGCTCAGTTTGTTCTCCAACATCGCTTTGATGGTCTGGAAATCGTCGGTGAGGTTAGCACGATGCACGTCGGTTTTCTTGGCCACGCGGACGATGGCACACACTTCGCGGTTCTTGGTCTGGTCCATCATGACGAAGGGTTGCGATACCTCGCCCTCGTTGAGCGTATAGATCTGCTTGGCTATCTCGGGCGCCAGGTCCTGATACTCAAAGCGGCTGCTTCCCGTGTTGGGGTTGATCATCAGACCGGCATTCATGACAGTATTCTTGTCCTGCGAGTACTGGATAACAGCCTGCTCGAACTGTATGCTGTCGGAGGCGATGAGTTGGCGGATCGAATCGAGGCGTTCGAGTGCATTCACTTTGTCCGTAGCACTGATACGCGGACGGAGCAGAATATGACGGCAGTTGATACGCTCGCCTTTCTTCTCGATGAGTTGAATGATGTGATAGCCGTACTCCGTCTGGACGATACGGGAGACGCGCTTGGGGTCATTGAGGTTGAATGCCACCTCGGCAAACTCGCTCACCAACTGTCCTTTGCCCACAAAGCCTAATTCACCGCCACGCTTGGCGCTCTCCGTATCCTCCGAGTAGAGGCGGGCGAGCATACCGAAGTCGGCCGTACCGTTCTGCACACGCTCCGTGAACTCACGCAGACGCTGTTTCACACGCTCCGTCTCCTCCACCGGTACCGGCGGCTCGAAACTCAAAATCTGCACCTCCACCTGGGCGGGCATCATCGGGATGGAGTCCAGCGGCAAGGTGTTATAATAACGTCGTATCTCTGCCGGCGTGGGTTTGATCTCCGACGTCAGTTTCTGCTGCATCTGCTGAATGATCATCTGGTTACGCACCGTGGTCATCATCTCCTCGCGTATCTCGCTGCTCGTCTTACGGAAGTACTCCTCCATCTTCTCCTTGGAGCCGATCTGGTTGATGTAGTAGTTGAGACGCATGTCCACCTGGTGGCTTACCGTCGATTCGTTAGCTTCGACGGAGTCGATGATTGCCTGGTGGAGGAACAGTTTCTGCACAGCCAGTTGCTCGGGAATGACGCAATACGGATCGCCGGGTATCGGCGTGCCTTCGTACTGCGCTCTCAAGCGCTCCTCTTCCACTTCGCTGCGGAGGATCGCCTCGTCGCCAACTACCCAAATCACTTCATCTATTACCTGTGCCCGGGTAGTCAGACAGAGGAACGTCAGCACCCCCGTCAACCATAACCGGAAACCCATAACCTTTATCTTACTCATAGAATTTGATTTTCTGTTCTTGAATTGCTTCGTTATACATACGCTCGCGCTCCTTGTTGAGGAACTCCACCTGCCGGCTGCTGAGCACAATCTTCTCTATCTGCGGCCGTGCATAATCAATCGGCATCCGTTCGCCGCGGAGGTGCTTGTCCGTTACCTGCAACAGGTAGGTTCTGACTGTGTCTGCGAACTCTATCTGGTTCTTGCTTTTGAGGAGCGTCTCCAGTTCGGCACGCTCGACGGGGATCTGCAGGAGCAAGTCGGTAGTGGTCCGCCATGTGTCGGTAAACAACTCGTAGCCGCTCGCGTTCTGATAGGCATATTTCTCGATGGCGTCCAATTCCTGCTTGGCCAAGGCAGTGCGCAGTTTCTCCACCTTGGGTGCACCCTTCGGCACTACGACCATTATTCCCTTGACAATGCTCTCGTCCAGCATGAAGCGGTCGGGCATGCGGTTGTACAACTGCGTCACGGTGGAGTCCGCAACCCCTTTAGGCATACGCCGGTCCACCAGATACTCCTCATAGGCATGTACGTAAAGCGTGCGGCGGTAGTCCTCCACGAGGCGGTCAATCGTGCTGTTCGGCCGCGCCTTGGCGTTCTCATACAGCAATATATCTTTCGCCCACTGGCTCACATACTGCTGCACCACGCGCGTGCTGTCCTCGGAAGAGAGGCCCAGCGTCAACGAATCGAGCGTGGAGCGATATATATAATGCCCGTTGAGTTCGACGGCGGCACCGGCCTGCTGTTTCTTCTCCAGCGCCGTACACCCACAGAGCAAAAATCCTGCCAAAACGGTTGCAATAATTTGTATCCTTCTCATAAAAATCTAAATTCGGGCGCAAAGGTACAAAAAAATTTGCACATATCAAAATATTTTTGTAATTTTGCAGCCCGAAAAGACAAACAAACACCCTCTTTATGTTTATTATCGGCATCGCGGGCGGTACCGGCTCGGGCAAAACAACGGTAGTAAGAAAACTCATCGAGCGCCTTCCGAAAGGCGAAGTGGTAGTTATCCCCCAAGACTCGTACTATAAGGACAGCAGCCATGTGCCTGTCGAGGAGCGTCAGAACATCAACTTCGACCACCCCGATGCATTCGACTGGGCACTGCTAACCAAGCACATCGAGATGCTCAAAGAGGGCAAATCCATCGAGCAACCCATTTACTCCTACATCACCTGCACACGCCAGGACGAGACCATACACATCGACCCGCGCGAGGTGATTATCGTCGAAGGTATTATGGCGCTGCGTGAGCCCAAAATGCGTCAGCAGATGGACCTCAAAATATTCGTAGACGCCGATGCCGATGACCGTCTGATTCGCGTCATGCGTCGCGACGTTGTGGAGCGCGGGCGCACGGCGGAGGCTGTTCTGGACCGTTACCAACGTGTGCTCAAACCGATGCACGAGCAGTTTATCGAGCCCTGCAAGCGTTTCGCGGATGTGATTGTCCCGCAAGGCGGACACAACAACGCCGCTATTAACATGCTCGCCAAGTTCGTCAAGCAGCAATTGAGAGAGCCGAAGGGCTAATGGCGCAAGGCGAATGTTCTGGCAACTCTTCTACACCTATTTGAAAATCGGTACCTTCACCCTCGGTGGAGGTTATGCCATGTTGCCGTTGATCCAACGTGAAGTGGTGGACCGCAAGGGGTGGATTGACGAGCAGGAGTTTCTTAATATGATAGCTTTGGCGCAGGCAGCGCCGGGGCTGATTGCCGTCAACAGCGCCATCTTTATCGGTTGGCGCGTGGGCGGTATGAAAGGCGTATTAGGTGCGGTATTAGGCGCGGTGCTGCCGTCTTTTCTGATTATTCTGGCCATCGCAATGGTATTCCAGGAATGGAAGGAACTGCCGGCTGTAGAGGCAGTATTCAAGGGTGTCCGTCCGGCCGTGGTGGCGCTGATTGCGGCGCCACTGGTCAAGATGGCCAAGTCCGCCAAAATAAGTTGGCTGACTGCGCTTATCCCCCTCGCCGCCGCACTGCTTATATGGCTCGGCCATGTGAATCCCGTATGGGTCATACTCGCAACGATTGTAGTGACACTAATCGTGGTGGATATAGCAGAAAGGAGGCGCAAATGATTTACCTGCAATTGTTCCTCAGTTTCTTCAAAATCGGCCTGTTCGGCTTCGGCGGCGGGTTGGCTATCTTGTCACTTATCCAAATGGAAGTGGAACAATACGGCTGGCTGACGCAGCAGGAGTTCGTCGATATCGTGGCGGTGAGTCAAGTCACACCGGGGCCGATAGGTATTAACTGCGCCACATATGTCGGCTACACAATCGGCGGGTTATGGGGCAGTGTACTCAGCACGTTTGCCATCGTGCTGCCGAGCCTTATCATCATGCTGTCTATCTGCAAAGCCTATTTCTGGCTCAACAAGCGTTTCCGTGGCAACCCCTATTTCGAGCAGACACTGCGCATGCTGCGCTTCGCCGTCATCGGCCTGATCGCCTCTGCCGCCCTGATGCTGATCAAACCGACTAATTTCATCGACGCAACCAGTTGGATTATCTTCGGCGCGGTGGCACTATGCACGGTACTGCCTCAACTGATAAAAAACAAGGTGACTGATATCCTCAGCCACCCTATTCTGCTCATTGTCCTCGCGGGTCTCGCGGGGTACTGCATTTACCGCTAAGCCTTTTCCAATTTGGCGTGAGTCAGCAGCAGGGTCTTGACGCCCTGGGTATCGAATTTGATTTCAATCTTGTCGTTCTCCGTCACCTCGTCGCGATAGACGCGCTGTACCGTGCCCGTTCCGAAGACGCGGTGAGAGACGCGGTCGCCGGAGTGCCAGTCGCAAGAGAGGTGAGCCCCTCCCCAGCTCTCCCCGGAAGGGGCGGGAGTAAATCTAACCGAACTGTGCACACTAGGAATTTTAGGGATGCTAGGGATACTACTCGGCTGACGGGGTTCCTCCTTCCGTTCCAATGCAAAATACTGTCGGTCGATGTCCTGAAGGAAGCGGCTGGGAGAAGCGAAGGAGAAGGATCCGTTACGGAAACGCTGCCGCGCAAAAGAGAGGTAGCACTGCTCCATCGCGCGTGTGATTGCTACGTAGAGTAGACGGCGCTCCTCCTCTATCTCGGCAGGTTTGACTGCGAACTGGGACGGGAAGAGGTTTTCCTCCAAGCCCACGATGAAGACCACAGGGAACTCCAGACCCTTGGCGGCGTGAACGGTCATGAGGGTGACACGCTCGGTAGTGTCCGTCAAGTTTTCGTCCTGATCTGTAAGCAGACTGACCTCAGAGAGGAAGTCCGTGATGGGCGTGTAGTCAATCCCCTCTTCGGTACGCTGCTCGACGAACTGCCGGATGGCATTCAGCAACTCCTGTACGTTTTGCGCACGGTCGATGCCTTCGGACGAGAGGTCCAGGGCGAGAGCGGTCATCACGCCGGATGTGCGAAGCACCATTTCCGTAAATTCATAGGCATTCATGGTCTCGCTTTGGTCGCTGTAACTATCGATGAGGGAGGCGAATACCTGCAGTTTCCTAGCCGTCGCCGCACTGACATCAAGGCCCGTCTCGTCCGGTTGCCGCATAACGTCGAGGTAAGCGCAGTGGTGCTCAATGGCATTCGCCGACACCTTCTTCATCGTTGTCTCGCCAATGCCTCGCCCGGGGAAACCGACGATGCGGAGCAGTGCCTCGTTATCGCGGTGATTGACTGCGAGACGGAGGTAGCCGAGCGCATCTTTTATCTCCTTGCGCTGATAAAAGGATGTGCCGCCGTAGATGCGGTAGGGGATATTGAGTTTGCGGAGTTCGCCCTCGATGACGCGGCTCTGCGCGTTGGTGCGGTACAAGACCGCAAAACTATCGTAGCCCTTATGGCGCATCCTCTGTATCTGCGTAGCCACGCCGAGCGCCTCCGTACGGTCGTCCATATACGGTTTGAGCGAAAGCGGCTGGCCTTGCTCTTTCTCCGAATAAACGGTTTTCTCTATCTGGTGTATATTCTTGTGAATAAGCGAGTTAGCGGCATTGACGATGGTCTGTGTGGAACGGTAGTTACGCTCCAGTTTGAACAGTTTGGCCTGCGGATAGACGCGTTGGAAATTGAGGATATTACGGATATCCGCACCACGGAAAGAATAGATAGACTGTGCGTCATCGCCCACGACGCATATATTGTTCTGCGGCTCGGCGAGTCGCTTGACGAGTTGGAATTGAATATAATTGGTGTCCTGGTACTCGTCCACCAGAATATATTGGAACTGTTGTTTATACTTGTCGCATGCCTCGGGACAGGCTTCCATAAGCCGCAGCATGTTAATGAGCAGGTCATCAAAGTCCATCGCATTCGCCGCCTTGAGGCGTGCCTCGTAGAGCGCATACACTGTGGCAAACTCATATAAGCGCAGCTCGCGGTCCTCGCGGAGGAGATTTTGGTTCATACCATACTCTCGCGGACCGATGCCGCTATTCTTGGCCATGGATATACGCGCCTGCACTGCGGCGGGTTTATATATCTTCTCATCAAGCCCGCGCTCCTTGCAGATGGACTTGATAACGGATTTCATATCGGGCGTGTCGTAGATGGTGAAATCGCGGGTATAACCGATCCGATCGGCATAGGGCCGGATAAGACGGGTGCAGACAGAGTGGAACGTGCCCATCATGAGGTAGCGTGCCTCCTCGCCCACGAGTCTCTGAATACGTTCCTTCATCTCGCGTGCGGCCTTGTTGGTGAAGGTAAGGGCCATGATACGGCTCGCTGGCACACCCTGCTGCAACAGATATGCGATGCGATAGGTGAGTACGCGGGTCTTGCCCGAACCGGCACCCGCCACCACTAACGAGGCACCTTCCGTACAGGTCACCGCCTCGCGTTGCGAACTATTTAAGGAGTCTAAAAAATCCATAAGCGGGTGCAAAAGTACAAAAAAATTTGCACATGTGCAAAAAAAAGTGTAACTTTGCAGCCGATTTTATGTTACCCGTTGAGTTCATAGAGCGTATGCATCAGCAGTTAGGTCCGGAGGCGGGCGCGCTGCTCAAGGCTTTGGAGACAGAGCCTGTTACCTCTATCCGTCTTAACTCGAAACTCGATGTCCTGACGTTTGAGTGCGACACAGACGAGGTGCCGTGGCACGTAGACGGGTATTATCTGAGCGAGCGGCCGGCCTTCACGCTGGACCCGCTTTTCCATGCCGGTTGTTACTACGTGCAGGAAGCCAGTTCGATGTTTATCCAGCAGGCGTTAGAGCAATATGTCGATCCGTCGTCTGTTGTGCTGGACCTTTGTGCGGCGCCGGGCGGCAAGAGCACGCTCATCAGCGAGTACTTGGGTCGGGACGGTCTGTTGCTGAGCAACGAGGTTGTGCGCCAACGCGTGTTCATCCTCAGCGAGAACATCCAGAAATGGGGTAACGGCAACACCGTTGTCACGCATAACACAGCTGCCGAATACGGCGAGCGGTGCAAACATCTGTTCGACTGTATTCTGGTGGACGCCCCCTGCTCGGGCGAGGGTATGTTCCGCAAAGACGAGCAGGCGCGCAACGAGTGGAGCCCGCGGGCGGTAATGCTATGCGCCGAACGGCAACGCAGCATCCTCATGGACGTGTGGGACGCACTCAAACCCGGCGGTATTCTCATTTATTCGACCTGCACCTTCAACGACGAAGAGAACGAGAAGAACGTAGAATGGATGGCGGAGACTTTGGGCGCCGACGTGCTGCCGATTGACTATGACCCGACGTGGGGCATCGTCGAGGGGCCGGTAGGTTACCATTTCTACCCGCATAAGGCGAAAGGCGAGGGTTTCTATGTATGCGCGCTGCGCAAGTACGAGCACGAACCCTTAGACCAAACGCGCATCAAGGCGCCGAAGAAAGAGCCTAACATGCCGCACCCCGAGTACATGCCCGTCATGCGCAGTTGGCTGCAACACCCCGACGACTGGGCCATCCGTTACTCCGACCGCTTTGCCACAGCTTACCCGATGAAATACAAAGAGATCATCGACTGGCTGTCCACCCAACTGACCTGTATCTCCACGGGCTTCGGTCTGGGCGAGGAACGCGGCCGCGGCATCGCGCCGCAGCATAGTCTGAGCATGCAAA
>Ga0310690_10010863_pt1 | contig 11281 bp, 12 predicted proteins | sample AusTroGonzalo_MG_2_FD_207661 | JGI IMG/M metagenome (GOLD analysis project Ga0310690, IMG submission 207661) | Bovine rumen microbial communities from tropical cattle in Woodstock, Queensland, Australia - Gonzalo_04 (v2) (version 2) | ecosystem: Host-associated > Mammals > Digestive system >...
ACCCATCTTCTTGAGGATGATGGCATCGAGACCCTGTCGCTGCATGTTTACAGGTACTTCATAGATTGACGGTAAGTCCTGACTCTGAATAACGGCTTTTGAGTCGACGTTACAGAAGTGGGCCACCTTGCTTTTTATATCGTCGTTCAGGTTGTGTTCTGTGCGCAGTACGAGCACTTCGGGCTGTATGCCCAGTCCTTGCAGCTGCTTCACGCTGGTCTGGGTAGGTTTTGTCTTCAGCTCGCCAGCGGCAGCCAGATAGGGCACATAGGTGAGATGGACATTCAGTGCCCTTTGGGGACCCAGTTCCCAGCGCAGCTGGCGGATGGCCTCGAGGAAGGGCTGACTTTCGATGTCGCCGATGGTGCCGCCTATTTCGGTAATGACGAAGTCGAGATCTTGCTTGGTGGCGTTCATCAGTATGCGGCGCTTAATCTCGTCGGTGATGTGAGGCACCACCTGGATGGTCTTTCCCAAGTAGTCGCCTCGGCGCTCGCGCTCGATGACGCTCAGATAGATACGCCCTGTGGTTACGCTGTTGTCGCGCGTAGTCTCAATGCCAGTGAATCGCTCGTAGTGTCCCAAGTCGAGATCTGTTTCCATACCATCGGCCGTCACGTAGCACTCACCGTGCTCATAGGGATTCAGCGTACCCGGGTCGATATTGATGTAGGGGTCGAATTTTTGGATGGTAATCCTGTAGCCTCTTGCTTGCAAGAGTTTTCCCAGCGAGGCTGAGATGATGCCTTTTCCCAATGAAGAGGCTACACCTCCGGTGATAAAAATGTACTTTGTCTCCATAAAACAATCGTTTCTATGGACTGCAAAGGTACAGCATTTCGGAATAATACGCGCGTGAACATTTATATTTTGAGTGTTAAAAATGCGACCAACTTTCAGACTGTAAGTTTATAAAATCCAAAACCTTTCAATCCGAAACCATTTTTAATCAAAAACCTTTCAATCCGAAACACGGCCCACACACAAATAGCACTTTAAGCCTATACACAAAAAAAAAAGCGAGGGCTGCCTCGAAAGGCCCCCTCATCAGTTCCATTTAAACATTGGAGAAAAAGTAAAAGAATAGCTTATCGTATAGTTCAAAAGTAAAACAGGTGACCTCAAAACCTTTGAGACCACCTTACTATACAAACTGACAGACAGTTAGTTAAAAACAGAAATGATATTAATCACAAAATTACGATATTCAGACGGAGTCTCTTGACGTCAAGACGATTCCCCAATGATCCTCGATATACTGCTTCAGTGCTTGTCTGCCTTCTGGGGAATCAGCATCTAGATGATTGGCTTTCATCCACTTCATTACCTCAAAAACCTTCACATCTACAAGTGTGCGATACCACCAACCTTGAATGAAAGCGAAAATGAATCCTTCCTTTCCATCAAGGAATCCGCCTCGTAGGAAGTAGCGGTAAACGAAGTATGCAAACGAGCGCCAGAAGAGTGGCAGTCTGTTATATTTACACTTTATCCTATGCTTTTTTTCCGCCTGTTTTCCAAGATGTGTTATATTATCAGACGCACTTCCCGTAAGATGATACATCTCATTCAACACCTGAGTAGCCTCTCTATATGCATAATTTATGTGTTTCTTGCAATATTCTGAGATATTTATCAGTGAATGATCACAGAAATCATGCTCAAACTCCACACTCTGTCCCTCAAGCAACTGGATATGTTCATCCATAAACCTCTGCTCGCACATCGCCTTTCTGTAGCGGAAAATTCTAAGAAGCTTAACAGGATAAATGCCTCCTTTCATCCATTTCCCCATGAAAATATGCCTTCTTTTTAGCACAATTCCCGTGATTTCATCACCAAGTGAAGGGATTTTTTGCTGCATTTCCTCTACCAAATCCTTCATAGGATACTCGTCAGCATCCAATCTCATCACCCATTTAGTGGTGATAGGGGCATTCTCCAATGCCCAATTAAGCTGTCCTGCATATTTTGTTGTAGGCCATTCATGCTGAAGAACATGAACATTAGCATAGGATTGGGCAATTTCCACTGTCCTATCCTCAGAGAAACAGTCTATCACAAAAACATCCTTGACGACAGGACATATAATATCCAGACAACGTTTTATATGAAGTTCCTCATTATATGTGAGGATTATGGTTGTAATATCAAGCATTTTCTATAATCTCCCTCTTTTTTATGAACTTAGCAGGATTGCCGCCAACAATCGTCCAAGGTTCCACATCTTTGTATACGCTTGCCGTAGCACCAACAACGGCACCTCGACCAATCGTAACGCCCATGCCAACATACGCCTTAGCACATATCCATGCCTGATCCTCGATAACGATAGGAGCCGTTATGAGCGGATTTAAAGGATTTGTAACATCATGACTGGCAGTACAGAGACACGTCCCTTGAGAAACCGTAGTGTTAGCTCCGATTGTGACAGGAGCCACATTATAGCATTCAACATCGCTGGCAAGACAAGCATGCTCTCCCATCGTGAGAAATGGTGGATAATACACCTTTGCGGAACTATATACATGAGCCGTTTTTGCAATCTTTGCCCCAAAGAGACGAAGAAGGAAATTTTTCCAGCCCTTACCAACACTCCTGGGCAGCCACCTTGCACACAATGCCCAAGTGATATTCCACAAAAGACGAATCATCTGATGCTTCCGCCCTAAGTGATTCTCATATTTTGACAAATCGATTTTTGTTTTAGTCATATACAAATTCAATAAATGTATTTAGTCCTTTGGTTTATAGTTTAGAGTATATATTCTTTCCCACAATAATACGAGACAACGATGACCTGTCAAACAATATTGCACAAAACAGACATAGTGCAACTATCATCGACAAGCAGCATATCGTCCCAATAATTCTTGTGCCATCAAAGGCAAAGAACGGAGCGCAAACCTTTGCAACTACTGTAAACAACGGAGAGAAAAGTACAAGAGCAAGAGAATTCCTGCCTATATATGAAATGAAATTGGTTATACACTCCGGTATTCTATCTTTCAAGTCAAAAATAAAGCCAAGAAATGTAAGAGTAAGTCCAATGCCTGGAATAGAATATCTTGAAAATTCATTGGTAAATACAATTATCAATACAAAACACAATATTGATATAGGTGACTTTAATCTCTCATTAATTACAAAATTTGAATTTCTAAATAAAATAGCTATTATAAAATAGATTACGTCTCCCCATTTAAGACCTTCTATTCCAACAGATAAAGCATATAAGATGATAGATGAAATCAGAATGCCCGACAAGCCATTCATTACATAACGATTAACTAAATAATAAACCGTTAAACAGATTGCCATCGTATGCAGATACCAGTAAGTGCCAATAGGCGAAAATGCTATCTTACTCAACAGAGTTAGCACTCCACCATCAAAGGTGTTGGTGGCTCCTATATATTTACCCAACAATTCTATTCCCAACAGATATACGAGTTCAAAGACAATATATGGAACAACAATACCACATATACTCTTAAAAAACTTTTTAGACTCTTTATTCACAGAAAACAAGTAACCACTAATCATCAAAAAGCCAGGCATGATGAAAGTAAACATTACTGGACATGCATCAGGATATTTTGTATTAAACAATTCAATATGGTAAGTCACCATAAGAAGGATTAATATTCCTTTTGCCAAGTCTATCTCCTGAATTCTTTTTGCATTACCCTTCATTTCCTGAACAATTTCCTTTTCCAATGTCATAATACTTACTTTTCTTCACTAATATACGAATTCCGGTTTCTCTCCGCTATTCAGCAGCCACTCATAAAGGCGTAAAGTCTTACGAGTTATGCTTCGGTAGTCAAAGTTATCAAAAATGAGTTTGCTTGCTCTTTGTCCCATGTCATATAGTGCATTAGCATCCATACTCATGGCCTCACGAAGCGCATGTTCCAGATTATCCACGCTAAGGTCTATACACCAGCCTATGTTGGTCTCGTTAAGAATCTCCCAAGGACAGTTTGTCGTGGTTACAACAGGCGTTCCACACGACATAGCCTCAGCAATAACCATTCCGAAATTTTCGCTAAATGAAGGCAGACAGAAAAGAGCCGACTCCTGATAAACCTTTATCTTAGCCTCTCCAAATACAGGAGGGAGAATATTGATACAATCTTTCAACCCTAAACTCTCCACCTTATTCTCTAAAGTATGAATATATTCAGCCTCGCCATTACCAATAACGAGCAACTGCCAGTCTGCATAATCAGGATGAATGCGTTTCCAAGCCTCAAAAAGCAGTTCTATACCCTTCTTAACGTGCACGCGACTAAGAAACAGCACTTGCTTCTTAACGCCTTCAACAGACGATTTGCATGGATAGGCATCCGTCTCTATGCCATTTGGAATGACGGACTTACAAGTCGTGATACCGAGATTGCTAACATGTTCAGCCTCCATCTTAGCCGTTGTGAAGACGCAGGCAGACTTCTGCACATCATTACGCTGGTACAGCCACCATGCAAGTTTCTTTTTCCATTTCTTCTGTGAAAGACTCCAAGGCTCAAACATTCCACGAGGTGTAACAATATATGGTATACCCAATCTACGTGCCTCAACTATCATTCTGTGATAAGACATCTCCCATACGCTTTGAATCTGGATAAGCTCAAACTTCTGTTCCACAAGATATTTCGCAATCTCCTTCCTCGAGAAAGAAGGTTCAAGTACCTTCAGTTTTGCTGTAGTTCCTTCAAGCGCATGCGTATTCATGTCTTTAGAGCGGATCGTCATAAGAGTGATATCCACACCAAGTTCAGCCAATCCCCTTACAAGCATCGGCACACTTCGGGATGGACCACCATGTGTCATATCAATTGAAGATACGAATGAAAGGATTTTCATGATCGAGAGATTCTTGACCAGATACAATCTGGCAGAAGATTTATAACATGAACGTAAATAAAGAACAATACAGCTTTGAACACTCCTTCATATCTATTGAGATAATGGAATGTGATGAACGGATTACTTCCTAAAGGAGAATATAGTTTATTGAATCTTTTAACTACCGATACTCCATTAAGGCGTATTCTTGTATTTCCACTTTGTAATGCAGCATCCGTACATCCTATATATTTTCTTGATGTGCATACATGAAGGCCGTTCTTATGAGTCTCATAACCATAGGCCACATCACCTAAATCATGATGATATATAGGATCAAATAAACCATTTCTCTCAAATACATATTTGGGTACAAGAACGAAGTTGCCATTCAAACGACAAACCTCGTTCAACTCACCATTAGCAGGTATAAGATGCTTGGATGTATCATAACCACCATATATAACTTGCCTGGTTGTTGTTTCCTGTACTAAGCCGGCTATTACAGCCTTATGCTCCATGATTCTACTACATTCTAGCATCTCATCGAAACTGTCATCATAGAGAAGAAGGTCGTCATTAAGCCAGAAATAGAAATCATAATCCCTACTTCTTGATGCTTCAACCCATGCTTTCCTCATTCCTCTGCACCAGAAAAGATTACCATCTCCATGAATGAGATTCACCTGAGGAAATTTTTCACGAATAGCATCAGCAGTACCATCAGTTGAATTGTCATCAACACAATAAACATCAATATCCTTCCTTATAGAGAATAGTCTGCCAAGACACGACAATGTAGTGTTCTTACGATTATGACAAGTTATAAGGGCTGCTAATGTTACCATACTCTTTGTTTGCCTGATGATACGACTTTAGCCGGAATACCTCCAAGAACAGAAAATGGTGCCACATCTGAATAGTTCTTATTACAGAAAGATTTAGAGGCTATTATTGTGTTATCTGGGATTACAGTTCCTTTGTTAATACAAACATTATTCCCAATCCAGACATTGTCGCCTATTACTATTGGCTTATGCGAAGGAGATATCGTTCCAGTATTCAGATTCATGATTTCATGTCTGTCTGTATCCATCAACTGGCACCTCCATGAGCCTCCAACCTGTGAACCGATTTTTATATTGTCCTCACAGAACAGAATTGACTGAGCACCGAATCTCGATTTTGCCCCTATCGACATATTTGCCCCAGGCTCTACCCTTATTGTACTACCACAACCTATATAGAAAGAGCCATTGAAACAAAGACTCCCTCTGATATCAAGAATGACAGGATCAAGTGGAAACATATCACGTCCTTGTGATCCAAGTTTTATCATTCCTGGTCTAACAGTTCCATTTATACATAGTTTGCCACTATTTCCTACAACTCGTAGTTTACCATAAACGTCAATAGGAAACTTTATTGCCTGTCTGAATGGCAAAAAATGGAAATTAACATATATAATCTTTATAATGTTATGTATGAATATAGAATTGATCATTATAAGCAAAAAATTATAAGGATTTCAACTGGGTCATATGTACAAAAAGCATCAAAGCTATATATCCTACGATAAAAGCACGCAAACAGTCAAAAGCACTTGAGCTTGCTGTTTGATATGTTATCTGACAAAGCAGAATAATAAGCAGCATATTCCTTGTTGTAAGATTCTTCAAGCAAACTATGGCCTTTTCTTCTATCATATAGAAAACGATAAAGAAAAATACAAGACTTCCAAACTTTCCAAAGTCAAGGAATACCTGTGGTATCATAGAAGGCACACACACTGATGCAGGGTTATACACAACATTCCACATTTCTATAATATGATTATATACAGATGAGCCAATACCTAAACAATTCAGGCCATATCCCAACGAATATTCGGATGGCAGACTACCCCATAGCTCATTCATGTGTATATAGGAAGTAGAAGTATAGAAAATTTCAGATGAGTAAGCCTCTATCGTCTGCATGTTTATTGTCTCATTCATCTTCAGAATCTGTACAACAACAAGCATTATTATTGGCGAAGCAAGGACCAGCAAAAACTTCCTATCTATCTTTTTATCCTTATCCCTTATTACTGCTATTGAATATGTAAGAAGATAGGAAAAAATAAAAGGAACGAAGAAAGAAAGGATGAACAAACGTCCGCCAAACGACATCTGGAATGGTATAAACAAAAGGAACTCCCGAATAATTTTTTTCAAACGAATACCTTGTAATGCAGTTTCCATACCTAGAATACAGATATAGAATACAGCAAACTGGCATAGATAACTACCAATACGGATTACATTGGAGTCAAAGAAACTAAAATGCGAACGAGAATCAATATAATATGATCTCATTGCAGAATAATCCCAACCAGTTACCGATACAACAGAAACCAATCGATACATTCCAATGGCAAAAAAAAGATATAGAACCCATCGCATCTTACGTCTAATGGATACTATATCTGCACTACCAAAGTTCGCCGTTACCTTAACTGCAACTTTTCTTCGCTTAAATCGAGCTAATAGGAATGCAGAAAAGACAACAATCAATATCATTAATTGGTAAGAACTTATTTCCTGAAGATAATCAGCACCATTATAATAGTCGGTAACACCAACCAACAGATTCGAATATAGAAATCCTCCCAAAGAAGTCAATCCCCACATCAAAGCAAAGAATGTTGACGGTAGAACGTATGTTTTGTTTCGCATACCCAACCTATTAAAATTGGCAATTGCAAAAACAAGACATATAATAAAACTATATAGAAAATCAATATTTTCCATTGATAAAACTACCAGTAGCAACCACCTTCCATTTTTTCCGAGCCCTTTGGTTTCTCATTTTGACTTGGAGAAACCCAATATTCATTAAACAATGGATGATAGTCCAAACTGATATTGATATCTGGACGATAATGCCAGAATCCTTGATACTGTTCAGTCCAACGCTTACCCAATATTCCGAATAACAATTGTGTGCCACCTCCTATATGAACAGCCTGCTTGCCAATCCTCTTTACATGAGCAGCAAGCGGCAATCCATAAGCCCCACAACCGATTATTGCGATATCAAAGTCTATCTTGTCTATCTCATCCTCCATATACTTTAAGGCTTCAAACCAGCTTTCAAACTCAGACCTGGTTCCTATAATAGTCTGAACAGCCTTTAGAGTCTTTAGTTCAAATTCTGGAAGAACATCAGGATTAGAGAACAACAGTTCACGTTTCTGATATTGTAACTTTATCGTATCTGTAAAAGGATGAACAACTAGTACTTTCTTTCCCTTGAGGATGCGTGTCCAAGGCCTTTCAACAAAGAAAGGATATAGCATCTCTAATTGTACCCTTTGAATGTCATCACGCAAAGGCATGAATTTCTCGTAGTACTGATGACAAGCAAGTAAATCTATCTCTGGAATATCTTGAAGATATCGTTCTGAGAATTTCTCTGCTGTATCTTGGCAGACAGGAAAGATACCGGAGAAAAAGCTCATTGCCTTAAAATGATCCTCATACCACCAAGGAGTATGAGTGTTATCTGTAATATATTCCCATATACGACTTAAATATGATTTTCGGCTATGAACACAGAGATAATTATTAATACAGTTTATCTCTGTCGTACCAAACCTCGCAATCATACAAGGCTTACCTGATGCAAGCATTTCATAGATCTTATCGTTGGACGATTGCCTGTCACAATCACACTCAGGAGCATAGAATTTCCGTCTTGTGATTATTCGATAAAGTTTGCGAATGACTCGTATTATGAAATCATTTGCTTTCATAAATATTTGTGGGTAGGTCTTTTTACACTTTTAATTATTGATACAAACACATTCCGGTCTTCACGAGAAAGTGCAACATACCAATATACAGGCAGGCTTATGATAAACATTGCCATGATTAACGACAACTGCGACAATTGTCCATTATATAATTGTGGTCTGATTGGCCAATAAACACATGACAAACAAGTTAAAGATGCCAGACATGGGATCAATATGTATCTACTCCATCTCATAACCGAGAACCTGATAAGTCTATGTGCAAAATACAGATGTATCACTCCACACATTACGATACGGAAAATTATCCAATTAAGGATTGCCCAATATGGCTGAAAGCCGAATTGAAACTCGACGCATGTCAATATGATTGGAATAATGCTTGCTATCGAACAGGAAATATTAAACCACTTGATGTTTCCTTCTGCCTGAATTGCATGATAAAGGAAATAATATAATTGTTCAATAAGTGAAGAAATGAACAACAAGACACAGAATAATACCGTCCACTCCGGTACATTCTTTAGCCACAATTGCAACACGACAGGCATAGAGAACAATATAGGAAGTGCAAAAAAGGAGAATAAGAGAAATGAGAATTTACAGCCTGCGTATGAAATCTCAAGCATTTGGTGCCTTTGGTTTGCTCCTTCCTTTTTGACAAGGACTGGTGTCAATGCCTTTGACATATTACCAGAAACGCCCATCAACACGCCTTGTAACTGTGTGGCTATTCCCAAAGCAGCATTCAATAGAGTCCCAAAGAAATGGTTTATCGCAATAGTCATGCCATAAAGTGAAATCATCCCAGCACAAATATTCAGCATGTTCCAGCCTGCAAAAGATGCCATTTTCTTCAAGATCTCATTATCATGTCCCTTTATACTTTTTGCTCTACATACAGGATAAGTCCTATCGCAGTAGCATTTAGTAATGAATCGCAACAACCACGACTCTCCAGCCATCAACAGTCCATAAAAGAGTAATCTGTCATAGTCTGAATATGATACTAATACAGCGATTGTCAGTTTCAAGAACACGTCTATTATTCCTACAAGTGAATAAAAAAACATGTTCTCATGAGCATTCAGAACAGCATCATAAGGCGTTATAGTAATTGAAAATACGGTACTGAAAATCAAACACCCATAAACAATCATGGCCGTTGTTTCCCTACCACTCGGGATATTAAGAATACCATTAAATAAAAAGAAGCCAGCTATGATATACAGTCCACAAACCAACAAAGCCAACATACGATGCAGACGAACTGAGGAATTAAAGATTGTCTGTATGGCGGTAATATCTCCCTTCCCCTCTGCATAACTCATATAACGCAAGGAGGCTGTACTCATAGAAGCACTAAGGAAACCCAACATAGCCAATGCACCAGCAACCACATTATAGAGTCCATAGTCAGATGCGCCTAAAGCATCCAACAGAATACGAGTAGTCAATACGGAAACAACAATTGATGTTCCCATACGTGCATAAAGGAATAATGTATTCTTTACTACTCTGTTTACCGTGGACATGATTTCCCTTTACTTAGAGCATTTGTTATACAATATACCTACTTTCAGATTTCCATAATAAATGCGCTGGGGATATATGCAGTCGATACAAGGCCTACGGCTGTGATAGAAACGATCACGCGCTGTTGTCCAGATACTCTTGCAACCTTTCCTTCCACCCCTTTGAACAGACCGTCAATGACCCTCACAGTCTCGCCTCCCTTGAAATGGCATTGTTCTTCTTTAACATACATCAGATGCTCGCTCTTATTAGAGGTGGCACAGATGAAATTCTCCATTTCACGACACGGAATAGTCAGTGGAGGATTCTTTGAGTCTTCATCCAGTTCGAAGTGATTATAGTAATATGTGAGAAAGGAGAGTTCGGGAGTGCCCTTGACATATTCCTCGGCTTTGTCTTCTGTGGTATAGACAAACAGAAGGTTCGGAATCAGCGCCTCGAGTACTCGTTTGTCTTTGCCTTGTTTGTCGGTTTTGCGCACATAGCGTTTGGCAATATAGCAATAGGTTCCGTCTTCAACGATCATGTCAAACGCCTTATCTTCCCTTCCGTATGAAGCACGAAACACATACCACCTCTTATTTTCGTCTGGCGCATACCTTACCGACACCCCAGTCTTTGAGCTGATCGCATCGGGGATGGTATCAGGGGTAAGCCTGACACATGGAGGTTTAGCCTCGCCTCGTCGAGTTTCCACATTAGACAATGTGCTCATATCAAACCTTATCGAGTTTTTGGTTTATCGGTCGGTTCAATGCTTAGATTCTGAGTCTTACGACTTTGAGAATCAACTGCAAAAGTACGAAAAAATAGATATATAACGAAAAGAATATTCAAAAAAGCAATAATTATTGCTTATTTTTGCATTTTCTTGTACCTTGAATGTGCAAGAACAATAACAAGCTGCTTCCCTTAACGGAAAAAACGACATAAAAAAGCCCACCCATCTGATTGCAAACGGATGGATGGGTGGGGCAGTCACACCTGGCTAGATTAAGGTTGCAGCGTAAAACCAAGAACCAGGTATGCCTTCTGCGAACAAGGATTTGCTACAACCTGTCCGAAGATAGGTATCGAGAACGTATCAGTGACTTTAAT
>Ga0310690_10010864_pt1 | contig 11281 bp, 10 predicted proteins | sample AusTroGonzalo_MG_2_FD_207661 | JGI IMG/M metagenome (GOLD analysis project Ga0310690, IMG submission 207661) | Bovine rumen microbial communities from tropical cattle in Woodstock, Queensland, Australia - Gonzalo_04 (v2) (version 2) | ecosystem: Host-associated > Mammals > Digestive system >...
CTGTAGTTCATTGGACATTGAACATTGAGCATTGAACATTGAACATTCCACAGGCAGTACTTTCAGATGTATTGGGGAGCTCAGTACTTAAGTCCGCCCTTCCAGTTCTTGTGTGGAGATTGTCACCTATACGTTGGCATTGCCATTGCGTTGGACAGAATGTTCAATGTTCAATGCTCAATGTTCAATGAAAGAGTTATCAGGTGGTTATTGCGGCGGGGTCCCACCTCTTCCCATTCCGAACAGAGAAGTTAAGCCCGCCTGCGCCGATGGTACTGCAATGCAATGCGGGAGAGTAGGAGGCCGCCCCCTTTTTCCAGCCCTGGAGAGAAATCTTCAGGGCTTTTTTGTGTTTTTTACTTGAAATCTTCGTTATTTGCAAAAAAGTTCATATCTTTGCCGACGTTATGCAGTGGACTGACAGGATCAGACAGGTGAAGATCATCCTCGTGATTGCGGCTATCGTGATTGCGGTGGTGTCGCTACTGGTGTCGCACTATCTCGTGAAGGATCTTTCAAACGAGGAACGTAACAAGATGGAAACATGGGCGGAGGCCCTGCATGCGTTGAATAATGCAGATGAGAATACCGATCTGTCGTTGGTGTTGAATGTTATACAGGGAAATAATACAATTCCTGTGATTGTGATGGATTCAGATGGAGTGGTATCCGACTATCGTAATATAGAGATTGATGCTGAGACTGCTGTAGACTCTGAAGCCTATGTTTCCCGCTACGGCAAGCGGATGTATAACAACGGGAACTATATCAAGATATACTTAGGTGAGAGTGACGGTGTGGCGGATGATTCCATAGAAGTGACCAATGAGTTGCGTCCCTATACGTTGGTATGTTACGATGAATCGACGCTTTTGAAACGATTGTCGCAATATCCTTATTGGCAACTAGGTATTGTGATGATCTTTGTGGTGGTGGCTATCTTTGCATTGCTGGCTTCGAAACGGGCAGAGCAGAATAAAGTATGGGTTGGCTTGTCGAAAGAGACGGCCCATCAGTTGGGTACCCCCATCTCCAGTCTGATGGCGTGGGTGGAAATCCTGAAGGAAAACTACCCTGATGACGAACTGATTCCCGAGATGAACAAGGATGTGAAGCGTTTGGAACTGATAGCCGAACGCTTCTCTAAGATAGGTTCACTACCAGAGCCAGTGGATGCCTCTATGAATGAGGTGCTGGCGCATGTGGTGGATTATATGGACCGCAGAACATCGAAGAAGGTGGAGATTGTGCGCCATCTGCCAGAACAAGAGGTCATAGTGAAGATGAATGCCCAGTTGTTTGAATGGGTGATTGAGAATCTGTGTAAGAATGCTGTCGATGCCATGGAAGGTAAGGGGCGTATCGACTTGACATTGGTGGATGAAGGAGGTAGGATTGTCATTGAGGTATCAGACAATGGCAAGGGTATCAAGAAGAAAGATATCAAGAATGTGTTTACACCTGGTTTCACAACGAAAAAGCGCGGCTGGGGCCTCGGCCTCTCCCTCGCCAAACGCATCGTGGAGGAGTATCATAAGGGAAGGATATTTGTCAAGGAGTCGGAAGTGGGTAAGGGTACGACATTCAGGATAGAACTGAAGGCCACTGCATAGAATAATTGCACAAAGGAAAAGAATCTGTGTAATAATAGAGTATGTAAGCCTTAGATTTTGGTTGAAAAACATAAAAAAAGCAAATAACTGTTTCGTATCTGAGAAAAAGTTTGTAACTTTGCACCCCAAATAGCGAGTAAATGTGTAGTTTAGAGCAATTTAAGATTAATCTGAAAGGTCTGACTGATGAGGTGACTGCCTTGGATTATGACTTGGACGATCAGTTTTTTGAGGCTCTCGACGGCTCGGAAGTGAAACAGGGGACATTGCATGTGTCGGTGTCTATACGCAAGACATCCGGCTTTTTTGAACTCCAGTTTCATACCGAGGGCACGGTGACCGTTACCTGTGACCGCTGTCTGGACGATATGGAACAGCCCATTGAGGCCAACAATCGTCTGGTGGTGAAGTTGGGTGCGGCCTACTCCGAGGAAGATGATGTCATTACGGTGTTAGAGGACGAAGGAATACTCGACACGTCGTGGCTCATCTATGAGTTTGTAGTGCTGGCTATACCCATCAAGCATGTGCATGCACCTGGCAAGTGCAACCCTGCGATGAGCCAAGTTCTGGAAGAACTCTCAGCTGACCGAAGCAGCGATGAGGCGTCCGACCAGCCTATCGACCCCCGATGGAGCAAACTTGCAGATTTAAATATTAAAGATTAAACATTAAATAATTAAGAATTATGGCACATCCTAAAAGAAGACAATCAAGCACTCGTCAGGCTAAGCGTCGTACCCACGACAAGGCCGTAGCACCTACACTGGCAGTATGCCCCAACTGCGGAGCCTACTATGTATATCACACAGTATGCCCCACTTGTGGTTACTATCGTGGTAAGGTTGCTATCAAGATTGAGGAAGAAGTCGCTGAATAATGGGCAATAAAATTAGCGCGATAATCACTGGTATTGGTGGCTATGTGCCCGACTATATCCTCACCAACGAGGAATTGTCGCGGATGGTCGATACCAATGACGAGTGGATTATGACGCGTGTGGGTATTAAGGAGCGCCATATCCTGACAGAAGAAGGACTTGGCACTTCTTATATGGCTCGCAAGGCTGCTAAGCAGTTGTTGCAGAAGACGGGTGCAGACCCGGATTCAATCGATGCTCTCATCGTTTCCACTTCGACCGCTGATTATAAGTTCCCATCGACAGCCAGTATCGTGTTGGGCAAACTCGGGCTGAAGAATGCTTTTGCATTCGATTTCTGGGGTGCCTGCTGTGGATTCCTCTATTCGCTCGACGTGGCAGCGTCGATGATTCAATGTGGACGATATAAGAAAATAATCGTCATTGGTGCAGACAAGATGTCATCGGTGACAGATTACAAGGATCGTCAGACCTGTCCGCTCTTCGGAGATGGTGCGGCTGCCGTGCTCTTGGAGGCTTCAGAAGAGGAGAATATCGGTGTGATGGATTCTTATTTCCGTGCTGACGGTAAGGGACTACCCTTCCTGCATATGAAGGCCGGCGGTTCTGTCTGTCCACCGTCTCACTTTACGGTTGACCATCGTCTGCATTACCTTTATCAAGAGGGTCGCACGGTGTTCCGTTATGCCGTGACGAATATGAGTGACGACTGCGCTCTTATTGCTGAGCGCAATGGGCTGAACAAGGATAACATCCAGTGGATCGTTCCTCATCAGGCGAATATGCGTATCATAGAGGCTGTGGCCAAGCGTTTAGAGGTTCCGATGGATCAGGTGATGGTGAATATAGAGCATTATGGTAATACCAGTGCCGCCACCATTCCTCTCGCTCTTTGGGATAATGAGACAAGGCTCAGAAAAGGTGACAACATGATATTCACCGCATTCGGAGCAGGATTTGTTCATGGAGCATCCTACTATAAGTGGGCATACGATGGAAGTGAAAAGGATCAGTGAAACGTGAATAGTGTGCATAAGGCAGGATTCGTCAATATTGTTGGTAATCCCAACGTCGGTAAAAGTACGCTCATGAACCAACTGGTTGGTGAGCGTATTTCAATTGCAACCTTTAAGGCCCAGACCACGCGTCATCGTATCATGGGTATCGTGAATACGCCTGAGATGCAGATTGTATTCTCAGATACCCCAGGGGTGTTGAAGCCGAACTACAAGTTGCAAGAGTCAATGCTGGCATTCTCGGAATCGGCATTGCAGGATGCTGATGTGTTGCTGTATGTGACGGATGTGGTGGAGACCCCCGAGAAGAACATGGACTTTTTGGCTAAGGTCCAGAAGATGGACATCCCTGTCATTTTGCTCATCAATAAGATAGATGAACTATCTAGTCAAACTAGTCAGACTAGTCAAACAAGGTTAACTAGTATCGTTGAGAAATGGCATGGACTATTGCCGAATGCCGAGATTCTTCCCATTTCTGCCAAAAACAAGTTTGGTGTGGATATGCTGCTGAAACGTATTCAGGAACTGTTGCCCGAGAGCCCTGCCTATTTCGACAAGGATCAGTTGACAGACAAGCCGGCTCGTTTCTTCGTCTCGGAGATTATCCGTGAGAAGATCCTGCTCTACTATGATAAGGAGATTCCCTATAGTGTAGAGGTTGCTGTGGAACGTTTCAAGGAGGATGACAAACATATTCATATCAATGCCATCATCTATGTGGAGCGCGACAGTCAGAAGGGTATCATTATCGGGCATCAGGGGGTAGCACTGAAGAAAGTAAGCACAGAGGCGCGTAAGTCTTTGGAGAAGTTCTTCGGAAAGCCTATCTATCTTGAGATTTTCGTAAAGGTAGATAAGGACTGGCGCTCCTCGGAACGGGAATTGAATCATTTTGGGTATAACCCTGAATAATATAGTTGTAGCGTATGGCAAATTTAGTAGCGATTGTAGGCCGTCCGAATGTGGGCAAATCAACCCTGTTCAACCGACTGACGAAAAGCCGTCAGGCTATAGTCAGTGACGAAGCTGGTACCACACGTGACCGTCAGTACGGCAAGTGCGAGTGGAACGGACGTGAATTCTCGGTCGTAGATACTGGCGGCTGGGTGGTTAACTCTGATGATATCTTCGAAGAGGAGATCCGCAAACAGGTCATTATTGCAACGGAAGAGGCCGACCTGGTGCTCTTCCTTTGTGATATCAAAAATGGTGTGACAGACTGGGACATGGATGTTGCTCAGATCCTGCGTCGTGCGAAGTTACCTGTCATCCTGGTGGCCAACAAGGCTGATGATAATAAAAACCTCTATGACCAGTATGAATTCTATAATCTGGGATTAGGTGATCCCTATTGCATTAGTGCTGCCACTGGAAGTGGTACAGGCGACCTACTTGACAAGGTGCTGGAGGTATTGCCAGAGAAGAGTGGCGATATATTAGAGGAAGGTATTCCCCGTTTCGCCGTCGTTGGTCGTCCGAATGCCGGTAAGTCGAGCCTTATCAATGCCTTCATTGGTGAGGAGCGTAATATTGTGACAGAGATAGCCGGTACGACACGTGACTCTATCTATACGCGCTATGATAAGTTTGGCTTTGACTTCTATCTGGTGGATACGGCTGGCATCCGTCGCAAGAACAAGGTGACGGAAGATCTGGAGTTCTATAGTGTGATGCGTTCCATCCGTGCCATTGAAAACTCGGATGTTTGTATCCTGATGATTGATGCCACTCGTGGTATTGAGACACAGGATATGAATATATTCCAGTTGATTCAGAAAAACAACAAGAGTCTTGTGGTGGTGGTCAATAAGTGGGATTTGGTGGAGGATAAGTCGCAGATCGTGATTGATACTTTCGAGAAAGCCATCCGTAATCGTATGGCTCCATTTGTGGATTTCCCCATTATCTTTGCTTCGGCTTTGACCAAGCAACGTATCTTTAAGGTGTTGGAAACTGCCAAGCAAGTTTATCTGAACCGTAAGGCTCGTATTGGCACGACGAAACTCAACGAGGTCATGCTGCCATTGATTGAGGCCTTCCCGCCACCTTCCATCAAGGGAAAGTATATCAAGATCAAGTATGTATCGCAGGTGCCGGATACACAGATTCCAACTTTTGTGTTCTATGCCAACCTGCCGCAGTATGTCAAGGAACCGTATAAGCGTTTCTTGGAGAATAAGATTCGTGAGAACTGGACGTTGACAGGTTCGCCTATCAATGTGTTTGTCCGACAGAAATGAGAAAGAGTTTGATAGGAATAGTAGGAGTGATGGGTCTGTTTGCGATGTCCTGTGGGAATGCGACGCCTGAGGAGATGGCTTCTCTGGCAGCCAAGGGCTACTATGAGCATCTTCTGCAGGGTGAATATGAGCACTTCCTTCAAGGAAAGGCGGGTGCAGACAGTTTGCCAGAGGCTTACCGTGAGCAATTATTGGCTGGTTACAGACAATTTATGGCTCAGCAGGATAAACAGCATCATGGCATTCTCGATGTACGTGTTGCCAATGCTAAGACAGACTCATTGCTCCATTACACGAATGTATTTCTTGTCCTCTGTTTCGGTGATTCGACTAACGAACAGATTGCCGTTCCGATGGTAGAACAGAATGGTAGCTGGAGAATGAAATAAGAATTAATCAACACATAATAATTTTAATAGATGAAAAAGATTGTTTTAGTAAGTATGTTCTTCTCAATGGGACTGACCGTCCATGCTCAATCTCTGGATTCTGTAGAAGTACGGCCAGAGTTCCAGTCAAAGTATATTCCAATATTCCAGTATTGGGAAGAGCATAATATTTTCCAGCATTTGGATGCTTCTGTTACCTTGGGATCAACAGGCATAGGTTTTGACGTGTCATCACCGATGGGTGAATATGCTAAGTTGCGGGCAGGTTTTTCATTCATGCCGCATATACATTATTCGACGAGGTTTGAAGTCCAGGTAGGAGAAAATCCCACAGAATCACAATCAAAGTTTCAGACGCTCTCAGGGCTTTTAAGGGACATGACAGGCTATGAGGTTGACAATAAGATAGATATGGTGGAAGTTCCTACTTACTATAATTTTAACTTGCTTGTGGATGTTTTTCCTTTTAAGGATAATAAGCATTGGCATTTTACGGCAGGCTTTTATTTGGGGAACTCAACAATAGGTAAGGCCTATAATACAACGGAAGACATGCCTTCTCTGGTGGCAGTTGGTATTTATAATAATATGTATGAGAAAGCCATCAGAAAGGAGCCATTTGTGACATTTAATTATAACGGTAATCCTATTGCCATTACTGATGATCCAGAGTATCAAGATATGCTGTATAAAAAGTTTAGCGAATATGGTCGCATGGGAGTTCGGATTGGAAATTATGTCTCTGATGGATCTCCATACGCTATAGAACCCGATGAGAACAGTATGGTAAAGGCTGAGGTAAGGGTTAATTCTTTCAAGCCTTATTTAGGCTTTGGATACGGTGGTCGCCTCTTTAAAGGTGACGATAGATATACGATATCTTTTGATTGTGGTGCCATGTTTTGGGGAGGTACGCCAAGTATTCTGACTCATGATGGCACAGATCTTGCGAAAGATATTGAGAATATCAAATGGAAGGTTGGGGATTATGTAGATTTTATAAAAGGATTCAAGGTCTTTCCCGTGTTGAATGTTCGTGTCACACGAACCATATTTTAGAAGAATATAATTGGGGGCGGTCTAAAATGACCGCCCCCAATTCATTTACTTATTTTTTGATGAACTTCTTTCCTTTGATGATATAAATTCCTTTAGGCAGTTGTTCGATATTCGAAGTTTGTCTTAGTACTTTCTGCCCCTGTAAATTATATACATCGTTTGTGTTGTCTTCATCAAGCATGATATCATGGATGCCTGAGGTGTCAGCAAGGATATTCTTGAACCTACCCCATATTTTGTCAGCCTTGTATTTCTCGATACTTGTCTCTGGCACATAGAGAACACACGTCTCAAGGTTAACGCCCTCGAAGACACCATTTGATCCAAGAACAATGGGCTCATCATCTTTTATAATTATCTCCTTCAGATTATCACATCCAGAGAAGGCTGCTTCTCCTATGCTACTGATGGAACTTGGGATTGTTATAGATGTCAGTAGTTTATTGTTCTTGAAAGCCTCTGGAGCAATTCCTATGACATCATACTCCTTACCGTCTTTTCCTTTCACTTTCTCAGGAATTTCATAACAGCCTGATACATTGTCATCATCAACAAGGTTTACCGTATTTCCGCTATCTTCGTTTTTCTTGAATATGGCTTTGTTGTCGGTAATCAACTTGCTGAGAGAATCAATACCTTGTTGGTCCAGCAGGAGAATCCCGTTGGCAGTGGATTCTGCAATTGATTCATCGATGGGGAAGTATGCCTTGTTGGCGGGTAGATATCTTCCCTGGTCAGTAACGACGAGTGCATCGTCACCAGCATCAACCAAGCCAAGTTTTCCATTGACGAGGCCCAGCACTCTCATCTTCTTGGAATCGTAGTCAACAACATTCTTGATTACTTTGTAATTATCTGATGTGTTTTCTTGACCAGTATTTCCCTTCATCTTTGCATAGCAGAAATAGATGCCTGCAAGTTTGTTACCAGAAATGGCTGCGGCTCCATTATTACTTGTTAACAGGGTTACTTTGTTATCTGCCGGGTCAAGAGAACTACACTCTATAATGACAGGTGTGGCTGCGGGAACTTTGCCGTTAATTTCCTTGAGTTCTGCGTAAGGAATACCATCGTCATACTTTCCCTCAACCACATAATATGCTTTCATCCCTTCGCCAAGTTGGAATGGGAAGCTTGCAAAGATGGTAGTATAGTATTTGTCACCCACTTTAATGTTTTCATCGGGGGTAATTCCGAAATAATCTGTTACTTGGTCAACAGGGTGGAGTTTCCAAATCTTACATTCATCAGGATATGGAGCATTCTTTCTGGCCACCTTTATATAGCCGTCAGAGCCGTTATTATCGAATAAGAATAATGTAATGGAACCTTTGCTTCCATAAAGGAAATAGCCCTCACCCTCTGGATATATTCTTAGTTCAGCACCGTTGTTCTTAAGAAATGCAAGGGGATTGATACCTTGGGCTTGAATGTTATAAGCATTATTGCTGGTCTTTGATGTGTTATCCTTTGAAATATAGATAATTGTACTGGGATCAGAGACTGGGTTCGTAATTGTTCTCAACCCATATACATTACCTTCGTTACCACTGGTAATGGAACTCTTGTTAGTCTCGTCTATCTTATTGTTTGATATTGTAAGATATCTTCCATACTTACTGGTATTCTGGATGCGGTAGTATCCGTCTCCATTGAGTTGTGCCAGTGTGGGAAGTGCTATTATACCACTTATAAGTAGAAATATTAGTCTTTTCATATCTTATTATTTAAAAATCCCAGCCTTTCATCATTACCGGATTCAGTAAGATGCAAGGCTGGGAAATAATATCTTTAGTCAGCGTTACTCAGCGATACAGATCGATACACGGTTCATGTCGTTCTCTGCGAACGGCTGTACACGTGAACCCTTGCTGTCGTAAGAGATGCGAGACTCAGCAATTCCATAGTCTTTCTTCAGAGACTTCACAACAGCATCAGCACGGCCAGCAGCGAGGCGGTCATTGATCTTGTTGTTACCAGTTCCGGCATCAGCATAACCTGTTACCATCACCTTTGCTGTAGGATGAGCGTTCAGGTAGTCTGCGATATCCTTCACCTTCTGAGCCTCCTCAGGACGGATGTTGGTCTTGTTGATCAGGAAGAATACGTCGCGGCGCAGTGGCTCAACAACAGGAGCTGCAGGAGCTGGAGCGGGAACTTCCACGATCTTTTCAACAATCTTCTCCACATAACGAATCTCTGGTTCTGGAACAGGAATCTCACGAGTGGTATAGGTAGGACCAAGATTAATCTTCACACCTGCGAGGGCATTGAAATACCAGTCCCAGTTACCAGCTCTCTTTGAATTGTACTTGTCGTTCAGGGTGTTGGCACTGAGTTCAAGTCCAATGCTAACAGCATCGCTAACCTTGAAGTCACCTGTAATACCAGCCTGACCAAACAAACGAACCTTAGTGCCGTCCCAGAGATACTCCAGTGAGTTAGCACCGATGGCTACATTCATAGCAGCCTTAGCATCAGCAGCCTTGTCATTGCTAAAGCCAATATTAGCACCAAGACCTCCGAAGATACCGAAATTGAACACACGGTTAGGATTGAAACCGCAGAAGAGATTTGACAAGTTGAATGTTGCATCAATAGAAGGAGCAACATACTTCCAATCCCACTTATACTTCTGACCTTCAAGCTTAGAACCGGCTTTGCTCTGCCATGCATTAACAGCAAGACGTGCGCCTACAACAGGGTTGAACTGGCGACCAATGGCTGCCTGTACGTTGTATGAATTCAAATCTGCGAAATCAACCTCACCAAGAGTATGCTGAACGCCCAGCGGCTGAATCTGTACATACCAGTGAGGATTGAAAACGTATTCAGTCTTAGGCTGCTGATCCTGTGCGGATGCTGTGAGGAAACCCAGCGCCAGCAGGCAAGACAATATGGTTTTCTTCATTTTCATATTCTTATACTATATTTTGAATTCTCTAATGTTAATTACTTACCATAGATGGTGTAGTTCTTCACTCTTACAACACCAGTGTAGTCAACTGCTTGATACTCGATCTCGTACTTCTTGCCAGACTCAAGTGTGAAAGGAACTGCTAATGTAGTACCATCATAAACCTCCTCCAGTAATGTCTCGCCATCACTTGTTACTTTCAAGTACTTCTTGTAGGCAGGAGCAAATACCTCAGCTGTACGAGATGTAGGAACGAGCAGGATCTCGCCACTATATGAGTGGTTGTCAGCACGGCTCATCATTTTGCCCTCCTGAATCAACAGGCATGGCTGCAGAGCGTAGTTAACATTGCTGAGAACCTTCTCAACATAGTAGTTGAACTTATCCCAGAACTTGTTAACTCTGTTTTCTATGCTGGAACCATCAATCTCGAATTCCTTGTTGATTTCGTTTTCAATCTTCTCAAGTTCCTTTTCAGAAATAGCACCCTCTGGATCGAATGAATAAGACAGTGGCTGAAGAGCGAGAGCGGCAATCTTTGTCTCAGAGAATGTGTTGTATCCATCACCCCATGTGGCTTTCAGGCGGTATGCACTGTACATATTTCTAGTATAGAGGTCATAAAGATCCTTCACCAGTTCTGCACTGCCACGTTTTGTGTGATTACGTTGCTGGATAAGATAAATAATCTCGTCCTTAAGATCAAGGAGATCCTGTTTTGTGATGTCAATAGCCAGATCGTTCAGTTTGTCAGCAGGGATAGTGGCTGTTGTCTCATAGAATGCATTCTCAGCACGTGTCCAACCAAAAAGGAGTTCTTCTGTAGAAGGAGCAAGAGGACTGAGCTCAACGGGAGCCTGCTTGCCAGATGTGCCCTCAAGAGTAAGAGTCTTACCGCTGAAATCAACGCTTGATGGGTTAACAGTTACATAAAGTTTACCTGCGTTACCATCGAGAGTCAGAAGATCATCTGCATAAGCAACATACTCACCAGAACCTACTGGGAATTCAACATCGCTTGTAGCCTTGCCGTAGCAAGCAATCAGTATGTTAGATTGCACGTCAACAGGAGCAGAAAGGAATCCGAATACAGGATTCTTCACAGCGTCGATGTTAAGACTTGTAACCTGAGTCTTGAAGATAGCATCAATCTTTTCTTTCAGA
>Ga0310690_10010865_pt1 | contig 11281 bp, 13 predicted proteins | sample AusTroGonzalo_MG_2_FD_207661 | JGI IMG/M metagenome (GOLD analysis project Ga0310690, IMG submission 207661) | Bovine rumen microbial communities from tropical cattle in Woodstock, Queensland, Australia - Gonzalo_04 (v2) (version 2) | ecosystem: Host-associated > Mammals > Digestive system >...
TGTCATCTTTCCGAACTCGTCCAGGGAGTGGGTATGGCTCTGGTTTCCCATGAACAGGGTGTATTCCGATATGTCCTCGTCCACTCCTCCTGCAAGGCGCTTTGCCCTGGCGAAGAAATCCAGTCCGAACGGACGTCTGTAGTCACTTCCAGGCAGGGTGTAGAACCATCCGTCGGATATGAGTTCAACTTCGATCTGCACCGAGCAGTTGGGCGTATATGATCCGGCGGAACCCGAACGCACATCCGAAACACCTACGACCAGCAGTTCCTGCAACTGGTAGTATTTGTGGCTGTTCCTGTCAACGTGCGTGGCCGAACTGTAGGTTGAATCCGAATAGTGGGACAGGAACTGGTCCGACGCGAGGTCGACGGTGAAGCTGGTTTCGTACTCCCTTATGTAGGCTTCCGGTTCCGATGCCCAGAGCAGGACACAGCACGTTATCAGTATGATGGTTGCAAGTATCCTTCTCATATCACACCCCGCTTATGATGATTGAGACATCGGCAGCGTACGTTCCTGCGGCCCATGCCTCTCGTTCCTCAGAAGTATACGGGGTTCCGTCGCTCTTGACGAGCAGGACCCTGACCGGCTGGTTGCTGGAAATCAGCGGCATGTTGATAGGTCCGTCATCGCCCTGAACCCAGTTGTCCAGAATGCCCTGGGAGTCGACCGTACCGTTGTGGATCTCCCTGTCCGTCCCTGAGAAGACGATTATGAATGCCGAGGCGGTCGAATTGTCCAGGAGCCTGTGGTAGCTCAATGCGAAGGCCAGCCTGTAGTCGATGCCTTCCATGTCGCTTACGGGTGCTCCGGTCTCATCCGTTCTGCGGTAGAGCGGTGCCGCCGATATGGTCAGCGTCCTTGTTCCCGTATTCATCCTCAGCGACCATGTCGCAATCAGCCTTCCGAGTCCTATGCCTGTGGCGGAGAGGGTATCCATGGTCTCGCCGCGATACCACACATCGGGTCCCATCAGATCGAACGGGATGCCTTCGAGTCCGCTGTTGGCCACGGGAGAAACCGAGACGTTCATGATGTCTCCCATGAATGCATGTACGTCCAGACCCCTAGTCGCGGAAGTGTTGAGCTGGGCATTGGATGCACCGGCAGAGAAGAGGACGCTCAGAAGAAACAGGAATACGGTCAACCTCCTCATCTCAATTGGCCTCCACCGTCACCCTGACATTTCCGGTATACCTCACGTTGTCGGCGAGCTTGTTGTAGGCGGTGCTCAGAGTAAGTGAGAAAGTCGCTGCAGCCCTGATTTTGGCATCCCCCGACTCCTGTGTGAACCCGGGAAGGACATTGCCGGTATCGGGAAGCTGGCCGGGAGTGATATCCTCCCAGTCGCCGCCGGCCACCGGCTTGCGCTGGGCGACAGGAGTGAAGACGAGGAATGCATTCACACCGATCCTGGCTGTCGAGAGCGACTCCACAGTGACCCTTGAAGCATCTTTGAAGGAATAGTCCAGATAGTATCTGTAGAAGAAATCTCCGTACTGCAGTTCTTCACAATATGTGGTATCGGGCACGGTTGTGATAGTCCATGTCACAGGCAGGATCACCGTCTCGTTGTTCACAGTGGCCTGGAACGGGGAGAACCAGAGTCCGACAGTCAGGGAAGTCCTGGAATTGGTTCCTACGGACACAGTCAGACCGTTTCCGAAGATGGTGCCCGAGGAACCCAGATCCGCCTGCTCTATCCTGTATTCGCTTGCCGAACCAACGACGGCATCGTCCTTTGCATTTGATACATTGATCTCGAAACCTAACAGGGCCGGAAGCGGCAGTTCCTTATATGCGGTGAAACTGAGGTCCCCGTGCGTGCTGGTTCCCTCCCAGTCAGTGGCGTAAATGCACGAGAACACAAGTATCGCAAGGATGGCGGCTGCCGCAATCTTCCTCATAGTCCTATCAGCTCCACCGTAATCGTCGCCGTGTACTGCAATCCTTCGGGATATTCGTAATTGACAGATCCCAGCGTATAATCGCCGTGGAACAGGAATGCGAGCGCGTAATACCACGTCCTGACATCGCTGCCGCAGTTGGTGGCGTTGATTCCCCAAGTCTGGTTACACGTATTGTCCTTAGTGACGAACCATGATTTGTCGAATCCCTGGTTGTTGGCGGCGCTCCATTGCAGAGTGGAACTGCTGCCGAGGTCACTCTGGTTCTGCCAGGTCGTCCCGTCTTCGAGTTTCACGGACTTGTATCTCCACATGAACACCGCATAGGACCCGCGGAACGACTCGAACCCCGGTTCATCGCATCTGAACCGGTCGAAATGCATCTTGACCTTTACACCGCCCTGAGCCTTGAGGTTGTTCCTCACTGCAATCAGGAGCTGAGGTTCATCGTAGCCCTTATTGAAAGATATGTCGGTCACTGCCCTTTCTATCTTTTCCCCGTTGATGTCCGCGAAGTAGACCTCGATGAACGGAGTGTACTCCCTTTCAACATAAAGGTCGTACTGGATGGATGCAGAGCCGGCCCAGAGGCATGATGCCGCGACAATGAGTATTATGGATGTCAGCAGACCCTTACGATGTCCCATTCCTCAGTCCTCTGCATCGGGAACCGGTGGTCCCGGAGGATCATCTGCCCGGCATCCCTCAAAGTAACAATTATTGCATCATGTGCTGACACATGCAACAACCCGGGTTTTTCAAAAGTGGCAGGCCGGGACAACCCCGACCTGCCTTGGGCAATAAAAAATCTTCTTTTAGAAATTTGAGGAAACTTCTAAAGAAATATCTGCGTAGTATATATCGGGAAGGATATCCGGAGTCTGCGGATACCTGACATTGAATGTCGCCAGGTCACCCGGAACGCAACTCACTCCCGTGAAGCTGACATTGACTTCGTTCCCTTCAGCAAGCTGTGCGTCCACCCCGTGTCTTGAGGCAACATCCTTTGCGACCGCGGCCTCGATTCCGGAGGGTGATATATTCCCGATGCCGTCCGTCCTGGTCACTACGAAATCACCCGCGGTAAGCCTGAGCGTGTACGAACCGTAACACCTGGCCTCATTGGACAATCTGGCCGTGAATGTAAGGTCCAGTTCGTTCCTGTTGATGTCCGGTACGAAGACAATCTGCATCTTCTCCGGGTCGATGCCGGTGACCATATTGAGATCAAGCGACACCTGGTCCTGATTCTCAAGCATTCCGCTTGTGAGCTCGAACCTGAAAGCGGGCTGGACCTCACCGACTACGGTCACGACCCTGATGGTCTGTGGACCGATGTCGGTTGCATGGGCGGCAACAACCGTCAGCAATGCGAATATCACCAGAACGAACGACAGCTTTTTCATTTATGTGTGTCTCTCTCAGCTGACCGTGACGGTCATCTTGACTTCAGCCTCGTAATCATCGGCAGGAGCTGCTTTGTCATCCTCCCATGTGACGTTGAACGATGTCTTTGCGGTGTCGCTTTCGGCGACGGCCTTGTTTCCATTGAACGTGACCGAACATGTCAGCACGTTGTCTATCACCACAGGTTCCTCGACAAATCCGATTCCCTCAGTGGTATTCGTCACGTACCATTCGTTTGTCGTGGGCTGACCTACAGTCACATCCCCGTTCACCGTGTACGCGTAAACAGCACCTTTGAACTTCGTTACTTCGACCTTGAAACTGTACTTGTACCTGTTCTTCGCGGGAGAGGTCTGATAGATGGCGAAGTCGACCGAAACCTCTCCCTGGGAAATGTCGTTTACGAACACATCCTCTCCGTCTTCATCACCGGTCACGACCTGAGCTCCGGTAACAGGACTTGCCGGATTCTCATAGAAGGCCTTGATTACAAACGTGGGATCCTGTCTCTCAACCGTGGATTTGATCTTGATGCTTCCGACGCCATGGACAGGTGCATCTGCGAAAAGCGCGCCAGTGACGATTATCAGGATTGCGAGGATTGCAAAAGCTTTCTTCATACCTAAATCTCCCCAAATCTACAAGGTTCAATGCCCTGATTAAGGTATACCACACCCCTCTTCCACCGTCAACTTTTTTTCAAAATAATTTCTATGAAATTGAAAAAAATATACAAAATTTTATTATCGATTCCCATGGATGCCAAATCACGGATAAAAAAGTGGACCGTCTGTTACGACGGTCCGGATATCACTTCATTCTGTTGGTAGACTGGTTTTCACTCTGTTGCGACTGTCAGGACGATGTTGGCATAATAATACTCATCCTCGGCTGTCGGATCAATCTCTGTATCTGCAACATATGAGTAGATTGCTGTTGCAAGCTTGGGATCTGTTTCCGTGACTGTTGTTCCGTTGAAAGTCACCTTGACAGGAGCATCGTCAGCTGCAGATGTCTTTATGATTGAGGATGTTCCTCCAATCTCCGGATCAAGAGCTGTTGTTGCAATCGAGGGAACAAGTGTCCCTGCAACGTTGTTCCTCGTGACATTGAAGACTCCGTCCGAGAATGTCAGGATGTAGGCCTTGTTGATCTTCGCTTTGTTTGCAAGGACTGCATAGACTGTGACAGATCCACCCTCGTCAAGGTTGAAACCCGTGTCGATTGCAGTAGCATCGTCTGTCAGGTAATATGTTGCGCCATCGCTGAACGCAACAGGTGTTGTGTTGGTCTTTGTTGCACCGAGCCAAAGCTGAAAAGCGGGAACGACCTCGGTGACGTCCGCCTTGATCCTGATTTTATGGGTCTCTGAATCTGCGAAAACAGCACAGGTGACAATTGCCAGAACTGCAAGGATTGTAAGAACTTTCTTCATCTTTTTCATCTCCTCAAATCAAACACTTTGCAATGCCCTGTGTACGTTGTAGCACCACATGTATATACTGTCAACAAATTTTTCATTAATTTTTTCTTATTTTTAAAAATTTATTTCTTTAGTAAATTTTTATCGCGCGCTTTCCTTATTTTTTTGCTATGTGTTGTAACCACGGACTCGGTTGCCCAGCACGGATTCGGTGTGCTATGGTATCCGAGTGACTACCGATCCGATAAAACTCATATGCATAGATGTGGACAACACCCTGGTCGATGATGAGAAGAACATCCCGGAAGGGAACCGCGAAGCCATCCGCCGGGCCCACTTCGAGAAAGGTGCCCACATCGCCATCAACTCGGGCCGGATCGCCACTTCAACGCGTGACTACATGGAAAGACTCGGCGTGCATGATGCCTTCCCTTCCCTCGGCGGCTGCATCGTGCAGGACTGGGACGGATCGGTGATAGAGGAAAACTTCATTGACAAGGAAGTTGCTCTGGAGATCAATACCATCGCACGCGGAATCGGCTGCACCCTCTTCGTCTACCACCTGGACAGATGGTATCTGGATCCCGGCAACGACTACTGGGCGCAGTCCGAGTACAACGCCACAAAAGTCAGAGGCATCATCACCGACACGGACCTGCTGATCCGCTCCCAAGCCCCGAACAAGATGCTCGGCGTCCAGATCGATCCCTTACGTACTGACCTGCTGATGGAGAGGATTGCATTCAGATTCAGTGCGTATATCGATTGCTTCAAGTCCGACCCGAAGTTCCTTGAAATAGTTCCAAAGGGGATAAACAAGGGCACTGCTGTTGAAGCATTATGCCGCCACTACGGCATTGAACGCTGCAATGTGATGTCGATCGGTGACTATTACAACGATATAGACATGTTCCGGGCTTCCGGAATATCCGTCGCCATGGCCAATGCTCCGGATGACATAAAGAAGATGGTTTCATACGTCACGCAAGCGGACAACATCCACTGCGGCGTGGCCGAGGCCATCAGCCTTTTCCTCGGATGACCTGTCCCGACAGGCTTCCGGTCAGATTTCCGTACTCATAGGCGAACACCCCGTTCACCATGACAGCCTCGAGACCCGTGCACATCGCAAAGGGATGCGACATATCCGAGTTGTCCCTCAGGGTTGAGGGATCGAAGATGACGACATCGGCCTTGAAACCTTCCCTGATGATCCCGCGATCCCTGATTCCAAGCCTTGAAGCCACCTCCGAAGTCATCTTCCTGATGACCTCCTCGAACGGATGTCGTCCGACGATACATCTTTCATGGAGCAGGTGTATTGCTCCGTTGGCGCTTCTTGGATGCGCGAAAGGCCCCGTGTACAGGGCATCGGTTCCGAAACACATCAACGGGTCGGCGAAGATCATTTCAAGGCTCTCCCGGCTTTGCGTGATGTCGGACATCAGGGCATAGCCCTTTTCCTTCGCCAGAAGGTAGAAAAGGGCATCGAACGGGTCCATGGACAGGTTTTCCGCAATACTTTTCATATCCAGGCCATTGAATTCCGGGGAACTCTCCATAGTCACGATGCTGATGTCTTCCCACGGACAAAGCTCGGCAATGCTGTCCCAGCCGTGAGGGTTCATCATCTCGGCCACTATCGAATCCCTGAGGGCCCTGTCATGGGCAGTCCGCTTCAGGAGTCCGGAAAGATCCTGAGGGGAATTCCTCAGAATATCGGGCGGAAGCAGGCTGAAAAGACTTGTGCTGCCGTATTCATAAGGATACTGGTCGTAGGCGATCTCGAATCCCTCTTCACGCATGCGGTGGATCTTCCCGAGCACCAGCGGGACTTTGTCCTGGTTCTTCCGGCCGATTGCCTTGAGATGGGAAATCTCAAGCCGCACCCCGGTCTGCCTGACGTACGAGAGTATCTCGTCGATCGAAGGCAGGATGTCGTCACCCTCGCACCTGTGGTGAACGGCGAAGAGGGCATCGTGTTTCTTCACGACGGAAAGCAGGGCGATGATCTCTTCCCTGGTCGCGTACATGCACGGGGCATAGTAGAGCCCGGACGAGAAGCCCAGACAACCCTGTTCCAGAGACCTTTCAAGCAGGTCGCACATCTTTGCGATCTCCGACGTCGTCGCCTCTCTGTTAGGGTTGTCTTCGATGGCGTTTATGCGCAGGCAACTGTGGCTCTGGAGGAAGCCGCAGTTGATACCGGTTCTGAGCCGGCTGCTGTATGACTCGAAATCCGTCCAGTCCCAGTTGTCGTAGTGACCGATTATGTCGAAGAACCTTGGTTCGTCGCCGGGCCTCCACGGGAAGACACCTATGCCGCAGTTTCCCGAAAGGTCGAACGTGATGCCCTGTTGTATCTTGTACGGAATGGAAGGATTCCTGATAAGCTCAAGATCGCTGTGTGCATGGATGTCCATGAAGCCGGGGCAGAGAATAAGACCTTTACAATCGATATCCCTATCTGCTTTAATCTGCTGATTTCCACGCTTATCAATGGATTCTATGACATCGTCATGCGCAAGGACATCGGCCTGGAACGGCTCTGCTCCCGTGCCGTCCACCACCGTGGCGTTCCTGAATGCGGTTGTCATTACTGCTGGCGGCTTCCCGTCACTGCATCGAGTATCATGGATACGAGCATCTGGCTGTTGCCCCGGATCGCCGTGGATGCCAGTGCTGCCTTGAGTTCCTGGATACGGTTCTCTCCGAACAGTGCCGGCGGGAGTTTCCCCTTGTAGAGCTCGTTGGCAAGAAGCACGAACGCAAGTTCCGCCGTGCCCTTCTCGAACGGCTGGATCCTCAGGATTTCGGCGAACAGGAATGCGGCACGTGCAATCGGATGGAGCACCGACCATGGTCCCGAGTACTGTCCGAACATGGCCTCGGTCTCCTCAGCCTCGGTTCCGCCAAGGCGGTATCTGCCGGCATTGCGCTCGTCTATGGACATGAGAAGGCGGCTGTGAAGATCGAGTAGTGTCTTCTCGTTCAGATCGAACGGGATCATTGAAAGCGCAGACCTCATGTTGAGGGCCATTATCTGCTTGTCGAGAGGGATGTCGGTCTGGTTCTGCAGGTCGAAGATGCCGAGCACCTGCTGAAGTGTAATCTCCGTGTTGTCGTATGTCAGGGCCTCCAGGACGATCTGGACCTTCCTGTCTGCGGAAAGGCTTGCCTGATTGGAGCTTGCACGAAGCTTGTCGGCTTCGCGGTAATCCTGGTTACCGGTCCTGAGAGCACGGTTCTTCATATACCTGAGGGTCCTGCCGTCGGCAGGTTTCTGTGTACCGACGGGTATGCTCCATACCCAGTCGCCGCAACGTGCGGCGCCCTCGATCTTACCTTCGGCGCAGAGGGACCTGACGCGTCTTTCGCTGATGCCCCACTTCTGGGCTGCTTCTTTGGTGCTTATGTACTCCATGGGCATAGGATATTCCGAACTCGGTAGGAATTCAAGTGAGCTCCGGGTAAAATGAGGCTGATTTACATCGGATAATTAGTGGCTTGAGCCGGACTTGCTGCGGCTTACTTGCCGAACTTCTGCCAGAGCCTCTCCAGCGAGTAGAAGTCGCGCATCTCCTGGCTCATCAGGTGGATGACGATGTCGCCGCAGTCGATCAGCTCCCATCCGTCGTCCCCGACGGCCTTGTGACGGTTGCGGACTTCCAGTCCCAGACCCGTGATTTCATCCCAGATCTCGTGTGCGAGACCCCTGAGGTGTCCCAGGCTGGTCACTGTGCATATGATGAAGCAGTCGGTCCACGAACAATCCTCCGATACGTCGATCATCGTGACTTCCTGACCCTTGTGGTCGTTGAGAAAAGCGCAGAGTTGCTCTGCCTGGTGTCTTGTTACCTCTTTCATGTATTCCCTCCGAGAACCTGCTCCAGCCACTGCGAGAAGTAGCGCTGCGAGAAGTTCAGATCGTCTGTATTGAACATGCTGTGTGCATCGTAGCACAAGCACTTCAGGTCCTTGTCTGAAAGGAGCTTCATCAGCCCTTCGACATCCTGCCCGCAAAGCTGGATGATTTTATCGGACAGCGGTTTCCGGTTGAGGACTGTCGCTTTGGAGACCATGGTCTCCAGCCTCTTCAATTCGGACGGCTGGGCGGTGCTCTCCGATCCGAGGGCATCCAGCATGTCCCTCATGACAGCGAGCGAGTCCGTCGAACCCAGCAGGAACCCACTGTCCTTCAGCCCCACGTAGTTGCGCATGGCTATGGGTATCGAATCCAGCCCGGACTCCTTCCCCCACCTGAGGATCTGTTCCAGCGGCAGATCGATGCAGTAAAGGCGGCCCTCCGACGGCGAGTAGATCATGGCGAAGGCGCAGTCGCCGAAGTACGCATAGTAACAAGTGTTCTGGCCCGAACGGCAACCCGTCAGGGCAAGAGCCATGATAACGGCGATGAGGATCGAAACGGCTTTCCTTATCCTACTCGTACGTGCAGTGCGCATTCCTCTCCAGATACTCCTTCATCGCCATCGAACCGCTCGATGCATCGTGGAAACCAGTCTGTCTCCAATGGTCAATCATATCACATAGAACCCTGTAGGCGCACTGTGAAATGCTTTCCGAACCCAGATAGAACGAGCGCTTCTCCGCTGTCATGAACTTTCTTGTGGGCTCTATATAGTCGGCGATGAACAGGGCGAGTGCAAGCTCATCCATCCCGGCGTTCCCCGTGGTGTGCACGCACAGGGCCTTGTACCACGACATCGGATATCTTCCGACAAGCTCCACGGCAATGTCGGCCGATACCACTCCATGGGCAAGAACCGGCGATACAATGTCCTCTTTTGACAGGAAGATGTTGTTTCGCCTGCAATACTCCAGTAAAGAGGCATCCGGCATCTCCCTTGCAAGGTCATGCGCCAGACCGCAGAACTCAGGAGCCGCGAAGCCGTTCCACGATTTGGTGAAGTCACGGCAACCAAAATGCTCCAGCACTTCCACTGTCGTCTGCGCCACACCGAGGCTGTGCAGATACCTGCGTTCCGAGACGCTCTGTCTCAAGTGCTCCTTAAGCTGTTCAAATGTAAAGACCGTTGGCTTTGACATACGTTCCGACCCTTGCGGAGAGGAAACCGCTGTTCCCTTCCGGATTCACCCTGATCGCGCTTGAGGACTGTGGAGCAAGCTCCCGTGGCTCAAGCCTTCTGTAACACAGCCCTTCGGGGAGGCTTTCCCAACAATCTCCTCCCGGATTCCTCCGGCAGATCAGGAACTCCACATTTTCCTTCAGATACGGGAAATCATGCCAGCGTGAAAGACCTTCCACGTGGTCGTCACCCATTATCAGACCTATCCTCCTGTCCGTCCCGTCGTAGCCGAGTTCAGACCTGAGGAGCCTTATGGTATCGGAAGTGAAGGATACTCCGCCCCTGTCCAGCTCCATTGTCGATACCCTTATGTCAGCCTTGTCTTCGGGATAGATATCGTGGAAATCATCAAGCGCCAGTCCGAGCATCTCCAGACGCTGGCTGTCGCCCGCCTTGGGCGCGTTTCCCTGCTTGAAGTTGCTTACCTTTGCCGGAATAAGGATGAATGAGGTGTAATCCGTCATCGAGACGGCGCAATGCAGGAGGAACAGATGCCCAAGATGGACCGGGTCGAAGCTTCCTCCCAGGATTGCAGTCTTATCTTCCCTCATACTCCTCCTGTGTCTCGGGGTACCAGGCATCGGTGTCGGGAGTGGTCGTGAAGCCCTTCTCCTCATCGTTCTTGCCGAGCATGTCCACGAATGCCTTCATGATGGGCTTGACCGAGTCCTCGTCGAAGATGGACATCCCGAACACGGTCTTGTCGCTGTACTTGGCCTTGAATAGCCCGAAGTTCTCCGGAGCACCCTCCTCGTCCAGCTTGGTCCCGATCAGGACCTCCTTCTTCTCCACGAGTTCCGGCGAATAGGTCTCGAGCTCGTGCCTCAGAAGTTCGTACTTGTCCAGACAATCGGGTTCCGACATGTCCACCAGGTAGGCAAGACCTCCTGTCCTGGCGATGTGCTTCAGGAACTTGAAGCCCATTCCGGCTCCCTGACTGGCACCTTCGATTATCCCCGGGATATCGGCAAGCACCACGTCCTGGTCGCCCAGACGCATCATGCCGAGCTGCGGGATCTTCGTGGTGAACGGGTAGCTGGCCACTTTGCTCCGTGCATTGGTCAGCATGTTCATCAGCGAGCTCTTACCCGCATTGGGGAATCCTACAAAACCGATGTCCGCTATGACGAGCAGTTCAAGTCCCACCCTCATCTCGATGCCCGGTTCACCCGGCTGCGCGAACTTCGGGGCCTGTCTTGTCGATGTCCTGAAGTGGTAGTTGCCGAGTCCCCCGCGGCCGCCCCTGAGGAAAACGAAGCGGTCCACGCCGGTGAGGTCCTTTATCACCTCTCCCGTATTTGCATCCTTTATGACGGTTCCGGGCGGGACAGGAATCTCCATGTCCTTACCGTTCCTGCCGTAGCAGCGTGCTCCGCTGCCGTTCTTCCCGTTCTCCGCACGGAATGTGCGGATGATCTTCAGATGGGCCAGTG
>Ga0310690_10010867_pt1 | contig 11280 bp, 18 predicted proteins | sample AusTroGonzalo_MG_2_FD_207661 | JGI IMG/M metagenome (GOLD analysis project Ga0310690, IMG submission 207661) | Bovine rumen microbial communities from tropical cattle in Woodstock, Queensland, Australia - Gonzalo_04 (v2) (version 2) | ecosystem: Host-associated > Mammals > Digestive system >...
TAACTATGAATGTCAGTGAAAGTCAAGTAAGTAAACTTGCAAGAAAAGTAAAATCAAAGATGCTTAGGGTTCTATAAGCTACACCCCACATTATACCTCAAGTTGAGCCACGTACTTCAATTTCTCCGAAGTACGTGGTTCTTTTTTTTGTGCAATTTTTGTACAAATTTTAGACAAGTTAGATAACTGAATATTGCATATACTCTAAGTATCAATCTAAAAGGAGTATAGACTATGAGAGATATTAGTGAAGAACTGGTTAACATAATGTCACAGAATAATTGCTCATCTGTCTATGCTCTTTTTGCGTTAAAGGAGAATAATGATGTTCGTACAGTACAACCCGAATCCACAAGGGAACTATGTGGGAGATTGTGTAATAAGAGCAATATCAAAGGTGACGAACAAGGATTGGGATAGCACATATTTAGCAGTCGCAATACAAGGCTTTGCCATGAAAGATATGCCCTCAGCAAATCATATATGGGGAGCATATTTAAGAAGTCAAGGTTTTAATCAGTACGCATTACCTAATACTTGTCCAGATTGTTACACGGTTCAAGATTTCTGTGAAGACTATCCAAGTGGAACCTATTTATTAGCAACAGGTAGTCATGTTATTGCCGTAGAAGAAGGAAATTACTTTGACAGTTGGGATAGTGGTAATGAAGTACCTATTTATTATTGGAAACGAGAGGAGATGTAGGCATGGCTATTTATAACTATGGATTACCTGTTAATTATCAAGTACCTGCTCAGTATCAGCAACAATATCCTATGCAACAAACAATATCAAATACACCTATAACAACTAATCAAACTAATTCAGCAAGCATTATATGGGTACAAGGTGAAGCAGGTGCAAAAGCATATCCTGTAGCACCGGGAAATAGTGTATTGCTTATGGATAGTGAAAGTGAATGTTTCTATATAAAGACAACGGACTCAAGTGGCATACCAATGCCATTGAGAGCATTTAGTTATACAGAGATAGTGCAGACTCAACAGGAGCCTACACAAAATAACACAGTTGATACATCTAAGTTCGCAACCCAGGACGATGTGAACAATTTAAGAAGAGAGTTAATGCAAGCACTAGAAGAGATAAAGCCTAAGCCTATGAATAGAAAGGAGAAGAATGATGAACAAACTGTATCAAGAAACTCAAAATAATTCAATCATGGATAGAGCAAATAGATTAGTACAGCAGTTAAACATACCTCAACAAATGCAGAATGACCCACATCAAATAGTTGATTATCTAGTGTCTAGCGGACGTGTAAATCAAGAGGCTGTTAATCGTGCTATGCAGATGGCACAGAGACTAGGTGTCAAATTATAGGTAACTTGCAAGTTTACATAAATAAATTAAAGGAGGATAAGACTATGTCATTATCTAATGGTTCTAATGAACTCGTAATGCCAGTTGCGCCTATGTATGGCGGAGGCTATGGTAATGGTCTTGGCGGCTTTGGTGGAGACGGTTGGTGGATAATCCTTCTACTTCTATTTGCCGGAGGCGGATGGGGTAATGGATTTGGTGGAGGCTTTGGAAATATGATGCTTGGCTATGATTTTCCTTGGCTTCTTAATGGACAGTCTGGAATTAACGCAAATACAAACAATGGATTCCAGAACGCTATGCTCAATGATAACATCACTTCTATTAGAGATGGTATTGGTGCATTAAGTACACAGCTTTGCAATAGCACAAGCAATGTACAGATGGCACTTGCTAATGGATTCGCAGGTGTAGAGCAGGGCGCAAATACTAGACAGATGGCAGATATGCAACAGATGTTCGGTATTCAGTCAGCACTACAGAATTGTTGCTGTGAGAACAGAGAAGCTATCGCCGATGTTAAGTATACTATAGCAACAGAAGAATGTGCTACACGTAACAACTCATCTATGAATACAAGAGATATTATTGAGAGTCAAACACGTAATACTCAGGCTATTCTGGATAAATTATGTCAGCAGGAGATTGATGCTCTTAAGTCACAGAATGACAACCTTCGTACTCAGCTTAATATGGCTACTCTTAGAGAATCACAGACAGCACAGAATGCTTTTATCTCACAGGGATTTGCCAATGAAGTAGACCAGCTTTACAATAGACTGAATAGTTGTCCAGTTCCTACAACTCCTGTTTACGGACGCACTCCAATATTCACATGCGACAACAATGGTTGTGGTTGCAGTTGCGGATACTAGGAGGTGAATACTATGGCAGAGTTTACTAATAATCCAGTTCAGCTTGTTCAGCCTAATCAAGTAGTAACTTTAAATACTACAATAGGTTGTCCTAAAGGTTATATCATTCATAGAAATGGCAGTGGAATTGTAACTCTACGTGGTATTACAAATAATTGCTTCGCAAGATATGTAGTAACTTTCAATGGTAATATAGCAATACCGGAGGGCGGTACAGCACCAGCACCTATCAGTGTTGCTATAGCCATTGACGGTGAGCCTGTTCTTACAAGCAAGGCAATAGTTACGCCAGCGGCGGCTAGTGAAGCGCCGCCATCAAACGCTAACTATTTTAATGTAACATCCACAGCAATAGTGACAGTTCCTAAGGGTTGCTGCTTCAATATCTCAGTAGAGAATGTGAGTGATGCTCCAGATGCAACAACACCTGCACCAGCAATAAATGTTCAAAGTGCTAACCTAACAGTTAGTAGAATCGCATAGGAGGTAATCGTTATGTCTAAAAGAATGTACGAAGATTTAAAGGAAATTCTTTGTCACGAACTTAACGAGATAACTCGTAAAGGCGATATTGACAAGGAAAGTCTTGATGATGTGTATAAGCTTTCCTCAGCTATGACAATGGTTGAAAATCTTATGAAGAAAGATAAGCAAGGTGGTATGGAAGATGAAGGAATGTCTAATCGTTCTATGCCTATGTGGGCTTACGACAGCGGTAACAGCAACGCTATGTCTAACACTTCTTATGAACGTGGTACTACTGACGGACGTGATATGGGACGCAGTAGAGATTATAGCAGAGAAGGTTCTTATGAAAGTTATCGTAGAGGACGTGGAGCCGATGGCAGATATGTAAGTCGTGATAGTTATGATTCATATGATTCATATAATAACTATTATGATGGCTCTAACAGAGGCTCATATGAAAGTTATGAGAGAGGTTATAGCAGACATACCGCAGAGCAAAAAGTAGCTGAGAAGTTACAGGAAATGCTTAAGACTACTGAAAGTCCTAAAGTGCGTGAAGCACTTGAAAAGGCAGTGCACACTATTAAGCAGTAATATGAGGTGATATTATGTTAGATATGGAGTTAATAGAAGATAGTATAGAAGAATTAGAAAACAGCGAAATGACGTACGAGAATTGCATTAGACTTGCTAGTCTATATATTTGTCGAGATTCAAATAAAAATCGAAATATGAGTGCGCTAGACACGTCAAACAGCGTGTCACACGATAGTAAAGATTTGTTTTCTACTTATAATAAGTATATAGATACGAAAAAACGCTATCAGCAATATGAAGTAGTAGATAAAATGCTTATATATGCTATGACCAATCTATGTCAAGATTTGACCGACTTCATATCTAACTTATATCATAATACAGAGACAACAGCAGAAAGAGCGTTAATAGTAGAAATGATAAATAATTTGAGAAGTGCTATATAATGTAGCACTTCTTTTTTAATTGTTGACAATGAAATAATGTCGTGATATAATGTTTACGTGTTGAAGAACAGCACGTAAACAAACTATGAAAAGGAGAAAACTATGATAACTATAAGAATCGATGAAAGCAATAAATGTGATGTTGATTATTCAATGTATATTTCTTTTGAGTACAATCAGCGTATCGTTGATACTATACGTGCATTACCTACTAGATATTGGAACCCAGACACTAAAGAATGGGAAGTACCACTGAAAAAGCTACAGCACATAACTGAATCACTTAGCGATTTTGATATCGAGATAACAGGCAAGTATGTTTCATTTGAGAAGCCTAAAGCTAAGATGCCTAAAGACTTCAAATTTAAGACAGAACCATATGAGCATCAAGTAGTTGGTTTCAACTTCGGACTTGCTAATGACAAGTGGCTTCTTGGTGATGAGATGGGTCTCGGAAAGACAAAGCAGGTCATTGATATCGCAGTAGCAAAGAAGATGTTATATGGCTATGAGCATTGCCTTATAGTATGTGGTGTTAACGGACTTAAGTGGAACTGGTTCACAGAAGTATATACACACTCAAGTGAAAACCCTCATATCTTAGGTCTACGTAACAGACGTAACGGCAATATGTACATTGCAGGTGCTGACGCTAAGTTAGATGATGTACAGAATATTGATGAACTTCCATATTTCATTATTACTAACATTGAAACTATGAGAAATCAAGATATAGTTGCAGAACTTATTAAGCTGTGCAAGTCTAAGAAGATAGGTATGATTGCTTTTGATGAATGTCATAAAGCTAAGGACCCTAACTCACAGCAAGGTAAAGGTATGCTCAAGCTGAAAGCAGAAACACAGATAGCTATGACAGGTACTCCACTTATGAATACACCACTCGACTTATACTTTATTCTTAAGTGGCTTGGGGCTGAGTCTAACTCTTTCTATAAGTTTAGAAATCACTATTGTGTAATGGGTGGTTTCAATAACTATCAAATTATTGAGTATCGTCATCTTGATGAATTGCAGGAGCGTCTTGATGAACTGATGCTTAGAAGACTGAAATCCGAAGCACTTGACCTTCCGGAGAAGACTTATGTTGATGAGTATGTAGAACTCACACCTAAGCAGGCTAAGATTTATGCAGAAGTATCAGCAGAGACAAAAGACAACATTGATAAGATTAAGACAGCACCTAACCCATTAGCAGAACTCATTAGAATGAGACAGGCTACAGGATATACAGGTATTCTTTCTAGCACTATTCAAGAATCCGCAAAGCTTGATAGAATGGAAGAACTTGTAGATGAAGCGGTAGCTAGTGGACAGAAAGTAGTTATCTTCTCTAACTGGACACAGATGACTACACCTGTTCAGCAGAGACTTAAGAGATATAACCCTGCTGTCATCACAGGCGAAATTGGTGCAGAAGCTAGAGAAGAGATGAAGCTTAAGTTCCAGAATGATGAGGACTGCAAAGTAATAGTTGGTACATCGGGGGCAATGGGTACAGGTATCACACTCACAGCAGGTACAGTAGAGATATTCTTAGATGAGCCTTGGAACATGGCACTTAAAGAGCAGTGTGTAGATAGATGCCATAGAATTGGACAGACACAGAATATCACAATCTACACTATCATGGCTAAGAATACTATTGACGAGCGTGTACATGATATAGTTCTTTCTAAGGGAGAACTCAGTGATGCTATCGTTGATGGTAAACTTGCACCTAACAGAGCAGACATGTTAGATTTTCTTTTAAGTTAAACATTGACAACGTATTTAATACGTTGTATAATGTTTAATGTAAATGTTTAAGACTACACGAGAGGAGGACAAGCAATGGCAGAGCGTATGTTAAGAGCAGTTGAAGTCGCACTTCTACTGAATATAAGTGTACCTACACTAAGTAATTGGTATAAGTTTAAGCGACTTCATCCGGATAACGAGATGTGTAAGTATCTACCAGAGCCGGAGCAGAAAGCGGCTCGACAGACAAGATACTGGAAAGAGTCCGATATAGCTAATCTACTTATATTTAAGTCGCAAGTTGTTATGGGTAGAAACGGATTCATGGGTAGTGTAACACAGCAGTATGCGAAGAAAGGAAAATAATACTATGAACAAACTCAAGAAACTCATAACACGATACGAATGGAAGAACTATGTAATCTACTATGGTATGTGGGCAGTGCTTATAGCATTTCTAGTGTGGTGTGTAGCAAGTTATTTCAACATACTAGCCCATAATACCACAGGCGATTGTACATATCATTACTGGAAGTACAATGCATTGATTATAATGTTCAACTTCTGGAAAGCAATCTTAGGAAAGTAAGGAGAATAAAAGATGGCAAGAGTAAAATTTGAAAAGGGTGATGATGTAATGAAGAAACAGCACGAGGAGATGCAGAAAGACCGAGAAGCAAAACTTGATGAACTTATTCCTACATATGCTGAGAACAAATCTATCTTAGATGATTATAAGAAGATTTGTGAAGGTGAGAACGCTGAGATTAAAGTACTTATGATGGATAGTAATCTTGATAAGTACGAGACAGGCGGTTATAAGGTTACTAAGACAGTATCTAATAGAGATAGCTTAAATGAAGATAAGCTGTTATTAGACTACTATGATGATGAAGATATTAAGACTTGTTTTGAGCGTAACAAGATTATCAAGACTAAGAAATACATTGATAGTGAAGCGTTAGAAGCACTCATTTACAAGCTGAATAATAAGAAAGATGCTAAGAGTAAGAAGCAGTTAAATAAGATATTACAGCTAGTTAATGCTTGCACTGATAGAAAAGAAATGGTAACTCTTAGAGTAAGTAAGATAAAGGAGAAGAAAGCATGAACAACGATTCAAATGCAAAAGCTACAGGTGGCGTAGGTTTTCTTGGACTACTTACCATCGCATTCGTAGTACTCAAGTTATGTAAAGTAATTCATTGGTCATGGATTTGGGTATTCAGTCCAATATGGATACCTATGGTGATATTCATTTTAGTATTCATGGCAATCATATTGTTTGCCAATAAATAAGGGGGTGTGAGATATGGCTAGACCTAAGAAAGAGTATGTCAGTAAGGCAGTCACCACTACAATACAGGCAAGTAGTAGAGCAAGTATCAAAGTAGGTGATAACTTCTACACAGTAGAATGGACAGAAGCAAGAACAGTACCCGAAGATGCTGATATAGAGAAAGAACGTACTTTCTTATGGGACACTGTTAATGGTGAAGTAGATGCACAGATACAGGATATACTCGATGCATACGGCTCTAAAAGAAGACGTTGACAATATCGTGATAGTATGTTACTATACTATTGTATACATGAGTTTTGTCGCTCACCAAAATAGGTTAGCTGAGTTGTTGCGGAACTTAGCAATAAGACCTCACAACGATGCTAACCGATAGCTTATATGATTGATGCCGCAACCATCTTTCGTATAAGCTATTTTACTTTATAAGGAGAATAACTATGAACTCAGATAATTATGTAGTGATACAAGGATGGATGTGTAATGAATTAAATCTAAAAGGTAATGACTTATTAATATTTGCACTAATATATGGATTCAGTCAAGATAGTGAAAGTGCATTTAGTGGCAGTAGAAAATATATATCTAATACATTTAATATATCTATGCCAACTGTTGATAAGGCATTGCAGAATTTAGTTGATAAAGGATATATAATAAAAAAGATGGATGTAGTGTATGACTACACAAAACCTTATTCATATTATGTAAACCAAGATGTAGTAAAGAAACTTTACATGGGTAGTAAAGAAACTTTACAGGGGGGTAGTAAAGAAACTTTACATAATAATACTAACAATATATCTATATCTAAAGATATAGATATAATAAATAATACTAAAGATAATAAGATAGAGTGGTTTTTAGCTAAGTACAATGAGATATGTGTTAGCTTTCCTAAAGTAAAGTCAATTACAGATAAGAGAAAGAAAGCTATCAAGAAGATACTCAAATCATATAGTGAAGAGGATATCTTAGATGTATTTGAGAAAGCTGAATCTAGTGATTTTCTCAAAGGCAATAATGATAGAGGTTGGAAAGCTAATATAGATTTCATGCTTAGAGAAGATAAGTTTGTGAATATCTTAGAGGGGCAGTATGGTGGTAGAAAGAAAACTAAGAGTGTTATGCGTGATATAGAAGGACTCAACAGAGTAGCAGGCAGAGCAAGAAAGGGAGATGATGATGACGGAACGAAATTCTGAGTGTTGGTATAAAGACACTTGTAAAGATGATTGTGATACGTGTGCAGTATTCTTTCAAATGAAGTGGCAGATGGAGAATAGCGGTCTACCTAAAGCAAAGCAGAAGCCTATTGTGTTGAAGCTTACAGAAGACAATGAGATGGATACCGATGCATTTCTTAGACTGAGAGATATAAGAGAGAACATAGTAGACTTTGTAGAGCGTGGTAGAAATCTGTACATATGCAGTGATACTACCGGAAACGGGAAAACAAGTTGGGCTATCAAGATGCTACAGACATACTTTCATTATACAGCAGTAGGTAACTATGATAATCTCAAAGGAATGTTTGTCAGCACCACTGAGTTATTGCTTCGATTGAAAGACTTCAATAACCCACTATCAAAAGCATACTTAGATAATCTAAGAACAGTAGACTTAGTTGTGTGGGATGACATAGCAGTCAGTGGTATGTCACAGTATGATTTTACACAACTTTATAGTATCATAGACGCTAGAGTGTTAGCAGAGAAGTCTAACATATTTACATCTAATCAGCCTACAGCAGAGGGGTTAGCTGATTTTGTGGGCAGTAGACTTGTTAGTCGTATCTACTACACAAGTGAGATAATAGAATTATACGGAAAGGATAGAAGATAATGGTTATAGCTTTACAGATATTATCACAGATATTACAGACCAAAGATATATCTATCCTAGAATCTAATCAGTTGACAGTTGATTACTTTCCTGGATATGAAGAAGAGTATAACTTTATTATGAATCATTATCAAGAGTACGGTAATGTTCCAGATAAGGTTTCATTTCACTCACAGTTTCAAGACTTTGAGATTGTAGACGTTACTGAGAGTGAGCAGTACTTAGTAGATACCATACGAGAGGAACACTTATATGCTGATTGTGTGCCTGTCGTGCAGAATGTAGCAAAGCTGATGAAGACTGATAGTAATGCCGCAGTCGAGTATTTAGTCGAAGCCTTAAAAGACTTAAAGCCTAATTATAAAGTAGGCGGCACTGATATAATTAAACGTGCTAGAGATAGATTGCAGGCGTATTTAGATAGACGAGATAATCAAGAGAATTGGTTCTTTACTACAGGCTTTCCGGAACTAGATGATATAATTCATGGCATCAATAGAAAAGAAGAGTTGCTGATTTTCTTTGCAAGACCTAATCAAGGAAAGTCATGGGCTATACAGAAAGTACTCACACATATATGGGAGTTAGGGCAGAACGTAGGCTTCATAAGTCCAGAGATGGGTGAGTTATCAGTAGGTTATAGATTTGATACTATACATCATAACGTAAGCAACACAGCATTGATGTGGGGCAAGGATAGCTTAGATGATAAAGAGTATACAGAATATATAGATGATTTAGAGAATAAGCCAAATAAGTTTATTGTAGCTACACCATTAGATTTTAATAATAGAATCACTGTATCTAAGCTGAGACAGTTTATAAAGCAACATAATCTACAGGCATTAGCTATAGACGGTATTACATATTTAAGTGACGAGCGTGGCAAGAAGAGTGATAATAAGACAACCTCACTCACTAACATATCACAAGATTTGAAGTCATTAGGCATGGAATTAGAAGTACCAATCATGTTAGTAATTCAAGCTAACAGAGGCGGTGCAGTTGATAAAGACAGTGAAGACCTCCCGGAGTTAGAAGCAATTCGTGATAGTGATGGACCTGCTCAAGTAGCAACTATAGTAATTGCTATCAAGCAAGGACCCGATGGTGTTATCACGTTTCAAATTAAGAAGCAGAGAAATGGTAGAGTTGGTGACAAGATAAGTTACAGATGGAACCCAGATATAGGTGAGTTCATAAGTGAGAATGGAAATATAACAAATGCTGAGAGACCTAAGAGAAAAGCAGAGACAAAGGAGGATGTTTTTTAGATGTATGGTATAAAAGATACAAGACCAAGATTGCCTGGAAGACCAAAAGAAGTTAAACCTAAATATAAGTTTGATAAAATAAAATGTAGAAAATGTGCATATCATAGAGTGATGCAAGGTTTTACAATATGCAACTATGCATGTGTTACAGGACAGACTTGTTTACATAAAACTAAAAACGGTGTTGAAGATAGTCGTGGGGACGATTATAATAATTGTAAACTATTTTTAGAAGGAGTATCGATAGCCGATGATGAAGATTAAGCTACACAGTTGGTATGACCATTTCACACTAACACAGACACCAAAGTATATTGAGTGGACTAAAGCAGATGCACCGATAGTATTCTACTCCGACTCATATGTGAGAGAAGCGCACTTTGACCCTAACCCAAATAAGTGTGCATTGCTCATAGAGCCTAGAAGTATTCAGCCACAAGTCTATGAATATATGGAGAGTAACTATAAGAAGTTTAAGTATATATTTACCCATGATAGTAAATTGCTTGAGATAGCACCTAACGCAAAGTTGATATTTTGGGGCGGTGTGTATGAGTTCAATGACGTGCCTAAGACAGATGATATCTCTATGGTATCTAGTGATAAGCGAATGTGTGAACTGCATAACTTTAGAATGGAGTTAGCATATTATCTTGAGCAGTATAATGTAGATTGCATGGGAACATTTGATGGGGGTAATCAAGTAGATACTAAAACAATATACGCACCATATAGATTTTCAGTAGTAGTGGAAAATTATATAGATGATTATTGGTTTAGTGAGAAGCTATGCAACTGTTTTGCCAACAAGACAGTGCCTATCTATGTAGGCGCAAAGAAGATAGATGATATATTTGACCCTAAGGGAATCATACGAGTAGATTATAACGGCAGAGAGACAGCAAACGTAATAGCTGATATAGTCAAGAAGATGAATCCTAAGTTTGCATACGACATACGTAAAGAGTTCATTGACGCAAATTATGAGAGAGTAAAAGACTTTACTTGTTTTGAAGATACTTTCTATTTGCAGTATAAAGATTTGTTAGAGGAACTGGAGAATGAAAATAAATGATACGATAATCAATGCAGATTGTGAAACGGTAATTGCTGAGTTGCAGAGACAACTAGCAATCAATAATATACTTTATTTGCAGAGAACAATAAATGGAGCAAGTAACATTCAAGTGCAGTGTCCATTTCATGGCAATGGTCAAGAGCGTCACCCATCAGCAGGCATACGAAAGAGTGATGGTGTATTTCATTGTTTCTCATGTGATGCACGTCATACATTGCCGGAAGTAATATCATACTGTTTTGGACAGAATGATATGTTAGGTAGATGGGGCATGAGATGGTTGCTTAGAAATTTTTCAGCTACAAGTATAGAGGAGAGAAAAGATGTTGAGATTGATTTTGAACGTAATACTTCTGC
>Ga0310690_10010868_pt1 | contig 11277 bp, 6 predicted proteins | sample AusTroGonzalo_MG_2_FD_207661 | JGI IMG/M metagenome (GOLD analysis project Ga0310690, IMG submission 207661) | Bovine rumen microbial communities from tropical cattle in Woodstock, Queensland, Australia - Gonzalo_04 (v2) (version 2) | ecosystem: Host-associated > Mammals > Digestive system >...
TTATGGAACAGAAGTTCAGCAATAACAGTTTAGACCTCGAGACGCTGTGGGAGAAAGTGCAGGCGGCGGGGTGGATTGATGACAACTATCAACCGCTAATTTCCCGTACGCAAGCGGCATTGTTGGCCGACATGATGGCCGAGCGGATAGGCATCCGTGAGAAGTGGAAGGTGTTCGAGACGCTGTGAGGGCGGAAGAATGTCTATCATGACTACTATCAGGCGCTTAGCCAACGGCAGTCGCTGGCTTTTCAGGACAAGCTGAAAAGCATATTAGGCTGAGTCCTATACAGGTTATACCCTCCATATATACCCAGTATATGGGGGGTAAAACTATATATTTGGAGAATAATCTATTTAATAATGTTAAATTCGGCAATATTTCTATATTAGACCTTTGATAGTAAGTTCTTTTTATGTAATTTTGGAGTCGTATTCCGAATTTACATAAGAAATGGCTAGCAATTTATACCTCAACCGCACGATGGAAGGCATTATTAAAGAGGCCTCCAAATACTTCTCTGTTATCTCTGTTACAGGCCCCCGGCAGTCTGGCAAGAGCACACTTCTTAAGTATCTTTTCCCCAATGTGCCTAAATACAGTTTGAAAGATGTCAATGTCCGTGAATTTGCCGAGCACGATCCTATTGCTTTCCTCCATCAGCATCCAGGCGGAATGTTTATCGATGAGGTCCAGAAAGTGCCACAGCTATTGGAATACATTCAGGGAATTGTTGATGACAATCCCGGTTGTCAGTTTCTGCTAACAGGCAGTTCTAACTTTGAATTACTTCACGATTTGAGTGAGTCGCTATCAGGCAGAGTTGGTGTTTACGAGTTATTGCCTATGACCTATCATGAGAGCGAGTCAACCATGAGTGAGATGTCTTTAGACGAGTTTCTCTTTAGTGGCCTTTATCCTGCTATCTGTGCCAAGAAGAACAAGGCCAAGCTATTCTATCCCTCATACGTCAAAACATATCTGGAGCGTGACGTCCGCGACCTGTTAAAAATAAGAGACCAGATGCAGTTCATGAAATTCATGAAACTCTGTGCCGCGAGGGTGGGTTCTATATTTAATGCTTCTGAAATTGCGGGACAGCTTGGAGTAGATAGCAAGACCATTACCAGTTGGCTATCAGTTCTTCAGGCTTCCTATCTGGTCACTCTCCTGCCACCATATTACGAGAATATTTCCAAACGATTGGTCAAAAGCCCGAAGCTCTACTTTAACGATCCTGGTCTGGCCTGCTTCCTATTGGACATTGAAAGTCCTCGCCAATTGGAGCGCGACAAGATGCGAGGAGTCATTTTCGAGAACTATGTTGTGATGGAAATCATTAAGCACCGTTACAACCGTGGTCTCCTAAATGGCGTTTATTTCTATCGCGATTCCAACCAGAACGAGGTAGACATCCTTCTAAAAGAGGAGGGTGAAATCACAGCCATCGAGGTTAAGTCGTCTATGACCTACCACACGTCATTCGAAGATTCCATCACAAAACTTTCTGAATGTATTAAAACACCAATAGCCAATAAGATCATTGTCTATACTGGTGACTTCGAGAATACGACAGGCAATATCAAAGTCCTCAATTACCGTCACCTTCAAGCCCATTTGCCTCACTTGGAGTGAATGACGCTGAACCGTCCTATACAGGTTATACCCTCCATATATACCCAGTATATGGGGGTTTCAGAATATTAAGACATTCAGATAGAGAACTGGATAGAAAGGGACAAATAGCAACTTAATCTCTGAACATTCCCCCCTTACAACCGAAGTGATATCCGCCGAGATATTCTATGTGATGTTCTCGGCGGAATTCGTATGTAAGGAGGTTGGTGTGCTACTCATGAATAAAAAATATCCTGAAAGTTTTGCACTTTCGGGAATTAATTGTATCTTTGTAGCGACTTTATCGGAATCAGGAATAGGTGCACCTACCTTTCGACCCTACACAACACCAAACCACAAGCCTGCGAATAAGCGTAAGCAGGTTCGCCCGAAGGGCAAGGATGTCGGAGGCATGTAGCACACATATAGAGTGTGGGCTGCTGACCTTTAAGTATCCAATCAATGTGGTGTTGTGTAGGACTTGAAGAAGCAGAGCCTCACACTCTTCTTGTTATAGGAGCTTTCTATAATTTGGGTACAAAGGTAAGCCGATTCCCTGAAACTGAATATAATAAATGTTTCAAATGATAAGAATTATCGTTCTAAAATACAACAGGCTATGAAAAAAGGTGTGTTATACGTGGTAGCCTTGCTGCTCTTTCTTGCATGTGCAGAGAAAAAGCCGCGCTATATTATCGGAGTGTCACAGTGCTCAGAGGACATCTGGCGCGAGAAACAGAACGCGGAGTTGCGGATGGGAGCATACTTCCAAGACAACGTGGAACTGCGGTTTGCTGCTGCATACGACAGCGATGAGCGGCAGGTACAACAGATAGACAGTCTCGTTGCAACGGGTATTGACCTTTTGATTGTGGCACCTAACCAAGTGGCAACCATCTCTCCTGCCATCGACCGCGCCTACGACAAGGGTATTCCCGTCATCGTGTTCGAGCGCAAGACCAACTCACAGAAGTACACCGCCTTTATCAGTGCCGACAACTACGAGATGGGACGTGTGATGGGCGAATACATCATTGCACGACTTAGAGGGAATGGAAATGTGCTGGAGATAAAAGGCTTGGAAGGCTCGTCACCTGCCATCGAACGCCATAACGGTTTTATGGATGCCATCAAGCAGGCCCCAGACATCAAGGTGGTTGGCTCGCTGCAAGGCGACTGGACTGAACCGACAGCTCAAGAGGTCACTAAACACTGGATATCAACAAATAAAGATGTAGGCGTGGATCTGGTGTTTGGTGCCAATGACCGCACGGCGATGGGAGCGAGGAAGGCCATCGGTGAGACTCCCCTCTATTGTGGCATCGACGGTCTGCCTGGCAAGGATGGTGGTATTTGCTTGGTGCGCGACTCCATTCTCGATGCCTCTTACATCTACCCCACTCATGGCGACCAGATAATAGACCTGGCCGTGAAGATTCTTGAAGGCAAGCCATACGAGAAGGAGACCATGCTGATGTCGGCTCTTGTCACCCATGACAATGCTAAAGTGTTGCTGATGGAGAGCCAAGAAATCATGCGTCAGGCTGCACAACTTGACGAGTTACACGAAAAAGCTGATGGCTATCTTCATGAACTTGGTACCCAGCGTATCGTCAGTTGGATGGCCGTCGGTGTTATTGTCCTGCTGTTGCTGACCATCATATTGCTCTATCTCTATCACCTCCGCAAGATTGCAATGCAACGTGAGCGTGTCGTGAACACCTTGTGGAATATGGAGGAAGCCTCCCCATGCCCCTCCGAAGGAGGGGATGAGGGGATACATGATTCCTCAACATCTTCCACCGTTTCATCTAACCAAACATCCCCTCCTTTGGAGGGGCTTGGAGAGGCCTTCTTCCTCACCCGCTTCCGCGAGGTTGTGGAGGCACGACTCGAAGATAGTGATGTCAGCGTAGAGGATTTGGCTGCCGACATGAACCTCAGTCGTGTGCAGCTCTACCGTAAGGTGAAGTCCATTACCGACTCATCGCCTGTGGAACTATTGCGCACCGCCCGCCTGAACAGGGCCTATCAATTGCTGCTTACCACCGACAAGAGCGTCAGTGAGGTAGCCTACGCTGTTGGTTTCACTGCCCCCAGCTACTTTACCAAGTGCTTCAAGGAAGAGTACGGTATGGTTCCTGGCGACGTGAGGAAATAGCTGAATAATTGGTCAATACTAAGAATTATCGTTCATTCCATCGCAAAAATGTTACAATGCAACATTATTTGCACGGGATGAACGATATTTTCAATGCTTCTAAGCATATAGTTAGTACTTTTGCATCAGAAATTTAGCAAACAGAGTACTAATTTAAAACGTAAAAAGCAAATGGAAAGACTGAAAAGACTTTTACTGAGCACGCTGCTCATCTTTGCAAGTACAATAATGTACGCGCAAAGCGAGATTACGGGAACGGTGGTCGATGAGACTGGCGAGCCTGTGATTGGAGCTACCGTGAAGGAGAAGGACACATCGAACGGTACGGTGACCGACTTCGACGGAAACTTTAAACTGAAGGTCAAGGCAGGTGCCGTGCTGGTGGTGTCCTACATCGGCTACGACCCTGTTGAGGTTGTTGCAACTCCTGACATGAATATTAAGTTGAAGGAGGACGAGCTGCTGCTGAACGAAGTGGTGGTGACGGGTTATACCACCCAGCGCAAGGCTGACCTGACGGGTGCCATCTCGACGGTGAGCCCTTCGGACTTGGCGAAGCAGAACGAGAACAACCCCATCAAGGCTATGCAGGGTCGAGTGCCGGGCATGAATATCCAGGCTGATGGTAATCCTTCGGGTGCTGCCAGCGTCCGCATCCGTGGTGTAGGCACGCTGAACGACAACGACCCGCTGTACATTATTGACGGTGTGCCTACGAAGGCAGGCATGCACGAGTTGAACGGTAATGATATTGAGTCGATTCAGGTGCTGAAGGATGCTGCCTCGGCTTCCATTTATGGTTCACGAGCTGCCAACGGTGTAATCATTATCACTACCAAGAAGGGCAAGGAGGGAACGGTGAAAGTGAACTTCGACGCCAGCGTGGCTGCCTCGCTCTATACTAATAAGATTGAGACGATGAACGCCTCGGAGTGGGGACGTGCCTACTGGCAGGCCTCTGTAAATGACGGGCTGAACCCCAATAACAACAATCTGGGCTATAACTTCGACTGGGGTTACGACCAGCAGGGCAACCCTGTGCTGAACAAGCTGACGATGAACATGTTCCTCGACGAGAACGCCTCTGTACGTACTGGCGATACCGACTGGTTCGACGAGATTACCCGCACAGGTGTCGTTCAGCAGTACAACCTCTCGGTGAGCAACGGCTCTGAGCGCGGACACTCGTTCTTCTCGATAGGCTACTACGACAATAAGGGTACTATTAAGGAGAGCCAGTTCAACCGCCTGTCGGCCCGTGCCAACAGTGAATACAAGCTTTTCGACGGACTGGTGAGCATCGGCGAGAACTTCACGATGAACCGCACACAGGGCACCGATGCTCCTGGCGGCATTCTGGAGAATGCGCTGGAGTTTAACCCCAACTTCCCCATCTATGCTGAGAACGGCGAGTTTGCACAGGCCCTCGGTGCCTATTCTGAGCGTGAGAATCCGCTGAGCCTGCTGTATAATAATAAGGATAACAAGTACACCCAATGGCGTTCGTTTGGCGATGTACACATGAGCATCACGCCGCTGAAGGACTTCATGATCCGCACTACGCTGGGTATGGACTACAGCCAGAAGCAGCAGCGCTTCTTCACCTACCCAATAGCTAATGGTAAGGTGATGCGCACGGAGACGGCTGCCGAGAGCAAGCAGGAGCACTGGATGCGCTGGATGTGGAACGCCATTGCCACCTACAACCTGGAAGTAGGCCTTCATCGTGGCGATGCCATGATAGGTATGGAGATAAACCGTCAGGACTACAACTGGAGCAGTGCCAAGCGTTATGAAATGAGCATCCTGAATACCGACTATATGTGGCCGTCGGCAGGCAGTGGCCGTCAGCTGGCCGAAGGTTCAGGCGACGGTTTTTCTCTGGTATCGTTCTTTGGAAAGGTGAATTACATTTATGCCGAGAAGTATCTGGCTTCGCTGACCCTCCGTCGTGACGGCTCGAGCCGCTTTGGTAAGAATAATCAGTATGGTACGTTCCCCTCGGCCAGTGCCGGCTGGCGTATCAGCGAAGAGAAGTTCATGAAGGGCTTCGGCTGGCTCGACAACCTGAAGCTGCGCTACTCTTGGGGACAGACGGGTAACCAGGAGATTTCGAACACCGCCCGCTATACGCTCTATAAAGCCGTCGTCACCACAGGCCTCTGGGGAAGCGGACAGGCAGGTACCTCCTATGACATCACCGGCAGCAATGGCGGCTATGCCCTTGAGAACGGCTACGTTCGTACGCAGCGCGGCAATGAGGATATCAAGTGGGAGACCACCACACAGCATAACATCGGTGTGGATTTCGCCCTGCAGCATAACGAGATCTACGGTAGCTTCGACTGGTTCCACAAGCTGACTACCGACATCCTGTTGCCGATGGAAGGTATCGGAGCAATGGGTGAGGGTGCCTCGCAGTGGATCAACGCTGGTGAGATGAAGAACATTGGTTGGGAACTGTCTGTAGGCTATCGCCACACGCTGGCCAACGGCCTGTCATGGGACATCAATGGCAACGTGAGCCGCTACTCCAACGAAATAACCAAGCTGCCTGCAACGGTGGCAGCCAACGGCAAGTTCGGCGGCAACGGCGTGAAGAGCGTCATTGGTCATCCGATGGGTGCACAGGTGGGCTATATTGCCGACGGTATCTTCAAGAGCCAGGAGGAGATTGACAACCACGCCACACAAGAGGGTGCCGGCCTGGGGCGCATCCGCTATATGGACCTGAATGGTGACGGCATGATTACTGAGGCTGATCAGGACTGGATCTACGATCCGACGCCTGACTTCACTTGGGGCTTGAACGTCTACCTGGAATATAAGAACTTCGACTTCACGATGTTCTGGCAGGGTGTTCAGGGTGTGGACGTTGACTGCCGCGGCTTTAAGTCGCAGACCGATTTCTGGGCCAACAACAATATTAACGTGCCTTACCTGAACAAGGGCATCCGTGTGCTCGACGCATGGAGTGCAGCCAATCCTGATAGCGATATTCCTGCGCTGACCACTACCGACTCGAACAACGAGGGCCGTGTATCGTCCTACTATATTGAGAACGGTTCGTTCGTCAAGCTGCGCACCATCCAGTTGGGCTACAACGTGCCGAATGCTTTCTCCAAAAAGTTGCACATGGATCGCATCCGTCTCTACGTCTCGGCTCAGAACCTGCTGACCCTAAAGAGTAGTAAGTTCTCTGGCGCAGATCCTGAGAATCCTGGATTCGGCTATCCCATCCCTCTTAACATGACATTTGGTCTGAACGTATCATTTTAAGTGAAAAGTGAAGAGTGAAAAGTGAATAATTTGCTACCGCTATTCAAATAAAGATATTATTATTTATGAAAACAAAGATATTCAATATAATCTGTGCTGGTCTGATAGGCTTTGGCTTCACCTCTTGCTCCGATTTCTTGGAGGAGCAGGTGCCTCAGGCTACGCTGACACAGGACGAAGTGAAGGATGCCAAGTATATTGACAACGTGATCATCTCTGCCTATGCTGGACTGGTATCCATCGAAGATATGAATGCATCGTTCTCGCTGTGGAACTACGACACCCGCTCTGACGATGCCTATGTGGGAGGTGCCGACGCCAGCGACGGCGGTCCGTTCCACAACTTAGAGAAGGAGGTAGGTATCAACACCACCGACTGGCCTTTCGCCTCAATCTGGGGAAAGATGTACAACTACCTGTCGCGTGTGTCCCTTTCCTTAGACATTCTCGCCACAGCCGACCAGAACGACGCTAAGATTCAGCAGCGCACGGCCGAGATGAAGTTCTTGCGTGCCTACGGACACTTCCAGCTGAAGCGCCTGTTCAAGAAGATTCCTTTCGTGAACAAACCCAATATGGAGGAGGATGACTATAATAACCTCTCGAATATGGAGTACACCAACGACGAGGGTTGGCAGCAGATTATCAACGATCTGGAGGAGGCCTACAACGTACTGCCTGTGACACAGAAGGAAAAGGGTCGTCCCACCAAGGCTGCCGCCGCCGCTTTCTTAGCAAAGGTTTACCTTTATAAGGCCTATCGTCAGGACGATGCCAACACCAATCAAGTGACCAGCATCAATGCCGATGACCTGCAGAAGGTGGTTGACTACACCGCTCCCGCCATCTATACGGCAGCTGGCTACGGACTGGAGAGCGACCTGCACAACCTGTTCCGTCCTGAGGAGCAGTATGAGAACGGCAAGGAGAGCCTTTGGGCTATTCAGTATTCTCGCAACGACGGTACGGAATATGGCAACGTGAACTTCTCGAACCGTCTGATTGTGCCCTGTATTCCCAAAGTACACGACTCAGGCTGCGACTTCTACAAGCCCTCACACAACCTGGTCGATGCCTATCGCACCAACAGCGACGGTCTGCCTATGCTCGATGACTTTGCTTCTGTTGACTACACCGTTGGCAGCAACGAGACCGTTGACCCACGACTCTTTGTGACGGTTGGCGTGCCAGGCACTCCCTATATGTTCAACACTGCTTACATGATGAGCGAGAGCAACACCTGGAGCCGCTCAGGTGGTGACTACGGCTACTTCGTTTCACTGAAGCAGAACGTTGACCCTGACCTCACCAATATCTATCTCTTCAACTGCGACAACCAATGGGCATCGTCAATGAACCGCGTGGTTCTGCGCTATGCCGACGTGCTGCTGATGCGTGCCGAGGCACAAGCTCAGCTGAATAACACCACGGAGGCCATCACGCTGGTCAACCAAGTTCGTCAACGTGCTGCCGGCATGGCTACTAACAGCGTCGTTGCAGGTTATCCCAACAAATATGGTGTACACTATGCCGTCGGAAAGTATAATGGTTCCTACAACAAGGAACAGGCCATGAAGATCGTGAAGATGGAACGCCGCTTGGAGCTGGCTATGGAGTGCGAGCGTTTCTTCGACCTCGTGCGCTGGGGCGATGCCGCCACTGTCATCAACAAGTTCTATACAGACGAGAGTGAGACAATGAACTTCCTGAAAGGTTCTTCGTTTACTGCCAACAAGAATGAGTACCTGCCCGTTCCCTTCGAGCAGATTGCCGCTTCTAACGGACATTACACCCAGAACTGCGGAAACTGGTAAGTTCTTAATTGTAAAATGATAATTGAAAATTGATAATTATGAAAACAAAGATATTTAATATAATCTGTGCCATCTGCATCGTCTGCGGTTTAGCAGCATGCTCTGACGATGACCGTACTGGTAGCATCGATATCAGTGGCGAGTGCTTAGTTCAGGAGTTCGTACTCAACGGACAGTACACAGCTACCATCAACACAGAGAAACGACTCATCAAGGTCAAGGTGCCTGTAGACTTCACGGCAAAGGACAATATGGAGATTACCAGCCTCACCGTTTCTGCTGGTGCAAAGAGCAATCTGAAGGTGGGTGATCACATCAATCTCGTGGCCGACAAGAATTTGCACATCACCAACGGCGACCTCATGATGGACTATCAGGTGGCTGTACGAAACGACGAGGCCCTGATGACGCTTTTCCTCTTAGGAGGAGTGAAAGGTGCTATCAACCAAGCCGATAAGACCGTGACTGTCTCAGTGACTGCAAATAGCGGTATCGATCTTGCCAACGCCACCTTTGAAGTGGAGTGCAGCGAGGATGCTATCTGCAGTCCTGCCAGCGGCACGAAGGGCAATTTCACGGAACCCTTCCAGATTACGCTAACTGATAATACGGCATCGAACACCTATACCGTTTATGCGGTCATGATCGATAAGCCTAAGGCATTGTTCATTGGCGAGGCTGAAAATGTGGAGATGCTCAACGATGAGGAAAAGGCTGCTGCCAAGTGGCTCACTGGTAATATCGCCGGTTCGGCTTATGCTTCTTGGAGCGATGTGGCCAATGGCAATGTGTCGCTTGACGAGTGTAAGTTCATCTTCTTCCATCGTCATTGCTCCTCCTATGGCAACTACAACGGCTTTGCTGAGGCTGAGAAGGCTGCCATGTCGGCTCTGGCTAAGATGAAGGAGTGCTGGCAGCGTGGTGTGGGCTTCGTGCTCGGACGTTCGGCGGTCAACTACGCCATAGCCCTTGGTGCTATGCCTCAGGATGGCTATCCCAACAATGTGTGGGGTGGCGGCGGCGAAGGTTCCGACCTCATGGGCGACGATCCCTGGCACTTCTATGCCTACGACATCAACCACCCATTGTGGAAGGGTCTGAAGACCTATCCTGGAGCTGCTGAGAATGCGGTCTATACGCTTGATAAGGACTATACCATCTGTAACACTACGTCGCAGTACGGATTCTGGGGTGAATACGAGGGTCGCGAGGCTACCGTAGAGGCGAAGACTGGCGGTCGTGCCCTGGGTGGCGACAACAGCGTGTCGTCATGGGAGTTGAAGGCTGCAAATGGCGAATATGGTAAGGGTGGCATTATCTGCTTCGGTTCCGGACTCTTCGACTGGAACTCACCGACACCATATACATCGAACTATCATGATAACATGGGAACCATTATGCTGAATGCATACCATTATTTGGCAGGAGAATAAATACAGTTATTAGATAATAGTTAATAGTTTAGAGTTATGAAAACAACGATATGTAACATAATCAATTTTGGCGTTCTTTGTCTGTTTGGTCTGCTCTGTGCATCATGCAGCGACGATGACATTATGGGCGATTCTGCCAAAGATTGGGCAGGAACCACCACGTTCTACACCCCCACCGACGAGACAGGCTTTTCTACCTACTACAATCCTGCCATCGGACGCTGTGGCGACCCCATGCCATTCTTCGATCAGAAGACTGGTGACTTCAAGGTGCTCTACCTGCAGGAGTACACCAACAACATGTCCTACCGCTTCCATCCTATCTGGGGCGTGTCGACCACCGACGGCTGCAACTACCAGTCGCTGGGCGAAATACTGCCTGTGGGAGCCAACGACTACCAACAGGACGCTGCCCTGGGTACGGGCTGCTGCTTCTACAACGAGAAGGACGGCCTCTACTACATCTATTATACGGGCCACAATGGCAACTGCAAATATCGTGAGGCCATCATGCGTGCCACCTCTCCTGACTTCAAGACCTGGACACGCGACGAGCTGTGGCAGCTCAATGGTCCCGACTATGGCTATTCTGCCACCGACTTCCGCGACCCGCAAATCTTTGTGGCCGAGGATGGACAGTACCGCATGATTATGAGCACTCGCCCCGTTAGTGGCGGCGACCCCAAGTTTGCCGAGTTCAAGTCGAGCGACATGAAGACATGGGAGCACGTTGGACCGTTCAACATGATTTGGGACCGCATGCTCGAGTGTCCTGACATCTTCAAAATGGGTGACTACTGGTATCTGGTCTACAGCGAGAGCTACAAGGCATCGTGGAGCCGAAAGGTGAAGTATATGATGGCAACCTCGTGGGAGGTACTAAAGGCCTGCTTCAACGATCCAGGTGCCAACTGGCCCAAGGACGGCAAGGAGGGCATCCTCGACAGCCGCGGCTTCTATGCCGGCAAGACCG
>Ga0310690_10010869_pt1 | contig 11277 bp, 10 predicted proteins | sample AusTroGonzalo_MG_2_FD_207661 | JGI IMG/M metagenome (GOLD analysis project Ga0310690, IMG submission 207661) | Bovine rumen microbial communities from tropical cattle in Woodstock, Queensland, Australia - Gonzalo_04 (v2) (version 2) | ecosystem: Host-associated > Mammals > Digestive system >...
ATTCCCGTGCTGCCATTTCAATGCTTACCTGATGTAGTTCTGCATAAGTCAGAGTATCAAAATGCACACGGTGCAACACTACTCCCAATCTTTCACATAACGACACACAGAATGCCTCGTCGCGATCAGACTCTGCACCGCGAAGATGAAAATTGCAATGAGCGGCATGTACCCGATAGCCTGCATCATGAAGCATCAGCAACAAGGCAACACTATCCGCACCACCGCTTAAAGCCACAAGATACAACTCATTAATATCTAGTAGTTTATGTTTTTTTATATAGTTAGATATCCTACTCCACATATAGAATCAACCCCTTCAGATATTCACCTTCTGGATGATAGATGTTTATAGGGTGATCAGCAGGCTGATGCAACTGATGCAGGATACGAACCTTACGATTTGCCAGGGCTGCTGCCGTAAAAACAGCATTTCGGAAATGGTCTTTCGTTACCACCTGTGAACAGGAGAAAGTAAAGAGTATACCGCCACGTTCGATTTTCTCGAAGGCCTTCTGATTCAATCGTGTATAACCCTTCAACGCATTGTGCAAAGCCCCACGGTGCTTGGCAAAGGCAGGCGGGTCAAGAATAATGAGATTGTAGCTGGCTGTTGGCTGTTGACTATTGGATATTGGCTTTCCAATACCCTCCAAGAATCTGAAGGCATCTTCGCAAAACGCCTCGTGACGTGGGTCGTCAGGGAAATTGAGTTCCACGTTCTGCTTGGTCAGTTCAATAGCCTTAGCCGAACTGTCCACGCTATGCACCAGCTCAGCACCGCCTCGCATGGCATAGAACGAGAAGCCACCCGTATAGCAGAACATGTTTAAAACACGCTTACCCTTGGCAAACTTTTCAAGCAAGGAACGATTTTCACGCTGATCCACGAAGAAGCCCGTCTTTTGGCCTTTCAACCAGTCGACACGGAACTTCAAGCCGTTTTCCGTTGCAATATTATCCTCGGAACCACCTACGAGGAAGCCGTTCATATCATCAGCAGTCATGAAAGGGAGCGTGGTCTCACTCTTATAATAAATATGTGAAATGCGCGATTCCATCACTGAAATCATTGCACGGGCTATATCCTTACGACATAGGTGCATACCAATGGAATGGGCCTGCATGACAGCCGTCTGACCATAGACATCGATAATCAAGCCAGGCAGATGGTCTCCCTCACCATGTACCAAACGATAAGTGTTGTTGTTGGGATTGTCAGCAATACCAATAGTCTGACGCATTTGAAGAGCAGAGCGCAAACGGGAATGCCAAAACTCGTCATCAATATCGACATCAGAGAACGAGAGCACACGGACGGCAATAGAGCCTTCCTGATAATGTCCGACAGCGATGAAATCGCCAGAATGTGTTACAACTCGCACCACATCGCCCTCGGAGATTCCCTCGTCAATGTCGGCGATAGCACCTGAGAACACCCAAGGATGGAATCTTCTTAGACTCTCGTCCTTGCCCCGTTTAAGCCTGATTACTTTGTACATCGTCTATCACTTTTATCAGTTCAAAATCTCCAGTACGTTCCAGCCGCATCAGTTCTTCGTAAAGCATGATGCATGACCATGCATCGGTTGCGGCATACAGTTTTTGCTTGTCATTCAAAACATCAGCCTCCCAATTCGTCAGCTGTTCCCTTTTCGATATGCGCTGTGCAAAAAAATTAGCGTACAGTTTCTGCAGACTCATATCCTCGACACCGATTTCTCGAACATGATCTTGCAAGTCCACAAAACTTCCTGCGGTGAAATCGCCTAATTTATGAAGCGAATTCAGGTCGTCGCGCAGCGACAATCCTATCTTGGGCACCGTTGTATCCTCTAATAGTTGCTTGACTGACGGAGAGAGTCTTAGCTGATTCAGACGGAACAGAAAACAGACATCGTGTGAAGACACTTGCAGAAGAGCCACCTGGTGCATCTGTCCTTTCTTGAAAGATGGACGTGTCTCTGTATCAACACCCAGAATAGGCTGCGACAACAGATAACTGACAGCTTTTCGGGCGTCACGTTCCGTCAGAATCACGACGATACGACCCTCGAAAAGTGCACGAGGAAGCTGTGCAATTCTCGTTTTATCGTATTTACTATATAATCTTTTCATCATTTGGGGTGCAAAGGTACGAATAAGTGAGCAAAAATCCAAATAAAAATAAAAAAACTACCATTTTATGATGGCATCTAAAATTTTATTTGTAATTTTGCAATTCATAATCAATAAAAGAAAAATATGGCGAAGAAAAAATCCAGCAAAGCCGCAGAAAAGAAAGCCTCGTCGTTTACTGAGGCATTGGGCTTTAATAATATATTCCACAACGAGCGTATCAACTTTGTATTAGGTTTCCTGCTCCTATTTATTGCAGGCTATCTGATATGGGCTTTTGTGTCGTATTTCGTAACCGGAGCAGCAGATCAGAGTCTTATCGAGACTCCGAAGGACGGTGAGATATTGAACGAACACCATGAGTTTCAAAACGCCTGTGGCAGTATTGGCGCCTACGCATCATGGTTTTTTATCAAGCGCTGCTTTGGAATTGCAGCATTTATGATTCCCACATTCCTGCTGCTGTTAGCAGTCAACATGATGCGAGCCTATAAGGTCAATCTGTTAAAGTGGTTTATGTGTCTGACTATCATCATGATATGGGCATCCGTCACGATGGCCAAGTTCCTGGCTCCATTCTTTGAGAATGCCTGTTACAATCCGGGCGGTGACCACGGGCTGGCCATTTGCCAGCAGATAGAAGGATTCATTGGAACACCTGGTCTGACGGCTATCTTGGCACTGACAGCCATCGCCTTCCTGGTTTACCTCAGTATGGAAACGGTCATCATCCTTCGTAAAATTCTCAATCCCCTACACTATCTGAAGAGCATTCCCATGACCATCAATATTGGCGGAGGTGACAGTGAACAAAAGACGGCGGATGATATCGTGGAAGATCCCACTGTGTTTGACAATCCCGAAACACAAACGGTAGAGTTTGACGATATTGATTCCCCCAATGTTTCAGGACTATCCGAATATAGCGAACATACTGGCAACGACGAATATACCGAGAAAGTAGATTCCCCCGACGACGACGATGACGTAGAAATGACTGTCGAAACGGGTGAGAAGGAAGAGCGTGCTGACAGCAAGACTCTTTCCGACAACTATGGTGACCTCTCGACGCCCTACGACCCCAAGCGCGATCTAGAGAACTACCACTATCCCACCCTCGACCTGTTACAGAAATATGAAAGCGACGGTAAGCCCTACATTGACATGGAGGAACAGACGCGCAACAAGAACCGTATTGTCGAGGTGCTGCGCAATTTCGGCGTAGAAATCAGCAGTATCAAGGCCACGGTGGGTCCTACCATCACTCTTTACGAAATTACTCCTGCCCCAGGCGTGCGCATCTCAAGGATTCGCAACTTGGAGGACGACATTGCACTGAGCCTCTCGGCATTGGGCATTCGTATCATTGCCCCGATTCCCGGTAAAGGAACTATCGGTATTGAGGTGCCTAACGCAAAACCTGCTACCGTCTCGATGGAATCCATCCTGAATTCGAAGAAATTCCAGGAAACAACGATGGAATTGCCTTGTGCAGTCGGTAAGACCATTACCAACGAGGTCTTTATGTTCGACCTGGCCAAGGCGCCCCATTTATTGGTTGCAGGTGCTACTGGTCAAGGAAAATCAGTTGGACTGAACGCCATCATCACATCCTTATTATATAAGAAGCATCCCGCCGAGTTAAAGATCGTGCTCGTCGACCCGAAGAAGGTCGAGTTCAGCGTCTATGCCTCTATCGAGAAGCATTTCTTGGCCAAGATTCCTGATGACGATTCAGAACCCATCATCACTGATGTTACAAAGGTTATTCACACGCTGAACTCGCTGTGCAAGGAGATGGATACGCGCTACGATTTGCTGAAGATGGCACAGGCCCGTAATATCAAGGAGTATAACAAGAAATTCATTGACCGCCAGCTGAACCCCGAGCATGGTCATAAGTATATGCCTTATATCGTGGTGGTTATCGATGAGTTCGGCGATCTGATCATGACTGCCGGTAAGGAAGTCGAGCTGCCGATTGCACGTATTGCCCAGCTGGCCCGTGCCGTGGGTATCCACATGATTATTGCTACCCAGCGTCCAACCACGAACATCATTACGGGTACCATCAAGGCCAATTTCCCAAGCCGTATTGCTTTCCGCGTTGGTGCCATGATTGACTCACGAACCATCTTGGACCGTCCCGGTGCTCAGCAGTTGGTTGGCCGAGGCGACATGCTTTATCTGAACGGTGGAGAACCCGTGCGTGTACAATGTGCCTTCGTTGACACTCCTGAGGTGGAACGTATCAACAAATTTATAGCTGACCAGCAGGGCTATCTGTCAGCCTTTGAATTACCTGAGCCCGACACTGACGATGGCGAAGGCGGTGAAAGTCGAGATGTAGACATGCAGCATTTGGATCCAATGTTTGAGGATGCAGCCCGTCTCATCGTTCGCGAACAGAGTGGAAGCACCAGCTTGATTCAGCGTAAGTTTGCCATTGGCTACAATCGCGCCGGTCGTCTGATGGACCAGTTGGAAAAGGCGGGCATCGTAGGTGCAGCTCATGGTTCAAAGCCACGCGAAGTATTAATCACAGACGAAAACAGTCTCGAGAATTTATTATCATTATGGAGAGGTTAAGGATAACAATTGTAGCACTGTTAATTGCAGTAGCATCTTATGGCCAGACGGCCAAGCAAGTGTTGGACAAGGCGGCAGCCGCCGTTTCCAACAAGTCGGGCATTACCGCATCGTTTACACTCAAGGGCGGCCAAATGAACGACAAGGGTTCCATCAGTATCAAAGGAAAGAAATTTCAGATTAAGACTTCCAATGTGATTATTTGGTTCGATGGTAAGACACAATGGTCTTATGTCAGGAAAAACGACGAGGTCAATGTCTCGACCCCTAATGAATCGCAGCTGCAGGCACTGAATCCCTATAATTTTATATATATGTATAAGAAGGGCTATAACAGCACGATGGCCAAGAAGGGCGGAAACTACGAAGTACATCTGACATCTACCGACAAAAAGAAATCGGTTCAAGAGATGTATATCCTCATCCATCCCCAAACCTATATTCCTTCAGAAATACGCATCAAGCACTCAAAAGGGTGGAACACCATTGAGGTTAGCAATGTCAAGAAGGCCAACCTTTCCGATGAAATCTTCCATTTTAACTCTAAAGACTTCCCTACTGCAGAAGTCATTGACCTCCGATGAACAAGATACAGTTATTTTTCCTGTTGCGCAAAAACACGAAGCTTAGCGAGAAGCGCAACCCGATGTTTGAGGCCAACCAATATAGTAAGCTTTTCGGCTATATCATGGCCAGCATCTTAGCCATTGAATTTATTGCCATCGGCACCTTCCTCGGCTGGTTAGCAGCGAAAGAAGACACCCCCGAGATGCTGTTCTACATCATGCCGTTCCTGTTGATTCTTGATTTCGGCATGCGCTTTATGACCCAGCAAACACCCCTGATGCTGGTCAAGCCCTACCTGTTGACACCCATCAGCAAGTATACGGCCATCGAGTGTTTTCTTGTCAATCAGGTGTTAAACCTCGGCAACCTTTTCTGGATGGTCATCTTCCTGCCTTACGTATTCATCGTCTGGTGTGGCGGACTGCCATTCTGGACAGCAATCGGCATGCTCCTGCTGCTACACTTCATGGTAGTTGTCAATAGTCAGTGGTACCTGCTGGTGCGCACACTCGTCAACCAAAGCATGTTCTGGTGGGCACTCCCGGCAGCATTCTACGGACTCCTGATAGGTCCGTTCTTCCTGTTACCCGATGAGATACTCGACAAATATACCGATTTCATCGAGGGCATGGTCGACCACATGAACTCGTTATGGTGGATATTCCTGCTCTTTGCTGTCTTATTCGTCATACTCTTTACCATCAACCGCTATCTGCAGATGCATCTGGTATACGACGAAATATCGACAAAAGAGAAAGCCAAGCTGAAGCATGTATCACAATTCACGGCCCTCGACCGTTTCGGTCAGATTGGTGAATACCTGAAGCTGGAACTGAAGAGCGTCATGCGCAATAAGGCCATCCGCACGCGTTTTCTCCAGGCTGTCATACTGCCTACGATGTTCTCGTTGTGCATAGCCTTCCTCGACATTTACAAAACATCATTCGAGCGCAATTTCTTCTGCCTCTACGCCTTTATCTTCTTCGGTGCGGCTAACCTCGTGAAGATTATGTGTCCCGAGGGAAACTACATAGACCTGTTGATGGTTCACAAGGAAAACATTCTGACACTGCTCCGCGCCAAATACTATTTTTATTGTGCCGTACTGTTGTTGCCCTTGCTTATCACGCTCATTCCCGTATTCACCGGCAAGTTCACCATACTCATGATTCTGGCCTATCTGCTTACTGCCACCGGTCCCGTCTATTTCATGCTGTTCCAGCTGGCTGTTTGGAACAAACAGTCGCTGCCTCTCAACGATAAGATAACCGGCAAGAACCAGATGGAGAACAAATGGCAGGGCATTGCATCGATGGTGGCTATGTTCGCCCCCGTCATCTTGGTATTGCTGCTACAAGCCTTCTTCAGCGAGAATGTGGCTTATATCACCCTCATCATCATCGGTGCTGCCTTTACACTCACCGAGAGTTGGTGGCTTCGCAACATTTACCGCCGCATGATGAAACGCCGCTATGCCAACCTCGAGGGATTCCATGCTACGAGGTAAAAGGATAAAAGAGTAAAAGAGTAAAAAGGCAAAAGAGTGAAGACCATATTGATTCAGGTTGGAAAGACTACCAGCAAGCACTTCATTGCCGGCATTAACGACTATGTGGAACGAATCAATCACTACATGCCTTTTGAAGTCGTGACTATTCCCGAGCTGAAAAATACCAAGAACCTGACGGAAGAACAGCAGAAACAAGCCGAGGGAGAGCTGATATTGAAGCAGCTGCAACCCTCAGATACTGTCGTTCTTCTCGATGAACATGGCACGGAATATCGCAGCATAGACTTTGCGCGTTGGTTGGAACAGAAACGCAATACGGCCAGGCGACTCCTTTTTGTCATAGGTGGTCCTTATGGATTTTCGAAGGATGTCTATGCACGAGCCAACGAACAGGTATCGCTTTCAAAAATGACGTTTTCCCACCAAATGATTCGCCTCACCTTTACCGAGCAAATCTATCGTGCCTGCACCATCATCAAAGGAGAACCCTACCATCACGAATGACAGTAGGGCCCTCACTTACTTCTTACTTCTCACCTCTTACTTCTTTTGAGGAATCTGCTTCAGCACGTCAAGCAGATGATCCCATACCATCTGCACGGTAGGAATCAACAGGCGCTCATCGGGAGTGTGTACAAAACGTAATGTCGGCCCAAACGATACCATGTCGAGGTTAGGATAACGCTCCGAGAACAATCCGCACTCCAATCCGGCATGGATACCACGCATAATCGGCTCCTTGCCAAACAGCTTGATGTATGATTCCTTAACGATGCGTTGCAGATCGCTGTGCGAGCGCATCTTCCATGCAGGATAGCCGTCAGAATGTTTCACTTCGGCACCAGCCAGTCGGAAACAAGCCCCAATGGTGGCACACATATTGTCAAGGTTCGACATCACATTGCTTCGCTGCGAGGACAGAATGTCGATAGAATCATCTGTCGTCTTAATGCTGGCAATATTGCTCGAGGTTTCCACCATACCATTCAAGGCAGGATCCTGGCAAATGGCATAGATGCCGTTATCTACAGCCTGCAGGGCAAAGATGAAATTGCGAGCAACACTACTCTCTATGACGGGTTCAGGTTCCGTACTCTCCATCGACCACACCATCTGGGTATCAGTCACACAGAACTCTTCCTCCACCAATGATGCAAAGATGTTCCAGTCGGCCTTTACATTTTCCTTCACTTCGTTGGGGACAGCAATCACAAACATGCCGTCACGTGGAATGGCATTGTGCAACTTGCCGCTATTGAACTGAGCCAGACGAACCCCCTCGTACTTGTTGATGGTCTGATAGAGGAAACGTCCCAACAACTTAATGGCATTGGCACGCTGCTTGTTGATATCGTCACCAGAGTGACCGCCCACCAAGCCCTTCACCTGAGCACGCAAGAAGAACAATCCGGCAGGAGCATCCACTTTTGTAAAAGAGAATTTAGCCGATGTGTTACGGCCTCCGGCACAAGAAATAAAGATTTCACCCTCATCTTCAGAGTCGAGGTTAATCAGGTAGTCTCCAGTCATAAAACCGGCCTTCATGCCCTCGGCACCCGTCAGGCCCGTCTCTTCATCGCGCGTAAAGACGCATTCTATTGGACCGTGCTCAATATCGTCCGACGCCAACAAAGCCAGCTCCATTGCACAGCCGATACCATCGTCGGCACCCAATGTCGTACCCTCGGCGGTCAGCCACTCACCGTCAATATAGGTCTTAATGGGATCGTTGTCGAAATCGAACTCCACATCCACCAGTTTGTCGCACACCATGTCCATGTGGCTCTGCAGAATCACCGTCTTGCGATTCTCCATGCCCGGTGTGGCACCTTTGCGGATGATGACATTACCCGTTTCGTCTACTTTCGTATCCAATCCATGGCTCTCACCCCACTCTTTCAGATACGCAATCATCTTCTCTTCGCGCTTCGAAGGACGCGGAATTTGGTTAATCTTCGCAAATTGCTCGAAGACAACAGCTGGTTTTAACTCACTTTTATTCATAATTAATATTTATTTTAATGTTTCATATCTCGTGTTTAATCTTTATTTTGTACCTTTGCAGGCGAATTTGCACGCAAAGTTAATCATTTATGACGAAAATACTGCTATCAAGTGCGTTAATAATTGCTATCGGCATGGCTTTTTTGCTTGTGAAAGTGCTTTTTCGCAAAAACGGCACCTTCTCCTCGCAACATATCCATGACAGCAAGGCCATGAAGGAACGCGGCATACACTGTGTCATCGACCAGGACCGCGAGATGCGCACCAAGAGCAGATTCGCCGTCAATGAGAAATCGAAATAACGGAAACGCGAGATATAGAAATAACAATATTAAAGAATAAAACAGAAACAATGAACAAGTACATGATGATGGCCGCAGGTGCCGTACTGGCACTGGCCTCTTGCAACAATGCAAGTCCCAAGATGGATGAACAACCCGCAGCTGCAGACAACAATGCTGCCGGTGGTGTGAAGATTGCCTACGTCGAGGTTGACTCACTGATGACGCAGTACGAATTCTGCAAGGAATTCACACTGATTCTCCAGAAGAAGAGCAACAACGCCCGCAACACGCTGAACCAGAAAGGTCAGCAACTGCAAAATGCCGCTGCCAATTTCCAGCAGAAGCTGCAGAACAACGGTTTCACCTCTCGTGAACAGGCTGAGAGCCAGCAGGCAGCCATCCAGCGCCAGCAGCAGAGTCTGCAGGAATTACAGGCCCGTTTGGAGAACGAACTGGCTACCGAGACCCAGAAATACAACGAGGCTCTGCGCGACTCGCTGATGCATTTCCTCGAGGCTTACAACAAAGACAAGAAGTTTGACCTCATCCTGACCAAGCAGGGCGACAACATTCTTTATGCTGCCAAGCGTTTCGACATTACCAACGATGTCATCAACGGTCTGAACAAGCGCTATAAGAAGGCACCTGCCAAGAAGGAAGAAGCCAAGAAGGAAGAGAAGAAATAAGAGGTCTGAGGTCTGATGTAAGATGTGAGGGATGGATATTCAGAAGATTCTGACGAAACTCCGCATCACTGAACTCAACGAGATGCAGCAACACGCCGCCGAAGCCATCACTGGCACCGACGGTGATGTTGTTTTGCTGTCACCTACCGGTTCGGGGAAAACGCTGGCCTATCTATTGCCACTGGTTCAACTCATCGATGCTTCGCAGGACGAAGTGCAGGCACTTGTCATCACTCCTGGTCGTGAATTGGCTCTGCAGTCGCACCAGGTGCTGCAAAGCATGGGTTGTGGCATTCGTTCCACAGCCTGCTACGGTGGACGGGCAGCCATGGATGAACACCGCGCCATGAAGACCGTTCGTCCGCAGATAGTTTTCGGTACACCGGGACGACTGAACGACCACCTCGACAAGGAAAACATCTCACGTTATCATATTCGCTATCTCATCATCGACGAGTTTGACAAATGCCTTGAGATGGGATTCCACGCTGAGATGCAGAAACTCATCAAGGGTCTTCCCGGTCTCCAGCGCCGCATCCTGCTGTCGGCGACCAATGCCGAACAGATTCCGCAGTTTGTCAACATGTCGAAGAAGGGCACGCTGATAGACTTCCTGTCCGACGAAGAACAAACTTCCGAACGCATCACTCTCTACGAGGTACACAGTCCGCAGAAAGACAAGCTGGAAACGCTCCGTCAACTGCTTTTAAACTTTGGCGACGAGAGCAGCATTGTGTTTCTGAACTACCGCGAGTCAGTCGAACGAGTCAACAGCTATCTGGTCGAACAAGGCTTCACCACCAGCTGCTTTCATGGCGGATTGGACCAGCGTCAACGGGAAGACCAGCTCTATCGATTCAGCAATGGGTCGGCCAACATCCTCGTCACCACCGATTTAGCGTCGCGTGGTCTCGACATCCCTGACATTCAGAACATCATCCACTATCACCTGCCTGAAAGCGAACAAGGCTACATCCATCGTGTTGGCAGAACAGCCCGCTGGGATGCCATAGGCCGTTCGTTCTTCATTCTCAACAGTCAGGAAAGCATCCCCGACTATGTCGAGGGCGACATCGTTGAGTATGCTGCGACAGCATCGCAGCAAACAGAACCTCCCCTGCCCCGCATGGCCACCCTCTACATCGGCAAGGGCAAGAAGGATAAGGTTTCCAAGGGTGACATTGTAGGATTCCTGTGCAAGAAGGGCGGACTGACTGCCGACGATATTGGACGCATCGACGTGAAAGAGCGCTACACCTATGCTGCCGTCAAGCGCGAAAAAATCCAGCAGGTGCTTCGCCAGACACAGGGCGAGAAAATAAAAGGGCTGAAAACCCTCATCGAACCCGTCCACTAATGGTCAATGGTCCATGTTCAATGGTCAATAATTCAAAATTTGCCACCCCGAGTTGACAAAAAGCAAGCAAAACGGCATATTTTACTTAATTCTTGCTCAAATATTTGGTCAAATAAAATAAAAAGTGTAACTTCGCGCCACATTTCGAAAACAATTTTAAAC
>Ga0310690_10010870_pt1 | contig 11277 bp, 4 predicted proteins | sample AusTroGonzalo_MG_2_FD_207661 | JGI IMG/M metagenome (GOLD analysis project Ga0310690, IMG submission 207661) | Bovine rumen microbial communities from tropical cattle in Woodstock, Queensland, Australia - Gonzalo_04 (v2) (version 2) | ecosystem: Host-associated > Mammals > Digestive system >...
TATCGCCCAGCGTCCTGAGGGTCCTTTCATTCCCAATCCTGCACCCGTAGCCGGCAGTTACAGTATTGACATGTGCGCTTTCCGCGATGATGCGGACGGCGAGGTATATGTATATTTCGGCGGTCTTTGGGGCGGACAGCTTCAGCGCTATAAGGACAACATCCATCTTGAGACTCCCTATCTTCCGGAAGGCAAGGAGGATGCACTGCCCAGCCGTTGCGTCCGTCTGACTAAGGACGGCCTGAACTTTGCAGAGGCTCCGCGTCCCATTCTGGTGGTTGACGAAAAGGGCAATCCTCTCAAGGCTGATGATCCGCACCGTTTCTTTGAGGCTTCATGGATGCACAAATACAAAGGCAAGTATTATTTCTCATATTCTACCGGCGACAGCCATTTCCTGTGCTATGCCACCGGTGACAATCCTTACGGTCCTTTCACCTATCAGGGCGTAATCCTTACTCCGGTAGTGGGCTGGACAACACATCATTCTATCATTGAGTACAAGGGCAAGTGGTATCTGTTCCATCATGACAGCGTGCCTTCGGGCGGAAAGTCATGGCTTCGCAGCCTCAAGGTATGCGAGTTGGAATATGATGCCCAGGGCCGCATCAAAACCATCGAGGGTATTGATAAGGAATAACACTTCTATCCTAGATATGTATAATATTTTAACAGGTTATATAATGAAAAAATTCAATTCTCTTACGAACCGTTCCGGATTGTTTGGGGTTGTTCTGGCTTTCCTGGCCACATCATTCGGCATCTCTTCATGCCGTCCTGATTTTGACCTGGACAAGAGGCTTCCCGAGTGGCTCGGAACAAGTATTTACGAGACCTTGAAGGAGGGTATCACGAATGACAGTACCGGCGAGAAGTACACATTCAATACCTTCGTCAGACTTATTGAAGATCTGGGTCAGGTCGACGTTTTGGCCAAGACAGGTAGTAAGACCTTGTTTGTGGCACCTGATGATGCTTTTGAGCGTTTCTTCAATGACTGCCCGTTCTATGATGCAAACGGCAACAAGCTGACCAGTTACGATCAGTTGAGCTTAGCCCAGAAGAACATGATTCTGAACGGCTCCATGCTTAACAACGTTTATCAGGTGGCTATGCTTTCCAGCAGCCCCGGCGGTGAGCAGTCTCCCCCCATCCTGGGTAGTTGTATGCGTAGAGTTTCGGCTGCGCAGGTACTGGATACCATTCCGGTACTTCTGCCGTCCGCTATGCCTCCCAAAAACAAGTTCTGGGATGAGTTGCGCTCCAATCCCAAGGGTGCAGTCATACTTCAGGACGGAACCAACAAGCCTATCATTTTCTTTGTTACCAAGTTCATGCAGAGTAACAAGATTGACAAATTTGACTATGAGTTCCTGTTCCGTATGGGCGACTATACTCCGGAAGGCAAACCCAGAAAGGATTATACACCCGGCGATGCCAGTGTGAACGGCGTTACCATAGCATGGCCTAACAAGAAGTGTTACAACGGATTCCTGCATGTGATGTCAGATGTGGTATATCTGTTACCCAACATGGCGGAATATATTGCATCCAATCCCAAGAGCAGAATATACAGTTCAATCCTTGACCGTTTCTCTGTTCCCTATTACGAACGTGGACATATGGAGGACCGTGATGAGGCTGTCGCCGCTCTTGTTAGCCGCGGTCGTGCAACCACAGCTGTAGCCGAGGCAATGAGCGCCCACAATGATTCCGTCTTTGTAAAGAAGTATCTCTCCAAGAGAGCCAGAATCGCTTCACAAGGCGTTTCGGCCACCCAGAACGAGAATTACAAGCGTACAAGGGCTACTGCCAAGGAGTTGCTCAAGTTTGATCCGGGATGGAACAGCTTCGTCTCCTCAACAATCGGAAACAACACCGATGTCAATCTGCAGAAAGATATGGGTCTTATGTTCGTTCCTTATGACGAGTCACTCATGAAGTGGTGGCTTGATCCCGAGGAGGTAGGTGCAAAGCTTAGAGACCGTTACGGTCTTGCCAAGTACAAGGGCCGCAATGACCTGACTGTAGATGAGGTTATAGAGGATATGAGTGAAATACCTCTGGATGTAATCAATGAGTTGGTCAGCAACAACATGCAGACTTCTCTGGTTAGTTCGGTGCCCAGCAAGTTCGCAAGCGTGCTTAATGACGCACAGGATCCTTTCTTTGGCAAGGATGACCGTGCAACGGCCGAAAAAGCCATCAAGGATGTCGTAATGTGCTGCAACGGCGCAGTTTACTTCACTACCAAGATATATTCTCCTACTACTTATAGGTCAGTATCATACCCTGTAATCGTTAATGAGAAACTCAAGATAATTGACTGGGCTATCCGTGAAGACGAGCAGCTTGCTTATAAGGCTTATCTGAACTCCATGGTTGCAACCTACAGTTTCTTTGTTCCTCTTATTGATACGGTGGGCACTCCGCTTCCTGAGTTCAACAACAAGCTCGTATGGATTGACCCCGCATCATTCTATCTGGAGAAGGAAGGTACAACACCCGGTAAATACAAGGCTTTGGCGTTCAGTTACGGCAAGTTGGATCCGGATGACGACAAGGAGGCTGAGAAGATAATCTGCGATGTCTATGACTATGACAAGACAACGGGAACCTTCTCACCGACAACGACCCAGTTGGTTCCGGGTACTGACAGCCAGGGAAATGAGAATACGGATACCAAGTTCATACGTAACCGTATCATGGACATCATGGATTACCATATTGTAATAGGTGATGTTGAAAACCCGACCGTAAAGGATGGAGACTATTCATATTTCAGGACCAAGGGTAATGGTATGATCAAGTTCAAGACAGGTGCTACAAAAGCTGATATGGATGTCCAGGGCGGATGGCAGATTGAGAATGCAGGTGAGGATGACAACATAATGAGACCTGTAAGGATCGTTGACCGTGTTGACCTCTCCAAGACCTCAATGTCTGAAGGTAACGGACGTACCTATATAATAGACCGTCCGCTTATGCCGGCCAGAAGGTCTGTATATGATGTCCTGTCTGACAGTGTAAACTATCCTGAATTCCTCTCTTTCTTCCATCTGATGTGGCAATCGGGTATATTCTCCGATAAGTCCAATACAAATGAGATTGGTTCTTTCAGGAACATTTCAACTTTCAACACATATCACTACACTGTATATGTTCCCAAGAATGCCGGTATCGATGCCCTTTTGGCCAGCAAGGCTCTTATGCTTCCTACAGAACTTAATGAAATCGTTACCGAGTATGATGCTGTCAAGAATGCAATAGCAGAAGACTATGATGGTGATCCCGATCCGGTTAAGAAGGACAGCGCAGTTACCAGAGCGTACAGGGATTCACTCATTGAGCTTTCGTTCCAGCTGTTCGGTGTCCGCGATACCGCCGGAGCAGAGATTGCAGTCGCTGCACGTAAGACCGGTGAGAGCGACAATGAGTACAATGCCCGTCGCGGTGCCCGTTATTTCACATCTTTGAAACTGGAGCAGTTGAGGAACTTTGTGAAATACCACATACAGGACAACTCTGTATATATCGGTGCGGATTTCAATCCCGGTATTGATGATAACACAGGCACTATGGCAGAGAAGGCCGAGTATGAAACCGCTTTCATGAATGCCAGCCAGCAGTTTGTCAAACTCAAGGTTAAGGGCGGCGAAGACATTCTGATCTATGACAAGAACAATCATGTACGTCAGGTTCAGGAGACTTCGAGCGCAACAGGTAAACCTTATTATAATATAATGTGCCGTGAGTATGAGATCAAACCGTTCTCAAGTAACGGAACTCTTTCATCAGATGGCTCGAATTATGTAGATTTCTCGATAGAGACTTCATCGTATGCGGTTGTTCATCTGATTGATGAACCGTTGTGTAACGGTGACGTGATTTTCTAATCAGCAAACATATAGAATAATGAAATATACAAACAGATTATTGAAAGGGGCTTTGGCCATAGTAATGGTCACCCTGCCCGGTTTGCTACAGGCACAGAAGGCCGGTGATGTCATCAGTGGTGTCATTGAGGACAGCGATGGCCCTATGATGATGGTGAACGTAACTGAGAGGGATGCTGCCGACCGTATTCAGGCATACGCCATTACCGATATGGAGGGTAACTTCTCTTTCCGTCTGGTCAATCCTAATGACAGACTTCAGGTTACATATGTAGGTTATGAGACGGTAGATATACCTATCACCAAGACTTACTTTGAGATTACGATGAAGGAAGCCGGTGAGATTCCTCAGGTTGATATCACCGCTGACCGCGTACAGGAGACATCGGGTCTTCCCATTCCTCTGCGCGAGGCATCAAGCGTGGTACAGACCATCAATATGGAGGACTTTGAGTCTCTGGGTATAACCACAGTCGATGAGGCTCTTCAGGGTCAGGTTGCCGGACTTGACATCGTGTTTGACTCGGGTGACCTTGGCTCACGTTCTACGATGCGTCTGCGTGGTCAGTCAACCCTTACCGGTGATGGTAACCCGTTGATTGTAATTGACGGTAACATCCTTTCCATAGATGCCAATACTGAAAACATGGTGGTTGACAAGATCAACGAGATGGGTGGTATCCTGGCAGGTAACTCTCCCGAGCAGGACCGTCTGGCTGAGTTGTTGAGCATCAACCCGTCCGATATCGCATCCATTTCGTTCCTTAAGGATGCCGCTGCAACGGCCATCTGGGGTATGCGTGGTGCAAACGGTGTAATGGAGATCAAGACCAAGCGTGGTCAGCGTGGTCAGACCCGAGTAAACTACTCATACCGTCTGAACGCTAACTTCCAGCCTGAGGGTTACAAGTACCTTAACGGTGACCAGTACACCATGTTTGTCAAGGAGGCTCTCTTCAACCCGCATCTGGATGATGCTATAGGCAGTGCCCAGAACATTCCTCAGATCAACTATGTGTCATACCCCACTTTCCGTGATGCCGAAATGTGGAATGACAACACAGACTGGGTAGAGGCCGTAAAGAGAGTGGGTATATCACACTCACACAACCTGTCAGTATCGGGTGGCGGTGAAAAGGCAAACTTCCGTATATCGGCCGGTTTCGATGATGAGACAGGTACGGTGCTCGGACAGAAGATGAACCGTTTCACCACACGTGTAAACTTTGACTACTTCATTTCAGAGCGCATTAAGGTTTCTACAAACTTCTCCATGTCTTACTCCAACAACCGCCGCAGCGGTAGCACTGCCGTAAGTACAGCACAGGAGATGATGCCTAACCTGGCTATCTATTATGAGGATCCTTATACAGGCAAGTCTACCGGAGAGTACTACCTGATGCCAACTTCGACATCAAACAGACTTCCCGAACAGACCAACCCCTTGCTTGAGGCAGAGGAGAAGGAGAGCCTGAGCCTGAGCCTTAACGTGAATCCGGATTTCCGTCTCACATATAACCTGCTGGGACTTGAGAACAACCAGACCCGTCTTACTTATGAGGGCCAGGTTAGTTTCAGCGTGTCAAACAGCAGCAGTGAGAACTATACTCCCCAGACACTTTCACGTAAAGGCTGGACCGATGACACCAACTCAACCTCAACCAGTGCAAACAAGAACTCATCTATCAATACCCAGCATTCACTTACATTCCAGCCGCATCTTAAGAACCGTAACCACAGCATTATGGCAATGGCCCGTCTGACGGTTCAGAACAGCAACGGTAAGAGCATGGGTTCGGGTATTGCCGGACTTCCTTCAGGCCCGTTCCAGTCAACAGGTCTTCCTGGCCGTATCACCAGCATGAGTACCGGTGCAAGCCGTAGCCGTAGCGTAGGTGTGACAACCCAGATCCACTACTCATACAAGAGTAAGTATTCATTCACTTTCACAACCCGTTCCGATGGTACAACCCGTACGGGTAACGCCAAGAAGTGGGGAACATTCCCTGCAGCATCGGCTCGTTGGAACATCTCTGATGAGAAGTGGTTTGACCGTGTACGCGAGAGCGGCCTGCTTACTATGGCCGGATTCAATGTCAGTTGGGGTTTCACAGGTAACGCGCCGGGTGGTGACGACATGTTCCGCAGTAAGTACTCATCCGGTACTTCATACATGAACCAGGCCACTATTTATCCCTCAAATATCCGTTTGAGCGATTTCCAGTGGGAGGAGTCAACACAGTGGAACTTTGGTCTTAACCTGGGACTCTTCAAGGATAAGCTGAATGCCAACATCAACTTCTATCATACGACCAATGACAAGTTGATCAACAGTAACTATCCTATTCCTTCATCATCAGGTTTCACATCACTTAGTGCTGTGAACGACGGTAAGATGATGAATGAGGGTTGGGACCTGAGTGTATCGGCCAACCGTATCTACTCTACCAGGATAATGGGTAAGGACTTCAGCATTGGCGGTAATATCAACTTCGGTGACAACACCAACCAGGTGCTTGAGATGAATGAGATCATCCTCAAGAGCTGGCAGCAGGATTTTGATATGAGCAGTCCTCACCAGAAATATCTGTCATATGTTGCCCTTAAGAACTCATACGGTTCAATCTACGGATTCAAGTACAAGGGCGTATACCAGTACAGTGATTACAGTGAGGTTGAAGTTCCCGGCGTGAGCGGTCCTAACGCTCCTGTCGTGAAGGATGCCGACGGCAACGTTATCCTTAACTCAAAGGGCAAAACCAAGCCTATGATGTTCGGATACGGAAAACTTACCACTCCTTATGAGTTTGTGGGCGGTGACGTTATCTACGAGGATATCAACCATGACGGTAACATCAACGAGCTTGACATAGTATATCTGGGTAGTTCACTGCCTAAGATAAACGGTGGATTCAGCGTCCGCATGTCATGGGGCCGTTGGTCATGGAACAATAACTTCAACTTCCGTTACGGTAACAAGATTGTCAATATGTCGCGTCTGGGAGCCGAGGCTCCGCGTAATCTCCGTAACGTCATGGCTGCCATCAACTGGCGCTGGCGTGTAGAGGGTGATGATACCGAGGTTCCGCGTACCCTTTACAACTGGGGTTACAACGACCTGGGTTCAGACCGTTACGTTGAGGACGGTTCGTTCCTGCGTTGGACATCTACATCTTTGAACTACTCTCTTGATCCCAAGGTTACCAAGAAGATCCATCTGAGTGGTGTAAGTTTCAACTTTAACCTGAACAATCTGGCCACCTGGACCAAATATACAGGTCTGGATCCTGAGGTCAGTTCCGGTCGCGGTCAGGTGGCATCGGATAACAGCCGTACACCGCGTTCCCGCAGAATCACATTCGGTGTTAACGTGAATTTCTAATTCTAAAGACTAAGGAAGATATGAAAAATATTAAATCTTTACTTATAGTAGCCTTGTTGGGAAGTTCATTCACATCGTGCAATGATTTCCTTACCCTGGATCCCCTGAACGACATTGTTCTGGAGAACTTCTGGACCGACAAGTCTGACGTGGAGAGTGTGCTGCTGGGAGCTTACAGTGCCCTGGAGAAGGATGCATGCCTGCTGCGTATGTCAGTTTGGGGCGAAATGCGTTCCGACAACATTGTAGAAGGTACCAATGCAAGTGAGGACATCCAGCAGATCTGCCGCGAGAACCTTCTTATAACAAACTCATACTGCAATTACAGTGCATTCTATGATGTAATCAACCGAGCCAATACGGTATTGCATTTTGCACCTATTGTAGCCAAGAAGGATCCTAATTTTGTGTATGATGACCTGATTGCCCAGGAGGCTGAGGCCAAGACGTTGCGCTGCCTCTGCTATTGGTATCTTATCAGGTCGTTCCATGACGTTCCTTATGTAACAGAGCCTTCAATTGATGATGAGGGCGGATATCTTAAGTTCTTTGTTCCGCAGAGCTCGTTTGAGACAATTCTGGATTCACTTATAAATGATCTTGAAACAATTGTCCTGGATGCTCCCAAGAAGTATTCGACCGAAGATGCCAATACCGCCCGTATTACCAGGTCAACCATTTATGCCATGCTTGCAGACATGTACCTGTGGCGTGGAAATCCCGGTGACTGGGACAAGTGCATAGACGCTTGCGAGGCTGTAACTGCCATCAAGAAGGAAGAGTACCTTAAGCTCAAGGAGAAGCAGGGTAAGAACTGCACCATAGCATTGTTCAACGGATTCCCGCTTATCCAGGACGCTCCCGATGATTATCCCGGTAACTCATACAACGAGATTTTCGGAACAGGAAACTCGTTTGAGGCTCTGTTTGAGTTCCCCTACAACAATGACGTAAAGAATCCTTTAGTAGGAAACTATTATCAGAATGACCAGAGTGACCGTAACAACAGTGTGGGCAATATCAAGGCTTATGAGGAGATAGGCGCTGATTTTTCATCGTCCAGTCCTAACACCGTATTTGAGCAGCAGCAGGATACCCGTTATTATCAGAATCTTAAGACGCGCGGTACCTCATACGCCATTGCCAAGTATGCGTATAGTGACATCAGCCTGATAATTGACGGTAATGCCATTAAGCCCGATGGAACCAATTACGGTTCTATCCGTGGTCAGCAGGGTGCTCAGCCCAACTGGATAGTCTATCGTTACACTGAGGTTCTGCTGTTCCAGGCAGAGGCATACATCATGAAGGCCAAGGCCATTTCTCCTGCAGGAGAAGACAGTCTTGCCCAGTCAGCGATACTGAAAGAATACAAGGACAGCGCCTTTATTCTGATGGACGCCGTCAACAAGCGTTCTATTGTTGCAGACAACACCAAACTTGAAAACCCCAGAACACTTCAGCAGGTAATAAAGTATACTGCCGGCACATCTGCCGCTGATCTGGAGAACGCTCTGTTCAAGGAGCGTCGCCGTGAACTTATGTTTGAAGGCAAGCGTTGGTATGATCTGGTGCGTATTGCCCGTCGCGACGGCAATCAGCAGCGTCTGTTGAGCTTTGTTGAGAAAAAGTATGAGACAGCCACTCTGAGTGCGGTCAAGATCAAGCTCAAGAATCCGTACGCTATGTATTTCCCCTTGGCCAAGGATGAGGTCCGCAACAGCCAGGGTGTTCTCAAGCAGAATCCTGCCTACAAGGATGAAGAAAAGATAGAGCAGGCACATTGATAAACACTAAAAGATAGCGATATGAAAAAATATTTATCTATAGGAAAATCCGTTCTGCTGGCTGCCACTCTTGTTGTCCTGAATTCATGTAAGGATACATGGAACGAGCATTACAGCTTTAAAGAAACGGACAGCAAGTATCCGGTTGCTAAGCTGTCGGAGACACTTGGTGAAATAAGCGGATTTGACAAATTCTATCAGGTTTTGTCAACAACCCGTATGTGCGACAAGAAAGGTAAGCCCTTGAACATGACGTTCATGGATCTGTTGGATGAGGATCAGTTCCTTACCGTATGGGCTCCGTCAAATGCTTCATTGCCTGATTCCTTATGGCAGAGATATACTGCAAGAAACAAGAGCAACGCCGAGCATTTTGAGATAGGTGAAAAATTCATCAAGAATCACATTGCACGCTTTAAACACTCTGTAGGTGCCGGCGTTGATGAAAAGATCTACATGATGAACGGCAAGACCTATGATTCAAAGCCGGATGCCATAGCAGGCAAGGCATATCATGGTGATGATTTGAACATCCGCTGCAGCAACGGCGTACTGCACTGCATAGACGGATACATGGATTATCTGCCTAACCTGTATGAGTACATAACCTCTGCTCCCGAGTACAAGGACTTGATAGGTGACTGGTTCAAGGGATTTACAAGAGAGGAACTGGATCCTTCGCGCAGTGTGTCACAGGGTAAGAATGACGACGGTGAAATTGTTTACATTGATTCAGTCATGATTGAATCAAACATTCTCATGCGCCGTTATGCCAACATCCATGCAGAAGACAGTACCTATGCCGTGGTTCTGCCCACTCCTGAGTTGTGGCAGACCGTGTTCAACAGGATCAAGCCCTCATTCAAGTATGCCGAGAAATATCTGAATAATGACTCGCTTCAGGATTTCTACGCAAAGACAACCATGATGAGCGATATGTTCTTCAGCTTGAATCCTGATGTCCAGCATAATCTGCCTGACTCGGTTTTCTCAACTCTTTACAGCGCCCAGGAGAACAAGCGTGACGGAAAGCCGTATCATGTTTTCTCCAAGCCGTATGATAAGACAACCGGTATCTTTGGCAGCAGCAAGGATTCAATGAGGTGCAGCAACGGTATCATCTATTTTGTAGACGAGTGGCCTTTTGCAGATTCATTGACTTATGTCCGTACCATAAAGCTGGAGGCCGAGACATACACCAACCTTTCCGGTTTCTCACTCAGGCAGTATGCTGTCCAGATCGTGGGTGGCGATACTCTTGACAATCCGGTTAACGTTATGAGAATCTCAATGCCCGGTATGGCTGCATGGAGTGCAAAGATTTACATCAAGAACCATTTGAGCGGAAAGTACAATGTCAAAATGGTGGTAGCTCCCAACAGCGTGGACAAGATGAAGAATACACTTCATCCCAAAATAACATTTGACACTCCGAGTACGAAAGACTCTGTGCTTGTGGATTCCATTGAGAAGGTGGAGATAATTGACAAACGTGGAAGAAAGAGCATCATCGATAGTGAACTGCTCCTTGTCAACAGTCTTGAAAAGCTTGATACATTTGATCTTGGTACGGTTATTTTCCCGTACTGCAACTATGATATGAATCAGGCACGACTGGCTGTTACCATATCCAGTCGCGTGAACGAGTTGAACAGTTCAATTTATTCCGGTGAGGTTTGGCTTGACGGCATTATTCTGACGCCTGTTGTTGAATAAAAAAAGTTAGATAGATATGAAGATATTTGACAAGAAAAGGTTTTTGCCTTTTGGGCTGGCGTGCTTGATGCTGTTGGCTTCAGCTTCTGTATCAGCTCAGAACAATTCTGAGAATTTGGTTGTGGTTACAGGTTATGTGACTGATGCGGCTCTCAACACCCCGATGGCCGGTGTTAAGGTTCAGGCATACAACATTTCCCGTTACTCATCCATGAGTAGGGAGGACGGATCGTTCTCCATCAGGATTCCTGATTATGTGACATCCCTTACCTTCCAGCTGGAGGGCTGTAATACGGTAGTATGCGCTCTCCGTGGCCGTACAGAGGGAATAAACGTAAGTATGTTTAGTGAGAACTTCTCTGAGATATATACTACCCAGACGTCGGCTTCATCTTCATCCGAGGCTAACGTGTCGGGTGTGAGTGCCGATCTTTCAATTGACGGAAAGATTCAGGAGTCACTTCAGGGAAACATACTGTCAGTTATGCGTTCAGGC
>Ga0310690_10010871_pt1 | contig 11275 bp, 9 predicted proteins | sample AusTroGonzalo_MG_2_FD_207661 | JGI IMG/M metagenome (GOLD analysis project Ga0310690, IMG submission 207661) | Bovine rumen microbial communities from tropical cattle in Woodstock, Queensland, Australia - Gonzalo_04 (v2) (version 2) | ecosystem: Host-associated > Mammals > Digestive system >...
ATCGTCTGCTCTGCTGAAAGCCAGACGGAGCATCTTCTCCCGCTCGATACGGAGATAATCGTAATCGATCCTCCACTTATTAACGTTATATTCCTGAGCTACGACTTCGTTAGCATTAAGAAGTCCCCTCTTCATCAGCCTTCTGGGATCGATAAAAAGCCAGTTGCCTGCAAATGCCGAAAAGCTCTGATAGGGCGAGTCTCCCGATCCCGGATATGAGAATGGCAGCACCTGCCAGTACTTCATCCCCTGTTCCTTAAGCTGTCTGCTGAAAGCTACCGCCTCCTCGCCCAGGACGCCGATACCGAAGGGCCCCGGGAGCGATGCGATATGCATCAGCACTCCTCCTCCACGTTCCATAACTTCCTCCTTTGCGACTTTGCCGCAAACTGTGTATAATAGTTTGGCTTTTATTTAAAACCACTATTTGTATATTATACATTACCGAGGTGCAATAATGAATTATTCAACAGAGGAAGAGATCAGGAGAAGACGTACTTTCGCGATTATATCTCACCCCGATGCCGGTAAGACGACAATGACCGAGAAGCTCCTTCTTTACGGAGGTGCCATTCATATGGCAGGATCGGTCAAGGCCCGTAAGGCAGCACGTCACGCTACCTCCGACTGGATGGAGATCGAGAAGCAGAGAGGTATCTCTGTCACATCTTCGGTAATGCAGTTCAACTATGACGGATACTGTATCAACATCCTTGATACACCCGGTCACCAGGACTTCTCCGAGGATACATACCGTACGCTCTGTGCAGCCGATGCCGCAGTCATGCTCCTTGACGGCGCCAAGGGTGTTGAGGCACAGACCATAAAGCTCTTCCACGTATGCCGTAACAGAGGCGTGCCGATATTTACATTCATCAACAAGATGGACCGTGCGGCTAAGAATCCTTTCGATCTTATCGACGAGCTCGAGAAGGTCCTCGGCATCCGCTCCACACCCGTCAACTGGCCTATCGGTACTGACGGCGACTTCGAGGGCGTATTCGAGAGACAGACAGGTGAAGTTCTCCTCTTCGATTCATCCAACCAGGATCACGGTGCATCCATGGTAAAGCAGGCTGTCGCAGGTATCGACGACCCCAAGCTCAAGGAGCTCATGAGCCCCGTTCACTACGAGACTCTCCGTAACGATATCGAGCTCCTCGACATGGCAGGAGATGAATTCGACCTCGATAAGATCCTCGCAGGACAGCTCACACCCGTATTCTTCGGATCGGCTATCACGAACTTCGGTGTGGAGACATTCCTCAAGCACTTCCTGGAGATCGCTCCCATGCCTCAGCCCCATCACGTATCTGATGAGATCGCGACCGTAGAGCCTACAGATGAGATGTTCTCCGGATTCGTCTTCAAGATCCAGGCCAACATGGATCCTAACCACAGGGACCGAATGGCTTTCATGAGAATATGCTCAGGCAAGTATGAGAAGAATATGTCCGTTAACCATATGAGACTCGGCAAGAAGATCACTCTTGCCCAGCCCCAGCAGTTCATGGCACAGGACAGAAATATAGTAGAAGATGCATATGCAGGTGACATCATCGGTGTATTCGACCCCGGTCACTTCCGTATCGGCGATACGCTCATCTCATCGAACCGCAAGTTCGAATTTGACCCGATCCCCGTCTTCCCTCCCGAGAATTTCGCGAAGGTTCAGCCCAAGGATTCCATGAAGCGTAAGCAGTTCCTTAAGGGAATCGAGCAGCTCTCGGAAGAAGGTGCGGTTCAGCTCTATAAGCAGCCTGATATCGGTACGGAGACATACATAATGGGCGTAGTCGGTATCCTCCAGTTCGATGTACTTGAATACCGTCTCAAGGGAGAATACGGCGTAGATATCCTCCGTACACCTCTTAACTACCGTCTAGCGAGATGGGTAAAGAGTGACGCGGATCCCGCTTTCGACTACCACGATCTGACACTTACGTCGACGTCGATGCTGGTACTCGACAGAGACGACGAACCGGTAGTTCTCTTCGAGTCAGACTGGGCCGTCGACTGGGCAGTTGACCATAACGAAGCCTTAAAGCTCAGGTTCGAAGATATTCACAGTAAGTAATACGGAAAACGCTGCTCATGACGAGCAGCGTTTTTGTTTGCAGATATTCATATGACTGAGGCTTAAGGATTTCACTCTACCTCAAATACCAATACCGTCTCTTCTTCATTCAGATGCACGACCTTCGGGTCATAAGGAGATGCTATCTTTGTCCAGAGATTCTTAGCCTTGGGATTCTTCTCATTAAACTTGATCTCCCATTGCCCCGGATGTTCTCCGATTATCATCCCGGCACTTTCAAGTGCGACATGTCTTCTCCTGAATGCGGGAAATATCGTAAATTCCGCCATGGTATAGTCAGGAGTTCCGCCCGTCACGGAATAAGGACAGAGCATCGCGAATCCGGCAAGTCTGTCATCGCAATAAATGAAGTATGCACTTCTCTTAGGATCAGTAAAATATTCCTCGAAATGACCGTAGTGATAGTTGCCTTCGGCATCCATCTCGTCATCGTAGAAATTCGTCATCTCATAGAGATATTTCTGGTTAATATTCCACAGAAGATCCCTGTCTTCATTCTGAACTTTCTTAATCGTAATCATAATTATTTTGTCGCCGAAGCTTTGATAAGTCCTACGATCCACTTGATGATCTGAACAAGGAACATCGGGATACCGATTATAACCGAGACACTCAGCTTAAGAGCATTATAGATAATAACTAACCATATGGGTACGATGAGATTCGGCATTATCTTGCTCTCAACCCACGTGATAGCACTCCATCCGAAAGGGATAAAGAAGAACGGGAACCCTGACGGGATACATTCCTTAAGGTGCTCGACCCCTGCTTCTGCAACACCGGTCTGTACACCCATGAAGTATACCGCCAGTACTCCTATGGCATATGCCAAAAGACCGAAGAGGATCGCCTTGATCATCTCCTTATTAGTATCGATAAGAGCTTCCCTCTTCCGGGCATTTCGCGCAGCTCTGGCATCCTGCTGCTGTGCACGGTATTCATGTTGTTCTTCCACCTGCGCACGGGCAGCAGCCATGCTTATGGCGCCGAAACATTCATCGCAGTAACAAGGTGTGTGCTTCGCAGCACAGTCGTGACATAAGCCCTTACCGCAGCGCTGGCATGTTGCTACCGCATCAAGCTCTACGTGATTAAAACATTTCATAAATTCAGTCCCCCTGAAATATTAATCACCCATCCCAAATAACTCGCTCCGTATTTTATTATTAGAAAACGGATATGTCAAAACACTTAAGGAGCCCGCGGTAATTATTCACAGAGGAAAATATAAACACTCAGCTTTCGAGTGAGAACATCGACGCTATGATCTGCTCGGCTTCTTCCGGAGAAGAAGCATTCACTTCAACAAAATAACATGTATCGCCGTCTCCCAGACCTATAAGAGCATCAGTTCTGTGACCTTCGGAATCATCATAATCGATAATGCGGACAACAAATGTATCTTCACCGAGAGTAAGCTCGGTATCATATGTAACATAATCGGGAGCAAAACTGCCTATACTTCTGCAATAACTGATGCAGATCGACTGTGAAAAAGATTCACCGCACTGATAGACATCTTCCTTCGTTACACCGGTGTAGCCCGGAACATAGTAGACATGAACACGATGAAGATCATCAAGCGAGATATCAGCCCACAGATACAGGCTCGCACAATCAAGGGAAGTGATAAAAGGAATGCCTTCATAATCCGCATCCCTGAAAGACATTTCATCAGGAATAGTCAGTCTGATATTTGTTTCCGGAAGAACAATACTGTTTCCTTCGGGACAACAGAAACCTAATTCATCGGCGGAATCCTCCGAGGAAATTACGGTTACCGTTCCGAATCCCAGAAGCTGTCCGTCATTATCATAATAATTCACCGTATATTCTCCTGAAGGGATAACTTCTTCATCCGAAGTATAGCTTGCGGCAAGATATTCCGTATCGAAATCGACCATCAGATCGGATTCATAGATCACCGCGCCGTCCTTCTCCACCGTATATCTGTAATTCCATGTGAACCCGTCAACATTGTTGACCTCAAGTTCTGCATAAATGCCATCAGTATCTGTATATGTATCCGCGTAAGGATCATAGGTATCTCCTTCAAATATTACGCCGCCGCTGACATATACAGAAGGTTCCTGAGCAAAACTGATCTCATAGCTGCAGAAATCAAATATCGGTTCCAAATCACTGATATTAATAAGAACATAGTCACCGTCATCCTCATCAACAAATCGAAGAGTGACGGTAACGGATATTCTTCCCTCACGTTCTTCCAGATAATCGGTAAAGCTCATGAACTCCATAAACACGCTGCCGTCCGTCAAAGCGTCTTCAACATCGACATATGTAAACTCTACATCTATCTGAGATATCCCGGAATCCTCATCATACTCGAAGCTGTCTTCCTTAACTTCGTAATCCAGTGTATCCGCTATGGCCGTATAAGCTTTCAGGACATCATTCGAAGAATCAGGAAGAGAACACGAACCCATCAGAATCTCCAGATCATCATCCGTCTTATCCGACTTATCACAAAGTCCCTGATAATCTCTTGAGATTACGAGATCACTTACTGTTTTTGCCGCTTCCGTAACATCCTCTTCACGTTCTCCGGGATCTTCCTCCGGTTCAGACTCCGAGCATGAGCACATACTCATCGCGAAAGTCATACAAAGCAATGCTGCAGTTATCCTTTTAAGCTTTTTCATAAAACTATCTCCTTATACACACATATCCCCCGACACTCGAACCGAAGTTCAAAATATCGGGGGATGTTTTAATTCAATTCACATACAACAGGTCAGTCAGTAACGATATTAAGATCGTCTTCATCACCGGCATGCGCATTTACAACAGAGATTGCAAGTTCCTCAAGCTGCTTGTCTGCAACGGGAGAAGGTGCTTCTGTCATGAGGTCGGAAGAATTCTGAACCTTCGGGAATGCAATAACTTCCCTGATGGAAGCAGCACCTGCCATGAGCATTACCATACGGTCGAGACCGAATGCGAGACCGCCGTGAGGAGGTACGCCGAACTTGAAAGCATCAAGAAGGAATCCGAACTGCTCCTGAGCGGAAGTCTCAGTGAATCCCAAGAGCTTAAATATCCTCATCTGAAGAGCGCGGTCATGAATTCTTATGGAACCGCCTCCGAGCTCACATCCGTTAAGAACGATATCGTAAGCCTTGGATCTTACCTTACCCTGATCGCTCTCGAGCATGTCGAGGTCTTCGTCCATGGGGCATGTGAAGGGATGGTGCATAGCCATGTATCTTCCCTCTTCCTCGGAGTACTCGAACATGGGGAACTCTGTTACCCAGCAGAGCTTGAAGTCCTTGGGATCGATAAGGCCGAGCTTCTTAGCTGCCTCGATACGAAGAGCACCCAGGGAATCGTATACAACCTTGTTCTTATCAGCAATGATGCAGATAAGATCCTCTGCCGTAGCACCCATAGCGTCCTTGATCTCTGCGATGTTCTCAGGGGTCAGGAACTTAAGGAAAGATCCGCGGGGCTCATCTGAAGGAACGAGCCAGGCCATTCCCTTAGCCTTATATGTCTTACATACTTCGCCTAATGCATCGATCTCCTTACGTGAGAACTTGGCACCGCCCGGGATACATACTGCTCTTACTGAGCCGCCTGCCTCAAGAGCACCCTTGAATACCATGAAGTCGATCTTGGAAGCGATCTCGGAAATATCCTTGAGCTCGATGTCGAATCGGAGGTCGGGCTTATCGGAACCGTATCTGTCCATAGCCTCCTGCCATGTGATGCGGCGGATAGGCGTCTCGATGTCGATGTTCATTACATCCTTGAAGACCTTTACAAGGAAGCCCTCCGTAACGCTCATTACATCGTCGCAGTCAACAAAGCTCATCTCAAGGTCTACCTGTGTGAACTCGGGCTGTCTGTCAGCACGAAGGTCCTCGTCACGGAAGCATTTCGCAATCTGAAAATATCTGTCGTAGCCTGCGAGCATAAGAAGCTGCTTATAAAGCTGAGGAGACTGAGGAAGAGCGAAGAAGGCGCCCTGCTTTACTCTTGAAGGAACAAGATAGTCTCTTGCGCCCTCAGGTGTGCTCTTACCGAGCATGGGTGTCTCGATCTCTACAAAGCCCTGCTCATCATAGTAGTCACGTGCGCACTTGGCGATCTTGTGACGGAGCATGAGATTTCTCTGCATGTTGGGTCTTCTTAAGTCAAGGTATCTGTACTTAAGTCTGAGCTGCTCGTTGGCAGTATCGTCTTCCTCGATATAGAAAGGAGGCGTCTCGGACTCGGAGATTATGCGAAGATCCTCTACCGCGATCTCGATCTTACCTGTCTTCATCTTGTCATTAGGAGCGGACCTCAGCTGTACGTCACCAACTGCAGCAAGAACATATTCACTTCTTACGGAAGCTGCCTTATTCCTGATCTCCTCTGAGGATTCGGGTGTTATAACGAGCTGGATCTCGCCTGTCCTGTCACGGAGAGTGATGAACGTAAGTCCGCCTAAGTCACGGCACTTATGGCACCATCCCATGAGGGTTACTTTCTTTCCTACATCTGCCTCGGAAAGGTCAGCACACATGCTGCTTCTCTTAAGACCGATTATTGATTCAGACATTTGTATTTACCTTCTTTCTTATCAAAGATTGTTCTTGCAATATTCAACGAGATCGGAAACGGCTACCTCTGTCTCGGAACCGTCTTCCATCTTCTTGATCTTGATCCTGCCCGATGCGAGCTCGTCGTCACCGATGACTGCCATATAAGGAATGCCGGCCTTGCCTGCGTACTTCATCTGAGCACGGAAAGCTCTTCCCATAAGATCCTGCTCGCATCCTACGCCGTTAAGACGAAGGTCATAGCAAGTCTTAGCGATGAACTTCTTGGCATCGTCGCTCATGGAAGCGAAGTAGATCTTAACGTAGTCCGGCTTCTCACAGGGAACTTCCTGAGCCTCGATCTCCATAAGGAATCTCTCGACACCCATGGCAAATCCGATACCCGGAACGTGAGGACCTCCGACGCTCTCTACGAGACCGTCATATCTTCCGCCACCGCAGATAGTACCCTGTGTACCTACATTCTCGGACACGAACTCGAATACGGTTCTTGTGTAGTAATCAAGACCTCTTACAATATTGGGATCGATGGTATATTCGATGCCTACTGCCTCAAGACCTTCCTTAACGCCTTCGAAATGCTCACGGCACTCGTCACAGAGGTGATCAATGAGCCTGGGAGCATTCTTAACTACATCCTTCTCAGCATCGACCTTACAGTCGATCATACGAAGAGGATTTCTCTCGAATCTGTTCTTACAGTCCTCGCACATCGTTTCCATGTGAGGTCTGAAGTGATCCTTCAGGAGCTCGTTATAAGCTGCACGGCATTTGGGGCAGCCGATGGAATTAATGTGAAGTGCAATGTGCTTTAAGCCCATCTGCTTGAAGTAGACATTAACAATAGAGATGATCTCCACATCGATTGCGGGACCTTCTGATCCGAAAGCCTCAAGTCCGAACTGGTGGAACTCCCTGTATCTGCCCTTCTGGACATTCTCATATCTGAAAGCAGTGATATCGTAAAACATCCTGATAGGGCTGGGCATAGAAGTCATGCCGTTTTCTATAAAGCTTCTGACGACACCTGCAGTACCCTCGGGTCTTAACGTGATGCTCCTGCCGCCCTTGTCCTCGAAGGTATACATCTCCTTCTGGACAACGTCGGTAGTATCACCTACACCTCTCTGAAAAAGGTTAGTATCTTCAAAAGTAGGAATGGAGATCTCTTCATAACCGAATGAATGGCATACATCATGGAACCCCTTCCTCGCTTTATGCCAGCGGTATATCTCCGAAGGCAGGATGTCTTTGGTTCCCTTTGGTGCCTGTAACTTCATGTTATGGACCTCCTTTAATTATAATATTACGAACGTGTATTATAGCACATCACAGCTCATTGTGATACAGGAGCATCGCAAGAACGGCAGGTCCGGCCGTCTCTGTCCTTAATATCCTCCTGCCCAGAGTCACGAGGCTTAAGCCCGCATCTTTCGCCGACTGTGCTTCGTCTTCCGAGAATCCCCCTTCGGGTCCTATGAATACGGCAGCCGAATCAAAAGTCGTACCGTCTATCACATGCTTTAATGTCTGACCGTGTTCCTCTTCCCAGGGAAAGAGCTTTAACGCCTTATCATCCGCATCCTTTAATGCTTCCATAAAGCTCATAGGGGATGCTACTTCGGGGATGATACCTCTTCCCGACTGTCTTGCGGCTTCAAGCGCGATCTTCTGCCAGCGGTCGATCTTGCTGTCCTTACCGGGCTTTACGACACATCTTTCGGAGAATACGGGAACAATCTTATATACACCAAGCTCTACTGACTTCTGGATCGTAAGGTCCATTCTCTCGCCCTTGGATACTGACTGGTACAGCGTCACTTTGCAGGGTGATTCGGAAGTATTCTCCGATCTTTCGAGAGCGCGAAGAACGACTTCATCCTTGGACAAAGAAAGGACGGAAGATCTGATCTCGTATCCGTCATCGTCTACTACGATAAGTTCTTCTCCGACCCTCATTCGAAGGACGGAGGAGATATATCTGGAATCCTCTTTATCGAGCGAAAAGTCCGTATTTTCATCTATCTTGTAATCAACAAATAACCTGGTCATGTAAGGATTGTAACATACTATGGATAAAATGGACTTATGAACACTAAGGAGGTAGAGAACTATGCAATATGAGATCAAAGGCACACCGTTTCCCGTAGCTATCTGCACATTGAATCAGGGCGAGTCACTCATCACCGAGCGTGGCTCCATGAGCTGGATGAGCACAGGTCTTGAGATGCAGACAAAGGGCGGCTCCGTAGGCCAGGCTTTCGGACGTCTCCTGTCCGGTGAATCCTTATTCCAGAACATATATACAGCTAAGACACAAGGCGCCTATATCGCTTTCGCTTCCAGCTTCCCGGGCAAGATAATCCCCCTTGATATCACCCCCGGATCTTCAATGATCGTTCAAAAGTCGGGATTTCTGGCTGCAGAGACTTCGGTCAATCTCTCTATCGCCTACAAGAAAAAGCTTGGAGCTTCACTCTTCGGCGGTGAGGGATTTATAATGCAAAAGCTCTCCGGCAGCGGTACCGCATTTGTTGAGATAGATGGCGATGCATGTATGTATGAGCTTGCCGCGGGCGAGACAATGTATATCGATACAGGTTATCTCGCCATGATGGATGAGTCCGTCGACATGGATATCGAGAGGGTGAAGGGCGGCATGAACCTCCTCTTCGGAGGCGAGGGACTCTTTAATACCAAGGTAACCGGCCCGGGTCGCGTCTGGATCCAGACAATGCCCGTTATCAACCTGGCAATGTCACTGATCCCGTATCTTCCTACCAAGAGCAACTGATAACGGAATTAACTTTATAAAACAGAAAGAGGATCTCCTATTGGGGATTCTCTTTTATCGCGTGCCGTTTCAGTATCCGATAAGGCCTAAGATCCGGTCGATCAGTTTCATATTCTTAAGCGAGAATTCCGGGGTAATATGAGGCTCCTCTCCATAGAGGATACATCTGCTCATCTGCTCGATCTCGAGAGAATAATTCTGAGGGATATCCACCTCGCGTTCTATAACCTGATCCTGAGTATAGATCTTATAACTTACATGACCTTCCTGATTATATTCGACATCCGATCTTATGGATCCCTTCGAGCCGTGGATATATGTCCTGTCAAATCTGGAATTGGTATTCTGCCCGAGGATCATTCCTACATTAAATGAAGCCCGGACTCCGTTTGCAAATCTTATAATCGCAGAAGTATTAAGATCTACTCCCAAATCGGAGAATTCCGCATTAGCCTGAACAAATTCGGGAGAAGAATCGATGAGCGTCAATATAAGCGTAGTACAGTAACAACCGAGATCATACATAGCTCCTCCGCCCTGCTCCTTATGAAGCCTGAAGTCCTCCTTATATCCCTGCGTGATAAATGCGGATTCGATATAGTCAACATCGCCTATGATCCCGCTGTCGATATCTTTCTTAAGACTTGCTACGTAGGGACTGTGAAGGTAGGCATAAGCCTCCATAAGATGCACTCCGTTCGCCCGGGCAGCAGCATACATTTCTTCTGCTTCGAAGCTGTTAAGCGCCAGCGGCTTCTCGCATAATACATGCTTACCCGCTTCAAGAGCAGCCTTCACCCACCTGATATGAAGATCGTTGGGAAGTGGTATATAAACAGCCTGCACATCTTCATCTGCGATAAGCTCATCGTAGCTTCCGTATGCTTTCTGAAATCCGTATTCATCCTTAAACTGCTGTGCCTTCTCAAGGCTTCTTCCGGCCACCGCATAAAGCTCACAGCTCTCTGCTATCTTCATGCCCGGAATAGTGCACCACTTAGCTATATTGGCCGTTCCCATAACACCCCACTTAACCTTCATGATAATTCCTCCCTGATATTCATTTGTATTGAAATCCGTGAAATAAAAAAGCGTCTTAACAACAAGACGCTACGGATCATTTAGCTGATTCCTTAAGTTTCTCGAGTCTGTCCTTCAAAGCCTGAAGTTCGGTTACGGTATCGCTCACGCTCTTCCTTGCCGTAATATCCATTACTTCTCCGCGAGGCTTATTCAGATGCTCGTCAATAACACTTGTAACTGCCGGAGTATGGTTCTTATCTGATGTACCAAATTCCGACTCTATATTTCTCGCAATATCACGCAGAGCCTTACCGGGAGATACGAATGAAACGCTCTCTGCAGGCTTATCATTTTTCGGGGCTTCATCAGCATGAATTTCTTCCCTGACCTCCGGTTCGGATTTAACTTCCGGTGCCTTCGTCTCCTCAGCACCCAGAAGATCTGCAGCCGTCTTAGTACCGGAACAGAATCCGATGGCGAATTCTATTGAATCAATACTAGAGAACCCATGTGCAAGTCCGCACGCTATTGTCGTAGCAAGATCATACTTAAAAGGATCGAATCCTTCAGGTGAAGACGGCATATCGAACCAGATAGTCTTGTCTCCTACACAGGCCACAAGCTTGCCGAATGTATTCTCACTCGGTGTGACTATGACATGACAGCCGTATGTATTATGGATCTTCTTGGCAGAGCGCATATAATCCTTATCGCTCGTACATTCAAAACCGCTTAAAAGTTCAGCTTCATATGAATTAACAATAACGATCTTTACATTCGACATCATGTAAT
>Ga0310690_10010873_pt1 | contig 11274 bp, 14 predicted proteins | sample AusTroGonzalo_MG_2_FD_207661 | JGI IMG/M metagenome (GOLD analysis project Ga0310690, IMG submission 207661) | Bovine rumen microbial communities from tropical cattle in Woodstock, Queensland, Australia - Gonzalo_04 (v2) (version 2) | ecosystem: Host-associated > Mammals > Digestive system >...
AGCGTTTTGAGGTAAAGGGTGGCATTACCGGTTTGGCTCAGTGCAAAGGACGTAATGAGAACTCATGGGATGAGAAAGTAACTCTGGACAACGAGTATGTTGACTTGTTCAAGAAAGAAGGTATTTGGATTGATATCAAAATTCTATGGTGGTCAGCATTGAAGGTGTTCCAAAGTTCAAATATTAACGAAGACCAGCGAGAAGGCATGAGTGCAGAGGAATCTGCCGCTCTTGATGATGAGGAAGTAAAGCGCATTGCTCACCTTCCTGACGAAGAATAGAAACAAATAAACGAATTATAATATGGCAAAGACTGATGTTGCAAACAGACTGATCTGGTTCAAAGGTCAGATTATGAACGTTAATAACGCTATGGTGAATGTGCTTTCACCTACGTCTCAATTCGGATTGAATGTTTTTGAGGGCATTCCTTGCTATTGGAATGACGATCAGAAGCAGCTTTATGCTTTCCGTTTGAGTGACCACTATGACAGACTGATTCGTTCTGCCAAGTTGATTCAGCTGGATTGCAAATATACCAAGGAAGACTTCCAAAAGGCATTGGTAGATACCGTCAAGGCAAATGAGTATGACGAGAACCTGAGTGTCCGCCAGACCTTGTTTGTGGATGGCTTTGGTTCTTGGGGGAGTGAAGGACCGGTTGAGATGTTTGTGGCTCCTATACCACGTGGACGTACTGCTGCTGAATATAACAAAAAGGGTTTGAACTGCTGCTTCACCTCTTGGAGGAGAATCAGCGATGAGAACCTGAGTCCTCGTATTAAGTGTGGCGCTAACTATATCAACAGTCGTGTTGGCCAGCGTGAAGCTTTGCGTAATGGTTATGACACCTGTATCTTCCTGAATGAGGTTGGCAAGGTAGCAGAAGGCCCTGGCAGTTGCTTCTTTATGATTAGGGACAACCAGTTAATTACTCCCCGTTTGACTGATAGTGTTCTGGAGAGTATTACTCGTGATACGGTTATAAAGTTGGCTGTAGAAGAATTGGGTATGGAGTTCGTTGAACGTACTATTGACCGTACTGAGGTTTATATGGCTGATGAGGCTTTTCTTTGTGGTTCTGCTATGGAAGTTACACCAATCTATACAGTGGATAGATATGCTATTGGTACTGGTGAACAAGGCCCTAAGACCAAGGCTATACATCTGAAGTATTTGGAAGCAGCACAAGGAAAGCTGGAGAATTATAAGAATTGGTTGACGGCTATTTATAAGTAAGGTTTTATTGTTGCAATTGTGTTGAAAAAAAATAGTCTTCAAGTTTCATTAACTCTAATACAAGCCGGGCTTTGGGAAAAAGAAGCCCGACTTTTGTCATATAGTGATATTGATTTCAATGAGGTCTTCCTTTTTGCACAAAAGCATGCTGTAGTGGGTCTGATAGCTGCAGGTTTGGAATATGTAAAAGATGTCAATATTTCGCAAGAGGTTGCTTTGACGTTTGCGGGTAGTACACTTCAGCTTGAACAACGAAATCGTGATATGAATCTTTTCTTAGCATCTATGATTGAAAAGATGCGGAAAGATAATATTTATACGATATTGGTTAAAGGACAGGGTATAGCTCAATGTTACTCACGGCCATTATGGAGGACATCCGGTGATATTGATTTTTTCTTTTTTAGAGATAGCTATAATAGTGCTGTTGATTATTTTAAGAAGCTTTCATCAAATAATACTCAAGATTCAAGATACACAAAAACTTATACTGTGATTTTGAATCAATGGTCTGTTGAATTGCATGGAACTTTACGCAGTGGCCTGTCTTCAAAAATAGACCAAGAAATTGATTTAGTTCAGGATGAGGTTTTTAAACATGGCGATGTAAGAGCTTGGAGGGATAGTAATACTTATATTTTCCTTCCTGGTGTGGATAGTGATTTGTATCTTTTGTTTACTCATTTTGTACGGCATTTTTATCATAATGAGTTTCTTTTACGCCAGACATGCGACTGGTGTCGTTTCATTTGGACTTATAAGGACAAAATTAATGTTGACTTGTTGGAGATAAGGTTATTGAAAACTAATCTGATGAGTGAATGGAAAGCCTTTGGGGCTTTTGTTATTGACTATCTGGGTATGCCATCTGAAATAATGCCATTTTATGAAGATACCGCAAAATGGCATAAAAAGGCAGAAAAGATAATGCGTTACGTCAATAGTAAAAAGAAAGGTAACCGTGTTAATAATATGATAGCTATTTCAAAGATTTTTCCTTTGAATGCTTTACGCTTTATGCCTAGTCTTCTGTTCAATGTTAATGGTATGAAGATCAGAGAGCGAATCTTTAAATTATAGATTATAAGAATGAAATATCCTTATTTGTCGTTATTGTTTTTCTTGACATTTTGTTCTTCTAGTACTAATAACTCTAGAGAGATGTCAGATATAACTTATCGACAATCAAGCTATACGGTTCCAGAAGAAATACTAACTAAGGGGATTTCTTCTGATTATTTGGAGCATGTCAATGTCCGTAAGGATGATGAAATGTCTTTAGATTTGACCGCTTCTAATACCCGCTATATTATTCAAAATAATCATAATTTGGATGGTGCTGTTATTACAATTGGTGATAACTCTGTGCTTGATTTTCAAGGAGGTTGCATCAGGAATGGAACAATTTGCGGTAATAATACGGCAATAAATGCAGAACCAGTTAATATTTTTGGTACAGATGTTATTATTGATGGAACTTGGAATATAGTTGAAGCGTATCCTGAATGGTTCGATAACAATATTCAAATTGCGTTGAATAATTTTCCGTGTGTTAAACTAACAAAAGCACAATACAATATTGACTATCCGCTTTTGTTTAGTGGTGGAAATACACTGACATCAGATATTAGGGGCAGAGTAATAATTAACACAAAGGGATCATACGGTATATGGTTAGGTTATAATTGTTATATATCGGATATATATTTTGTGTTTCTTGATGGTACAAACGGAATTAGAATAGATGGAGAATATATGGCCATGTCTTGGTTGAAATCCCGATTTAAAAACAAAGGGGATTATTCGGCAAGAGGCGCACATAAACTAATGATGAATAATTGTACTCTATATAAACATTTTAGTAGTAAAGATACGAGCGTAGGAATGCATATATCCGCTCATGGAGGAGGCGGCAATTATTCGACAATAGACGGGACATATATTGGAAACTATTATTCCAACGGAATAACGGGAATCAATTTTGATAATTTGAAATTTGATGGAGCATGGACAAGGAATATAGAAATTGAAAATACTACAGAGAAGGGGGCATCTGAAGATGGCTGGATTACAGATGTTTCCTTTTCAAATTGCTTGTTTAATTATGCGAATAAGGACAATATATACATTCACCAGGATAAAGCTTTGCATAAACAAATTCCGCCGACAGTCATATCTTTTGTAAATTGTACTGTTCAACACAATAGTAAGCAGGATTACTATTGTAGAATTAAAGATGGTAGAGCAATTAAGTTCATAAACAATGAAACTTGGGATTGGGATTGGGTTGACAAAAATCCAATACCTCCATTTTATATAGACCCACGAAACTCATCAAAAATTGACATTAATATTGGACAGCAATTTGAAAGAAGCAAATGGGTGGATATGCCTGATTGGTCAGATAAGAAAGAGGGATATTCTGCATCGGATATTAAATACGGAAAAAGCCCTTATAAAATATCATTTAATGATCATGTGGGTTATGAAGGTAATTTAGAGGATTTCCTTAATGGTAGTAGAAACAATAATATTGATTTTGTTTTACTGCCGGAGGGACGTTATAAAGTAAATGCCAAAATATTATCCAGATTAGGGATACCGTGCAAGCACGTAAGTTATGCTTATTTGTTAAAAGAAGCAGATTTAGATGGTGTTATAGAATTGGAAGTAGAAGGCATTATTGATAATATGAGACGAAGATTTATTTGTTTCATAACAGACAAGGATAAAGATGGTAATCATCTGGAATGGATTGAATAGCTTCTATGTAGACATGATCAGGGGGGCATTTTAAAAAATGATTTACGGAATGTGACCTACATAGTTTTCTTCCTTGTTTACGGAATTGACGGTAGCTTAACAATCTTCCACCGCATTATGCTGCACGAGAATCTGGGGCAGGCGCATCGTAAACACGCGTACCAGTTGATGGCAAATGAACTGGGGATGAGTCACGTTACTGTTAGCTTCCTTTATATGGTGATGCAGCTTGTTATATCGTTAGGGTTTATCTATCTGTGCCCGAATACCGTGCTGGCGCACTGGATTTATCTGGTGGTGGCAGGCATCGTACTGGCTGTAGCATACGTGTTGTTCAAAATGAAATACTACCACCTTCATGAGGAGTACCTGGCATCACTGAAAAAGTAATCAAGAATTAGAGAACTATGAAAATTACTCAGGCTATATTGGACCAATTAACCGAACAAGCTAAGGCGAGTCCTCGGTTGAGGATGAATAAGGATTTACGGAATAACGCAGATGACCAGTCTCAGCGGATGCTGAATGCTATTGAGCCGGGTTCTCCTCTGCCCATCCATCGGCACCGGAAATCCTCCGAAACGGTGGTTTGTTTAAGGGGTAGGCTGGTGGAGGAGTTCTTTGCAGAGCAAAGCGGCAAAGCCGAGCGCTATGACGAGTTGGAGCGTCGCTGCACCGAGGCCATCGAACTCTCGCCCGGCGGCCCGGTAGTCGCCCTGAACATCCCCATCGGCCAATGGCACACCGTCCGCGCCCTGGAATCCGGCACTGTCATAATGGAAGTCAAAGACGGGCCGTATGAACCCACGGGGGAGGAAGATATACTGGCTTTGTAATCGGCCTTATTGGGTGTGATCTCGGCATAGGGCTTCCACCAGTCGCTTGAGGATAAGTGCCACCGGTTTCCTAATGCAGTGGAGCCAGGGACTGTGGTACCCATCCATCGGCACCCAACAAAGGATGAGTCTTTCGTTATCCTGCGAGGCAAGGTTAGAGTGACTACTCACAATGATGATGGCTCTATCATAGAAGATGTGGTGTTGAGTCAAGTGAGTGGGTGCTATGGGGTTGGCATCCCTAAGGGTGTGTGGCATATGGTGGAGGCGTTGGTGTTGGGGAGTGTTATCTTTGAATGCAAGGCGGGGCCGTTTGTGGAGCATGAAGTTGAAGGGGTACTGGAGGTGGTGCGGAAATGAAGAAGGTCTTAAGTGCCCTGTGGCTGTTTGTTCGTATCTGTCTTGGCCGCAAAGATGACAACTTCCAAAGGTCGTGGCTTTCACGTAGTGACAGATTAACGGTTATTAGTAGCCAATCGGCATAGCCTAGCAAATGGAGTATGTTTATGAGAAAAACTATATTGATAAGATAAATGACACGACACGACACGACACCTCTCTGCTTCTATGGGATGCGGAGAGGTGTTGTGGTTTTTATAAGGTTCGCTTTGTTTGACAATTTCTATCATTATTGTATGTGCACCACGATTTAACTCTTTCATTATTGCAGCCTTTTGTGTACAGATGTGTTATGTGCCTAATAGATTTGCCGAATAGTTGTCATATGTGATCGGTCATTATGCTGACAAACTGGCAGTTGCTAAGAATGGCAACAAGTTTGCAATATTGTATTTATGAAACTTTAAACAAAAATAATAAATGTATAGAATTTTTATTTCGCATTCATGGAACTACTCAAATCAGTACAATTCCATTATCGATTTTCTAGACAAACAGGGTGTAGATTATTATAATCACTCTGTACCTAAGGATGATCCCGTACATACTAATGGCACTGACAAAGAACTGTATGCCGCCATTGATGCAAAGATTAAAGGGTGTAGTTGCGTAATCATTTTGGCTGGTGTATATGCATCATACAGCAAGTGGATTAACAAGGAGATTGAAATTGCTCAGAAATATAATAAACCTATTATCGCTGTAAAATATTGGGGCGCTTCAAAATTCTCAACTGTAGTTATAGACGCTGCAGACAAGGTGGTAGGTTGGAATTCCAAGTCGGTGGCAGATGCAGTAGAAGAATTGTGTGACTAAGAAATACATTATGAAGAAAGCTTTATTGATAGGTATTAATGCGTATCCATCGGGCAATGAACTACATGGTTGCATAGAAGATATTAATTGCTTGGAGAAGGCTCTTGCGAGAAATGGAGATGGTTCACTTAATTTTCAAGTAAAAAAGATGCCAAACGTCCAGTCCAGTGGTGAAGTAATGGACAAGATACGCGAATTGTTTAATGGGAGCAGCGACACAGCACTTCTATATTTTTCGGGCCACGGCTATGTAAATGATACAGGAGCAGAGATTGTTATGCCCGATGATTTAAGAGATGTCAGACAGTACTACAAAGGTCTTCAGATGAAGGACATCATGGACGTGGTAAACCAGTCTTATGTAAGGAACAAAATAATCATCTTCGACTGTTGCCATGCTGGCAATATGGGCAAGTATAGTATCGCAAATTCGGGGAGCGATCTTACGACAGGAGTGTCTATGCTTCTTGCATGTCGCGAAGATGAATCAGCAGAAGAAATGGGAGGGCATGGCCTTTTCACAGAACTACTTTGTAATGCCTTAGAAGGTGGCGCCGCTGATCCAACGGGTTATATAACGATGGGTGGTATTTATGCCTATATAGACCGGTCCTTCGGCGCTTGGGGACAACGTCCTGTATTCAAAACTAATGTTACTGAATTTGCTCCCGTTAAGACTGTGAAGCCAGAGGTGTCATTGGATGAGATTAAGAAGATTACGGATTTGTTTACCAATATAAATGACGATTTTGCATTAGACCCGTCCTTTGAGTTTACTAATGATCCTAAAGAGGAGCACAAAGTTGTTGAGCCATATGCTATAGTTGAAAATGTGGCCAAGTTCAAGACTTTGCAGAAGTTACACGGCATAGGTCTGGTAAATCCCGTAGGGACGCCCCACATGTATTTTGCTGCGATGAATAGTAAAAGTTGTCGTTTAACGGAATTGGGTAAATACTTTTGGCGATTGGTTAAGGACAATAAAATATAGAGCAATGGTTTACTACACAGAATCACATTTTAAATACTATCGTGAGCAACTGAACGATAGTCAGCGAACATTCAGTACGAGAGCAGGGAGAGATATAAACACAATATTTGATATCTTTATTTCATATAATTTCAATGATAGGGATATCATTAAGGGGGTGTATAATGAACTTACAGAGATGGGCTTTAAGGTGTATGTTGACTTTATTGTTGATAGCAATCTTGACAGAAGAAATGTAACCATACAAACAGCGAAGGTTATAAGACGAAGGCTGGAGAATAGTAAATCGTTGATATATGCTCAATCTCCGGTTGCTGGTATGAGCAAGTGGATGCCCTGGGAATTGGGAGTTGTTGATGGGCACACTAAACGATGTGCGGTTATGCCCATCCTGGCAAACAGTAATGAAATTTACCCCAAACAGGAATATTTGCAACTCTATCCAATTGTTAGACCTGGCACTACAAATACCATGTATGTGTATAAGGATGTCAATGGAACAGAAAAGACATTGACTGTTAATTCATTTGTAAACTTTTAAGAATATGGCAAGGACATATAACGTTTTTATAAGTCACAGTTGGGATCATGTGGACGATTTAAATAATCTACGTCGATTGTTGGAGAACAGAGGGTATTTCAAAGTTAACTTCATGGAAACGCCCCCTCATGACCCGATTAATTCTTCAAATACTTCATATATCAAATCTATTATAAGAGATCATTTGAAGAATTCCGATGTCGTGATAGGCATGGCAGGTGTATATGCATCGTATAGTGAGTGGATGAAATGGGAGTTGGACACAGCTATTGATTTAAAAAGGCCAATACTAGGTGTTGTACCTTGGGGACAGGTTAATGTATCGAATGTTGTTCAAGAAAGAGCAAACGTGATTGTTCGCTGGAACAGTGAAAGTATAGTTGATGCAATCAGAAGATTAGGCTAATGGGAGGACGGCGTGCTCTACTTATAGGAATTGACAATTATTCAGTACCGAACGAGCTTAAGGGATGTGTAGACGATGTCAATATGTTGAGGAAAGCTCTGGAGTTTAATGGCGATGGCTCACAGAACTTTGAGATTGAAGAACTTTTGAATGTCCCTTCAAGTCGAACAGCCATGGGGCAGATAGAAATGTTATTTGCCAATGATCTGGATGTGGCATTGTTGTATTTTTCAGGTCACGGAAATATTAATTCCACGGGTTCTGAAATATGTTTTCCTAAAGATATGGATAGTGGTGGTTACTATGCTGGGCTGCAAATGAGCAGCATTATGGGGGTTGTCAACCGCTCCAATGCGAAGAATAAAATCATCATACTGGACTGTTGCCATGCTGGCTACTTCGGAATGCATAGTATTGATATTGAAAGTAGTGATTTGAGGCCAGGAGTAAGCATTCTATCTGCATGTAAGGGAAGTGAAAAGGCTCTTATAAGCCCTGTTTCAGGTCATAGTGTATTTACGGAGGCTCTTTGTATGGCACTGGGTGGTGCTGCGGCTGATTATCTCGGAAATATTACTATTGGTAGTTTATACTCTTATATTGATTGTTTCTTCACTGCCTCTGAACAACGTCCTGTATTCAAAACGAATGCCACAGAATTTATTCCTATAAAGAGACAGACGCCCAAGATACCACTGAGTGTTATAAATGAAATTACGGCTCTGTTTGTTAGCGATATAGATGAGATAAGTTTGGACCCCTCTTTTGAAGAAACGAATTGTGAAAACCTTATCCCTGTTTTAAAAGAACCACGAGCAAACGCTGTTAATGTGGCCACAATGAAAAAGTTGCAACAATTGGTGAAAATAGGATTTGTTGAACCTGTTGGTACAGATTATATGTATTATGCTGCTATGGATAGTAAAAGTTGCCATTTAACCGAACTCGGAAAGTATTATTGGCATCTTGTAAAGAAGTGTCCTATACGAGAGTTTACGAACAAAAAACTTACTTAGGTTATTATCACATATCATGGATTGCAATCAATACTCATATTGTTTTTGGTTGCCATTTGGGATACATAGTTTATGATTATTAAGAGGAGAAATAGGGAGTATAAAGTTTTCTTTTCATGGCAATCTGACGAAAAGAAAAGTCGGCATATTTTAGAGGTTGCTCTTAAAAATGCTTGTGATGAGTTGAAAAGAAAAGAAGGAATAAAACTTGTTATAGACCATTCTACGCTAGGCTCAATAGGGATGCAGTATATAGATCAAACGATACTTAGAAAAATTGATAAATGTGATCTTTTTTTGGCTGATGTAACTCCTGTTTGTAAATACGAACAACAATTAGGGAATGGACAGCAAGTAACAAAAGAGGTTCCTAATTCTAATGTTCTTCTTGAACTGGGATATGCAATGAGTGCATTGGGTGTGGACTATGTTATTCCTGTAGCACATAATGGGAAGTGGATTCCTCAAAATCTTCCATTTGACATAAATCATCGTACATTATTCATATTCGACTCTTCAAATTGTAATCTTGGTGAGCATATTCTCCATTATATTGAATTCATTCGCGAACATGGTGGGCACAGACATTTGGATAAACCATATTGGTTAAATGTGCTAAAACATATAATTAGTAAGTTCATACCAACAAGGTCCAACAAAACTCAATGGAGTGTAATTAGTGATGAATCTACGGTTTTTTTCAGAAGTCGAATGGCTTCTGCTTTTCCTGGGGAAAGAGGGCTTGTTGAATACACCAAAGCAAGAGATATACATCGCCATTTAAGCAAATTACTTGAAGAGCCACTTAGATATGATGAAAGTATCAGAGGAGTAAAGGATCCAATCTGGTATTTTAGAGGGGGAGAAGCATTAGATATTACATCATTTAAGCGTATAGGTAGAAGAAGATATGTTTTAGGATGGGATGAATTGAAAATCAAGAGAATTGTTGCTTTTATTGAAAATGGGCGCTATTATTCCAATTATGTATATGTTGAAGCTGAAGCTCAAAAACCAACAAGAGTTAATAGAAAACAATATACAAAAGAGCTGATAAAGGATTTAAAGGAGCATATGAGCTATGTAAATGAGGAGTATGCAATCTTTAGACCTTTCCCTCTTTACAAAAAAATGGTTACTAAGCAGGAAGAGGACGACGGTGCAACCAAGGTATTGGGGAAGCTCGTTCACATGAGACGAGATATGGTTGAATCAAGAACTAGGTTTTTGACAGATTATAATTTCATATTAGCAGCTAAAGGCTCAGCTTTTAATTGTGATGAGTTTGATAGAACTTCGGAAGTATTCTTCAACGGGCTATTAGCTGGTACAGTGAAGATAGAGGAGTTCCATAAGTATATGATGTGTTTTCCCAAGCCCAGTCTATACTTATAGATTAATATCTTATAGATACAAGTGAAGGTGCCCTTTGGGGAAGCACTGAGAATAAAATGAATATGATATTATTGAAATATGAGAATACCCATACATGGTGTTGATGAACGTTTTGAGAACGAAGAAGAAGTATTGGAATATATATTGAGATTTTGCAATCTCATTGTTGAAAAGGCAAAGCAGGTCTGCCCTATACCTGCTATAAACGATATACCAGCATACACACTGGAATTTATTCATAAAGTGTTGATACAGGTATCAACAATGGTGAAAATATCCCGTGAGCGAGTGGATTATAATACAGTATGTGCTTTGGTGAGAATCATGGCAGATAATATAGCTTCAATAAACCTGATTTACGAAATCAAATATCCGGAGGAAAAGGCACTTCGTCATTTCCTGTATATTCTTGACGGAATATCATTGAGGTATAATATGCTAAAAGAACATCCTATGCGATATGATGGTACGATACCTGAAGAATCATTTGAAGCTTTGAAGAACCAGGTCGAGGGTGCAAAAGAGAATGCGGGTAGATGTATAAACTTCTGCACTAATGTGATAAAACACCTACCTGTATACGCTGAGCGTAGTCGTGATGTGGATAATTTGATTAGAACTAAGAATTGGAAGTTCAAGACGATAGACAAACCGAATGAATTCTATACTTGGAAGGAAATGTACGAGATGTTAAAAATTAAAGAGGGTAAGGAAATGTTCTCGTTCTTCTCTCAATATGTACATGGATTGAGCGTAAGTAATATAGCGATGGGAGATAAAGATGATTTTCAGGCTCCATTGTCATTTGCCGTTTGTTTGTTAGGGTGGCTACTTGATTTCCTTCGAAGAGAGTATGAACCGCATATTGGAGA
>Ga0310690_10010878_pt1 | contig 11271 bp, 15 predicted proteins | sample AusTroGonzalo_MG_2_FD_207661 | JGI IMG/M metagenome (GOLD analysis project Ga0310690, IMG submission 207661) | Bovine rumen microbial communities from tropical cattle in Woodstock, Queensland, Australia - Gonzalo_04 (v2) (version 2) | ecosystem: Host-associated > Mammals > Digestive system >...
CCGGAATTTTCGCCGATATGGAGGGAGAGGCGGACGTCGTGCGTCCGATGATCGAGGACGTGGTCTTCCTGGAGGGCAGACTGACCGAACTGAGGGCCATGCCGTTCCTGCGGGTGAATCCGAAGAACCCAGCGGATCAGAAACCCACGGCAGCGGCCCGTCAATACAAGGAGCTGCTCCAGCAGTACAACAACTGCATCAAGATCCTGACGGGGATCCTCCGGAAGACCGGCCAGGAGGAGATCAGCCCGCTGAGAGCATACCTTGACGCGCTGGAGGAGATGGAATGATCACCAGGACGAACGGCTTCCTGGAGGAATACATCGAAAAGACCAGAAGCGGCGAGATCCTGATCGGCAGGGAACTGAGGCTGGAGCTGGAGAGGCTCGACGAGGACCTGCACGGCGATCGGTATGACTACGACACCAGGGAGGCCGACAGGAGGATCCGGTTCATGGAAGGCTGTGTAAAGCTCACGAAGTCGCCCTTTTATGGCCAGCCGATGCAGCTGATGCTATATCAGAAGGCATGGATATCCGCGCTGTACGGTTTCAAGATGAAAACCGACGGCACGGATCGGTTCCGGAGGACCCTGCTCCTGCAGGCTAGGAAGAACGGCAAGTCGGAACTTAATTCCGGCATGGCCCTGACGGAGATGATCCTCGGTCCTGCGGGTGCGGACATCGTCTGCAGTTCCAACGATGACGCGCAGGCCAACATCCTGTACGTGGCCATCGACACGATGCGGCAGATGATAGATCCGAAGAGCAAAGACACCTGGAGGAATCAGCAGAACATCCGGAACCTGGTCACGAATACGAAGGTCTTCAAGATCTCCGACAAGACCAGAAACAAGGAGGGCCGGTCGATAGATTACGGGATCGTGGATGAGGTCCACGAGATGAAGGACAACACGGTCGTGAAGTCGATCGAGCAGAGCCAGAGCCTCAAGCCGAACCCGAAACTTATACTCATAACAACCGAGGGCTTCGTGAACGGCGGCTTCCTGGACGAAGAGCTTCAGAAGGCCAGGGCGATCCTCAATGGGGAAGATGATAGCATCAGCGCCGAGAGGTACCTGCCATGGCTGTACACCCAGGACAGCGAGCAGGAGATCTGGCAGGATGAGCGCACCTGGGTGAAGAGCAACCCGTCCCTCGGGACGATCAAGCGCTGGGACTACATGCGTGAGCAGGTGGACGCCGCCAGGAAGAGCAGATCTGACAGGATGTTCGTACTTTCAAAGGATTTCGACTTCAAAGTCAACGACGCAAAAGCGTGGCTTGACATAGAAAACGTGGAGAACGGAGGGGACTATTCACTTGAATCCTTCCGCGGTAGTATGGTACTGGGAGCGGCGGACCTGGCTGAGACTACCGATATGTGCGCCGCAAAGATACTCATGCTGAGGCCCGATGATGACCGGAAATACATCTACCAGATGTACTGGATCCCGGAATCGAAGCTCTCAAAGAGCGACGACAAGGAGGCCGGGGCAAAGTATGAGGAATGGGCCCGTCGGGACCTCCTTCGAGTCGTTCCCGGCAACGAGGTCGACGTCAGCCTGGTGGCGGACTGGTTCTACGAGCTGTACAAAGAGTACGAGCTGAGGACCTACAAAATCGGGTATGATCAGAAGTTCGCGAAGGAATTTCTGAAGAGGCTCGACGACTACGGCTTCGAGTACGAGATGATCTATCAGAGCCGGCACGTACTGACGAGCCCCATGAAGCTGGTGGAGGCGGATCTGCAGGATCATCTGATCTGTTTCAACGATAACGAGATCGACAAGTGGTGTTTGCTGAACACGTCCGTGCAGATGTGGGGCAACGGCCAGATGATGCCGATTAAGGTAAAGAATGAGAAGGAAAGAAAAATCGACGGCAGCGTCGCGCTGATCATGGCGTACGAGATGCTGAGAAGATACAGGACAGAGCTGATAACCAGCCTGGGGAGATGATATGGGAATATTTGACAAGCTATTTCATAGGACACCTAAAGGGAGCAAGTGGGCGCCGACGCTGAGCGGATACATGCCGCTTTTCTCGTACTACGGCGACAACATCTACGCCTCGGACGTGGTCCAGCAGGCCCTGAAGTGCATCGTGGACGAGATCTCAAAGACCGTTCCGACACACATCCGGAAGAAGGGATCCGACGAGACGCCGGTGGCGGACACGCTGCAGACCGTCCTGAATAACCCGAATCCACTGATGACCACCAGCGAAATGATCGAGAAGACCTGCTGGCTGTTGCTGCTCAACTTCAACGCTTTCGTGATCCCAACGTATTACAGCTGGCTCGACAGCGAGGGCACGGAGCACCGGCGGTATAAGGCCCTCTGGCCGATCCAGCCGACGCAGGTGGATTTCATCGAGGACGCCTCCGGCAGGATCTATGTACATTTCATGTTTGCCACGGGATGGGATACCACGATCCCGTACGACGATGTGATCCATATCAAGTATAACTACGCGCTAAACGAGTACATGGGCGGGGACCGCATGGGTCAGCCGAACAATAACGCGATCCTGAAGACCCTGGAGCTGAACGCGGACCTGCTCAACGGCGTGGCCAAGGCCATGAAGGCCAGCTATGCCGTTAACGGCACCGTGAAGTATAACACGATGCTCGATGACGGTACCATGGAAAGGAACATCAGGGAGCTCGAGAAGAAGCTGGAGAACAGCCAGAGCGGCTTCCTGCCGATGGATCTGAAGTACGACTTCACGCCGTTCCCGAGAAACACGCAGCTCGTGGACGAGTCCACGCTGAAGTTCGTGGACGAGAAGATCCTCCGGAACTGGGGCGTGCCGCTGCCGATCCTGGTGGGCGACTTTACGAAGGCCCAGTACGAAGCGTTCTATCAGAAAAGCCTGGAGAAGTTGATCCTCAACATCTCCCAGGCGTTCACGAAGAAGCTCTTCACCGAGAGGGAGCGGGCCTTCGGTAACGAAGTCAAGTTCTATCCGAAGGAGCTGATTTTCATGACCACTGATCAGAAGATCAGCATCGTGAACCTGCTCTCGCCGACCGGCAGCCTGTATGAGAACGAGAAGCGGGTGATCTTCGGATTCACGCCGTTGCCGGAACTGGAGGGCGTGAGGTACATGTCCCTCAACTGGGTGTCAGTGGATATCGCCCAGCAGTATCAGCTATCAAAGGCCAAGGCGGGAGACATGGACGTGGAAGTCATCGACGAAACGAAAGAAGATATTTAACCGGAGAGGTGATTTATGGATATTGAGAATTTCATACCGCAGAGCAGAAACGAAGCTCTGCTGGCAAACCTGCTGGGACAGGTGAACGAGCTCGGAGATCCGCAGAGCCGGAACGAGGCCCTGCTGATGAAACTCCTTGGAAAGGACGTAGAGATCGTTCCGCCGCAGAGCCGTATCGAGGTCCTGCTGCACGCCCTGATCGGGTTGGGCTTCGGGATCAACACATGGGACACGGTCCAGAGGCTCATCGCCCTCGGGCTGCATACGACGGTCTTTTCCGTTGGTGACCAGCTGGTTTGTTACAGGATGACGTCGGCCTCCGTCAGCGTCGGAGCTTCAACCGGAGTATTCTCTGCAGTCGTGGACATCGATGAGTATCTGGCTAAGATAGGCGAGGCTCACGAAAAGGATCAGTTTGCCTTCGACGGTGAGGCATGGCATCTGCTGGTATGGGACGGCACGGCATGGCATTATGATCCAGATCCGGTATTCCTGGACGAGTACGGCATCACTGCTACCGGTGACCCCGTTGAGGGTGACCAGATCATCGTCACACCGACCAGAGAGTCCCTCACATGGGACATCGTAGCCTTCGATGCGGAAACCTTCTCTGACGCGAACATTCAGCACAGCATGACGTTACAGCTGCACGATGTGTGGCAGCAGAGAGTTTTTAGCGCCAAGGAGGCTTTGTACTGGTTCGAGAACGGACTGGCAGCGGGGACGTACCATTTCCTCGTTGAAGCCAACCCATGGGTCGCTGCGGATGTCGGCAAGAACTTCCAGTTTACGCTGACTGAGGACATCCCGGCAGGCGGACAGATAGTTATTAACGGCAGTTATAACGTAACATTCGATGGCACGACGCTTTCAACGTATGCCTCGCCGTCAGACACTACTGCTATCGAAACAGTGACCATGACTGAAGGGTCGGATGGTACGGCATTGGAGGATGTATATAACACTTTCGGTACGTATACGAACTCCTGTCAGCGGGCGAGACTGGGTAATAACCGCTACGTCCAGTCGGCAGCCCGTCAGATTATCAACTCCGATGCCTCCCCCTACGGCTGGACACCGCAGAATCCTTGGGCCAGACCTTCCGACGCCACGAGCATGGGGTTCTTGTATAGAGTTGACCCTGACTTCGTACGGACGTTAGGCACACCTATCGAAACCATCGCCAAGAATACCGTCTGTGATGGAGGCGGTTCCGAAACAATAGAGGATAAGATTTGGCTCGCCTCGAGAAGTCAGGTCTTCGGCACGCTGGAAAATAACATCTCCGAGGGAGCGGAATTCCCGTTCTACGAAGAGGACACAGACAGGAGAAAGAAAACGCAGGCAGGCACAGCTAGGTATTGGTGGTTACGCAGTCCGACCTCGGGCAGCGCCTACTATGGGCGCGTCGTCGGTACCGACGGGTCTTTGAACGGCTACACTGCCTTCAGTTCTCACGGGCTGGCCCCAGCTTGCACGCTAATCTCCAATCTGGAATCGGCCCCGACAGGGGCCGATGAGGAGACCCCGTGACCGTAGTTAAATCTCAGAGGTCGGAGGGTGAGCTGACCGTTATAACCAAAGCGAGAGATCTCGCGGATTATACGGTCACCATCTGTTCCAATGAGAAGTATTTCCCTAAAAGGTATCGCTGGTGCTTGACGGGTAAGATCGTCAATTCCGCCATTGAGATACATATGTTATGCCTGAAAGCGAACGCGGTATACGTCAGAGATGACGAGGATTACCAGCTCCGGAAAAGATACCAGACGATGGCTCTTTCCGAGACATACGCGCTTGAGGGCGTAATGGACATCGCCTATAGGACGTTCGGAGTCGATGCAGACCGGATCGACACATGGTCAAGAAAACTCCATGACGTTCAGAATCTGATCCGTGCATGGAGGAAGAAAGAACTCAGGGGTAACGGTTGAAATTACGCAGTCCGAACTCGGGCAACGCCAACAATGAGCGCAACGTCAATACCGACGGATCTTTGAACAACAACAATGCCAACAATTCTAACGGGCTGGCCCCAGATTGTAAGTAAACTGCTCGTTTAAAGTAACTTCGAAAGAAGGGAAATCAATGCCTTACATGCAAGGAATCGTTATCCCGGCCGGAACGGCGAACAGGATATGCTGATGCCGTTTACCCGCGAGGATAAGTACGGCTACACACAGTATATGGATGAAGTAAAAGAAAAAGTCTGCAGTTTCGACGCCCTGTATCGGGCGATGCTCAAGTGCCGTAAGAATGTCATGTGGAAGGATTCCGTCGCTGGCTATGTCAAGAACGGCCTCGTAAATATCGCGAAGCTCCGACGGAGCCTCCTAGACGGTACTTATGACATTGACAAGTACACGATCTTCTACGTATACGAACCGAAGAAGCGGCGGATCGTCTCAACAAGAATCAAGGACCGGGTATTCCAGCGCAGCCTCTGCGACAACTATCTGACAGAGCAGGTTGGCAAGAGCTTTATATACGACAACTGCGCATGTCAGGAAGGCAAGGGCACGGATTTCGCCAGAGAACGGCTCAAGTGCCACCTGCAGCGCTTCTGGAGGAAACACAGAACCGGGTACATCCTGAAATGCGATATCAGTGATTATTTCGGATCCACACGTCACGATGTGGCCATCGCGGCTATGAGAAAACGTATCGATAACAACTGGGCCATGTGCGAAGTCGAGAGGATCATCAATTCCTTCGATGTCGGCATCGGGCTCGGGTCGCAGGTATCGCAACTGATAGAACTGGCGGTCCTGGACGATCTGGATCACTTTGTCAAGGAGACGCTGAAGATCCGGCACTATATCCGATATATGGACGATTTCATCCTGATCCACGAGGACAAGGCGTATCTGATTTACTGCTGGAAGAAGATCGAGGAGCAGCTGGCCGGGATCGGCCTGAGCCTCAGCACGAAGAAAACGCAGATCTTTCCGACGACGCAGCCGGTCAAATTCCTCGGTTTCAGTTTTCGGCTGACACAGACGGGGAAAGTGGTGATGCGGATTCTGCCGAAGAAGCTGAAGCACGAGAAGCGTAAGCTGAAACGGCAGGCGGCGAGAGTCCGAAGAGGGCTTATGGCAAAGGAAGAAGTCGACGCCTGCTTTGCATCGTGGGCTGCCCACGCGAAGCACGGCGATTCATACCGTCTGATAAACAGAATGAAGCAATATTACGAAAGGTTATGGTAAGCAAATGGAGTACATACCCAAGCAGCAGGTGCAACTGAAAGAGATCATGAACAAAGTCGAGAAGCTCCAGGCAGATCTGGATTACATCGCCATGATGAGCGATATCGAGCTGGAAGAGGAGGACACGGAAGATGTCGAAGAAGTATCAGAAGGTTAAACATTACTACGACAAAGGCCTCTGGGGCATCGGTAAAGTCCGTGATGCGGTCGAGAAGGGCTGGATCACGGAGGAAGAGTTTAAGGAGATAACGGGGGAGGATTACTAAATGCCGACCAATAAACTGATAACAAGGGATTATATCTCGACTTTTGAAACGAGAGAAGAAGCCGGCCAGGGAGTGATCGAAGGCCGTCCGGTGGTCTTTAATGAAAGAACGAACCTGGGATACTTTGATGAGATCATCGACCGGAACGCCCTGGCCAACTGCGACCTGCGGGACGTAAGGCTTTGCCTAAACCATGACACCAGCTACGTATACGCCAGGAGCCGCAATAACAACGAGAACAGCACCATGCAGATCGGATTCGACGACATGGGAATGTACTTCCGGGCAAACCTGGACATAGAGAACAGCCCGAAGGCTCAGGATTATTACGCGGCTGTCCGCCGCGGTGACATGGACAAGATGTCCTTCATGTTCGTGATCGGAGAGGACAAGTGGGAGGATCTAAACACCGACCATCCGCTCCGGACAATAACAAGCATCGAACGGATCGTGGAGATCAGCGCCGTGACCTTCCCGGCGTACGAAGGGACTTCAATATCCGCACGATATACAGAATCATTGGAGAATGACAAGGCAGCGCTGGAAAGCGCAAAGGAAGCCGCGCTGGAGAGCGCGAAGAGATCACTGGAGAGTGAGCTGGAACTGGCGAAGGTGAAAGCCCTCGCACTAACTAAACTTTAAAGGAGTTAAGAATGGAAAAGTTTTTGAAAGACCTGCTCCAGAAGAGACAGGCCAGACTGGCAGAGATCCGCTCACTGATCGAAGCATCCACCGATGTGAATGAAGTCAGATCTCTGACCGCAGAAGCGGAAGGCATTAACGCCGAGATCCGCGAGACACAGGCACAGCTCGACGCTCTTCATGCCGCCGAGCAGAGAGCGGCTGAGTCCAGGGAAGTTCCCCAGACCGCAGAACTGCACAACAATGTTCGTGCGTCTTTCCAGGCCCCCGAGGCTGACGCAAGAAGCGAGGAAGACTACTTCGCTTCCATGGAGTACAGAAATGCCTTCAGGCAGTTTGCCCTGACCGGCGCACCCATCACCCGCAACGGCGAAGTGATCAGCACCCAGGAATCGGGCGCAGCAATCCCTGTGACCGTCATGAACGACGTCATCAACACCGTCAAGAAGCGCTACGGTAACCTTTATTCAAAGGTTCGCAAGCTGTCCGTGCCCGGCGGCATCGAGTGGCCCGTAGGAGCCCTCAGGGCTACATTCAAGTGGGTCACTGAAGCCACGGTTTCCCCGCGTCAGAAGACCGACGCTCTCGGCAAGGTGTCCTTCAAGTACAACGTCGCCGAGATCAGGATCGCTCAGACATTCCTGAGCAGCCTGCTCACCCTGAGCTCCTTCGAGACCAGGCTCGCAGAGATCATCGCCATCGCCTATCTTGAGGCCATGGACAAGGGCATCGTCCTCGGATCCGGAGACGGCCAGATGCTCGGCATCCTCAACGACGCCAGAGTGACCCACAACGTCACCATGACAGCGGCCAAGATGTCCAACTGGACTGAGTGGAGAAAGACCTTCTTCGCAGCCCTGCCTCTCGGATACCGTGGTGGTGAATTCATCTTCGCTTCCTCCACAGTCGACAGCTATCTCGAGACCATGGCGGACAGCAACAACAACCCGATTTTCCGCCAGAGTTCTGGCCTCGAAGTCGGAGACGGCGACGACAGGTTCCCGAACGGTCGTTTCTTCGGAAGGGATCTTTTCCTGGTGGAGCCCGATGTGCTTCCCGATTTCGATACCGCCAGCGCCAACGATGTTATCGGCATCTACTGGCAGCCGGATCAGTACGCCATCAACGAAAACTTTGGGTTCACGATGCGCAGGTACTATGACGAAGAGACCAACGAATGGGTCGACAAGGCCCTGGTGGTCTGCGACGGCAAGATCCTGAATCCCGAGGGATTCTACCTGATCAAGAAAGGCTGAGAAGGAGGGCTGAAACATGACTAATGTTGAGGCGTTAAAAGAAGTATACGTCGCCCTGGGCGGCACAGCCACGGACTTCACCGCGACAACGAATGACCAGGCGATCCATCTGATCGCTGGTATCGTCGCCGCTGCGATAGCTCCGGAGCTGCCCGCAGTGACAGCGAGCAATAACGGACAGGTCCTGACGGTAAAATCCGGCAAATGGGCTGCCGCAGACCTGCCCTCGTAAAGAAAAGAAAGGAAGCATAAGAAATGATAAACGCAGATAGAATCGTGCCTGTTCAGGCAACAGATCTGATTTCACTGTACGCGGTGATCCTCAAGCAGGACAGCAACAACAGCTCAATGGCCAAGGCCAGCGCGTCCGACGTCGAGGGAGATTTCACCATCTCCACCACCGGCATCAAGCTGTGCGACCAGCCTCTCAAGAGCTGCAACATCACCGGCGCCAGCGCCACGATCTACTTCGTGGCAGATTACAAGTACGAGGGATTCTACCTCAGCGGAGTCTTCGAAGAGCCGCAGGCAGGATCTGCCGACGTCGTCGCAGACGGATCCCTGTACTGCGCGGTGCTCTCCAGCGGAGACATCACCATCACCAAGGTCGGTCTGTAAGCAGGAAAGGAGACACCGATGGCAACACTTAACGGAGTAATTGAAGCGCTGGGTGCCGGCGAGTATCAGGCTAACACGATCCAGGAGTATTTCGATGAGGTCGTGGCTTTTCTGAAGGACGCGGGTGTACCGGAAGCGAATATCACGGACGGAGTTGTGGCCAGAGGCGTCTCCGATCTGTGGAACTATGAAGCGGGAGGCGGCAAGCTCAGCGAATACTTCAAGCTGAGAGCTGCTCAGCTGGCACTGAAGGGGTGAGGGCATGGCATACAGACCGGCGACACCCTTCACGGTGCCCATGAAGCTCCTGATCCCGGTGACGTCCAGGATCAGCGGAGTGCTGAAGAAAACTTTCCCGGATCCTAACCCGAAGGATCCCAAGGATGAGCCTCCCGGCTTCTTCGGGTCTTTCCGTACCTTCGGAGGAAGCGAGGCTGAGCGGGACGGGGAGTATATCGTGGTCGACACGGCCACGGTGGATACCTGGTACCGTCCGGACATCACGGCGGACTGCCGGATATACCTGGTCGATACCGGCGAGACCTATGACATCATCGCGACGCCGGAAGACATCGACCGGCGTCACCAGTTCCTGCAGCTCAGGCTGAGGAAAGTCGGAGGTCAGCCCTGATGGCCACGAAGATGAGCTTGGAGTTCACCGGCTTCGCGGATCTCGCCCAGGCGATCGACAGAGCCGAGGGAGATCTGCACGGTGCAGTCACTGAGGCGCTGGAAGCGACGCAGGCCGTCGTGACCGAGCAGCTGAAGGTAGCGGCCGCGCCGTACAAAAACCCGAACACGGGCCTCAAGGGCTACGCTCAGGGCGCCATGTACGAGTCGATCATTGACGGCGACATGCCGGTGCAGTGGAGCGGGCCTAACTGGGCCGAGATCCCGGTGGGCTTTTCATCCAAGCACGGTCAGACGCTGGCGGGATACATCCACAGCCGGTTCATCTATTACGGCAACAACAAAGGCATGAAGCCCGATACGAGGATCGTCAACGCAATCACCGGGCCGACGACGAAAAAGAAGGTACACCAGAAGCAGGAAGAGATCCTGCAGAAATATTTAGACTTAGCGAGGGAAAAGTGATGGCAGATCCGAAAACTGTCCGGGATATACTGATCGACGCACTCGAAGAGACCTTCGAGGTGCCGGTGTATCTCCAGGGATCTCTGTCCGATGAGGATGCGATCCCGGAGGAGTACTTCACGTACTTCGTGACAAGCACGCCACACGACCGGCACTACAACAACGTGTCCGTGCGGGCCGTCTGGGGGATCGACCTGAACTTTTACTCGACGGATCCGGCGCGGACCTTCACGGTCATGCAGCTGGCAGAGCCCGTGCTGAAGCAGGCGGATTTTATCGTTACTTCGAGCGGGTACGACGTCCCCGTGGACGATCCCGAAATTCACACGGGCCAGGGGATGGCACTTTATTACATCGAAAGGAAATAAAGCAATATGAGCGGAAATACATATGTCGATGAGTTCAGAGGCACCGACGAGCTGTACATCGCGGAAGTGCTGGTCGACGACAACGAAGTCGGCAGCGGCCACGGGTACATCACCGGGACTCCCGAACTCCTTGCACCTGTCGCAGAGATCAGCAGGACCGTGGCCACCGCAAGCGAGACGAAGTACTACAACAACGGCCCGGCGCTGACGATCAACGCTGAAGGTGCCGACACAATCAATCTCAGCGTCCCGGCGCTTCCTCTGGCCGTGCTGGCACACATCACCGGCAAGAAGATCGATGCGTCGACAGGCGGTCTGATGGACGGGGAGAGCACTCCTCCGTATCTTGCACTGGGCTATCGTCTCAAACTCACCGACGGGTCACACAGATACGTTTGGAGACTAAAGGGGACGTTTGCCTCGCCGGCGGAGACTTCTCAGACAGAGAACGCGGGTACTGACAGCCAGGGCCAGCAGCTGGTCTTCACGGGGATCAATACGATCCACAAGTTCACGAAGGCCGTGGATGCCCAGGGCAATCACATGACACAGAAGGCCTGGGTCTGTGATGAGAGGGACATGAAGGCGGACCTCTCCGG
>Ga0310690_10010879_pt1 | contig 11271 bp, 6 predicted proteins | sample AusTroGonzalo_MG_2_FD_207661 | JGI IMG/M metagenome (GOLD analysis project Ga0310690, IMG submission 207661) | Bovine rumen microbial communities from tropical cattle in Woodstock, Queensland, Australia - Gonzalo_04 (v2) (version 2) | ecosystem: Host-associated > Mammals > Digestive system >...
CGCACCTGGTTCGACCTGGCGGATTCCTACCCGGTAAACAGCGACTCCATGCGCTTGTGCGTTGCAAACGGCGCCAAAGCGGCCCTGGTGCAGATGGACTCGCTTCGCACCAACTACTACCTTGCCGTTCTGGCCGCTCTGGACATGGACCACCGAACATACAAGAAGTACAGGGATTACTGCATGAACGATCCCCAGATCCTGATTATCGGCCAAAGCGTCCCCACAACCCTGGAAGCTATGGATGCCGTTATCGCCGGCAAGTCCAGAGATACCCTCCTTGCCATCGCGTCCCGCATCCAGACCTTCCGCGGAATGAAATTCATCGCCAATGTTACAGAGGCCTACGGCTACGATGAAACGGCTTTCTTGCTGGAAAAACGAATCGTCCAGAAGCTGGAAAACAAACTCACCGACGTGAATCACCAGAGGCTTGTGGAACTGAACGCGAACCTTGGCGTTGAACGCCTGAACAAAGACCTGGAGGAAACGGTGAAGCACGAACACACCGCAATGAACATCATAACCATCCTCTCAGTGGTGATTATAGCGGTGATCCTGGCCTTCTCCCTCTTCGAAATGGCATCGCTGCGCAAGCGCCGCGACAAGGACGAAAAGATGATTGCCGACCTCACCGAGGCCAACGAGAAAGTGAAACTGGCCGATGCCGCCAAGACGCGCTTCGTCCAGAATATGAGCCACGAGGTGCGAACGCCGCTGAACGCCATCGTGGGCTTCTCCCAGCTGCTTTCCCTGCCGGACGGCAGCTTCCCGGAGGAGGAGAAGGAGGAATTCGCCGGCCACATCGTGAACAACACCAAGATGCTCACTATGCTGCTGGACGACATCCTGAACGCATCGGCAATGGATTCCGGCAAATACAGGATAACGCTGGAGGAAGGCGAAATGCATTTCATGGCCCAGGCGGCCATCTCCAGCGCGGAGCACAGGCTGCAGCCGGGCGTTACGATGACGTACGAATCGCCCCGCGAGGAGCCGTTCAATTTTACCACGGATCCCCGCCGCGTGCAGCAGATCCTCATCAACCTGCTCACGAACGCCTGCAAGCATACCTCCAAGGGCCATATCGTACTCAAAGGGGTTGTTGACCAGGAGCGCGGAAAGGTTGTTTACACAGTCACGGACACCGGCCCCGGCGTTCCCCCGGAAAAGGCGGAAGCCATATTCGACCGATTTACAAAACTGAACGAATTCGTCCAGGGCACCGGCCTGGGCCTAAGCATCTGCAGGGATATTGCGGAACGCCTGGGCGCATCGGTCTATCTGGACACCACATATACGGAAGGCGGCGCACGCTTCGTTTTCGAAGTTCCCATCGTCCCTCCGGAAATCACCGATTAATTATACCTAAAACCATATGACACCTTTATACGCACAAGATCACGACTATTCCAGCTTCAACGTGCTGGCGGTGGACGACATTCCCCTGAATCTGCTGCTGGTGCAGAAGATGCTGTCGAGGTTCAATTTCAAGATTCGCACCGCCGCAAACGGCCAGCAGGCCCTGGACGCCGTCGCAGAGCAGAAGCCGGACCTTATCCTGCTGGACCTTATGATGCCCGGCATCGACGGATTCGAAGTAATCCGAAGGCTTCGCGAGAATCCTGACACCGCAGACATCCAGATAGTGATTCTGAGCGCCCTCAACTCCAACGAAGACGTGGTGAAAGGCTTCAACGTAGGCGCGAACGACTTCATCATGAAGCCTATCATTATGGAGAAACTACTCAGCTGCGTGGTCACCCAGCTGAAGCTTGTGGAGGCCAAAGCCGCGAAGTAATGCGGCGGGCCTTACTCGTAGCTATTCTTTCCGTGCTGCTATCCCTCAATGGCAGCGCTCAGATCGTCAACTACCTCAAGGCCGATAAACCCACCTATATGTGCTATGCGGATTGCCGGATGAAACCTTTCAATCCGGACAATCTTGCCGTGGCGGACTCCCTGTACGCGGCGGGCGTCGCTTCCGGGGACTTCAAGAAGAAGGCCTATGCCCTGCACGTGATGATGTCGGCCAGCTACGCCTGCGGCGACCTGGAACGCACCAATGAGTGCTTCGAGGAACTGCGGGGCCTTGTGGGAGAGCGCAAGGAAACGCGCACTTTCTGGCTCGGAGTGCAGCACGAGTGGTGCCTGGACCAGATTCACAAGGGCCGGGCGGCCGATGCTATGCTGGAGGCGCGCGCAATGGAGCGCCAGGCCACCATCGACAAGAATGCCCTGGGAAAGCTGTATTCCTATAAGATTATCGGCCTTATCCAGAGCGAGCGTACGAATTCCACGCTGGCGGTGGAGAATTTCCTCAAGGCGGTCCGGTACAGCCGGGACGCAAGGGCGGAGCACGAACTTCCCTTCCTATATATATTATTAGCGCAGGAGTACATCAATATGGGCCAGTTCGGCAATGCGGAGCAATACTGCACGATGGCCGAACAGTATTTGTCGATCTACAACAAGACCCTGCCGTTGAAGGCTATGCGGATGCGGGCGCTGCTGTACAACGCCCGCGGGTGGAACAATTCCTTCTGGGACAGCTACGAGAGCCTTGTGGGCAATCCCCTGTACATCGGCCAGGTGGAGGCGGAGGAGCGATATGTGCTGGATGTCCTGTATCTGCGCTCGAAGGGGCAGCTGCGGGAGGCATTGTCGGCCGCCGATTCCCTGGATAACGCGCGCGTGAGATATGGCCTCAAGCAGGGGCTGTACGCTTCGCTTGGGGATTATACATCGGCCTATTCGGAACTGGGCCGGTTGATGGACAACAAGGATTCCACCTACATCAAGGTGCAGAATGAGGACCTTGCAATCCTGGACGCGGAAATGAACAACGCTCAGCTCCGGGAAGAGGCCCAGAAGCTGAAACACGCGAATCAGAATATGATATTCATCGGTTTCCTGGTGATGTTCGCCATTGCGTTTATGGCAATTCTGCTGAGCCAGTGGCAACTGCGTGAGAATCTGGAACAGATGAGGCAGAAGAATTCGGAGATCCTGCGCTCCCGCCGCGCCTTCCAAAAGGCTATGGAGGCGAAGGAGGCGGAAGTCAATTCCAAACTGTCGCTTCTGCAGAACCGTAAAACCAACGTATTGACAGGCTATGAAGATTTCCTCGATATTTAAACATCACAAGAGCGAACTGCTCGCTCTGCTGCTGTTCCTTGCCGGAGCAACCCTGGCCATGCTGGGCCTGATACAGAAGGTCCACCTCGTGTTCGGCATCCTGGGCGTGGTTATCCTCGCCTCAGGCCTGTTCTTCTTCTGCATCCGCTACACCTCGGAAAAGGTGTACAAGCAGTACTACAAGGACAGTTACGAAATCGAACATGAAACCATCGAGGACGAAATCCGCAAATCCATGGTGTATCACCGCTACCAGGACGCCGTCCTCGGCCGATGGGAATCCGCCTGCCGGGACCTTGGCCTCGTGGACGAACAGAAAGAATGGCTCCTGGACCTTCTGATGGCGGAGAAAAACAAAGTCGATGAACAGCTCGCCTCCGAAGGCGGCGGACATATCTAGATTAAGGAGCGTGGAAGGTTAACGTCCACTGGTCAAGGCCATTGGCGTCGTGGGCCTGATTGTTCTGCTCGCGCTGGAAGTCCACAGCGTGGCGGGCGGTGAGGTCTCCGATGGTTACTTCGGCGTACCAGTCGTCGCGCCAGGTGTGCTGGCCGTCTTCAGGGGCGTTGTTGATACCACTGGTGGCGTGGTAGAAGCGAAGCTTATAGCTTTCTTGCAGCTCCGTGAAATAACCACTGTTGATGGCTCGGTAAATGCCGATGTGATAACCCGTAGTGGTACTACCCATCTTGGCACTAGCTGCGTCGGCATACGCAAACTCGAATCCTTGATAGCCGTCGAATTCGGGCTTCTCTCGACCTTGAACTTCCGTGGTTCCGTTCACATTGAACCCCACACGGCCGGTATTGGCGGGATCCGTGGTGGCTACATCGCCATAGATGATACCGCTCTTGAAACGGTCAGATACGCCATAGTTTCCCGTGCCCAGATTGGTTTGGAAACTGCCCTCGGGAATGAATAGATACCACCTGTTCTGCGTTGCTGTTCCGCTTATTTGCTGGGCGAAATCAAGATTAGCGTCGGCAACGTATGTGACCGTGGCCGAATAATGGCTTCCCTTGAACGTCTTGGTAAGGAAAGGCACCCTGTATGTTGTAACGCCTCCTGTTGTACCAACCCTATATGTTGCCTGGTTAAGGTTACAGGTTACAGACGTGGGTGTTTCATTCTCCTCTTGTAACGAGACGGTCACGCTTCCGGTCTGGCGCACGGTCTTGAATTCCACATAATGGTAGCTGTTTCCGGCGCCGTAATAGTCGGATGCCTTGATGGTTACCGTGGCAAGGTCGCCGTCCTGGAAGACGGGATTACCGTTTTCAAACGAGCCGTTTGCGTCCACAAAGTAGTCGTTATGCACGTAGATCGTGGTCTCGCTGGCGGTGGTGTTGGTCTTGAACTCACAGGGAATCACACGGTAACGGTTGCCGTTTACCACCTTTATGGCGGCGGCGGAATATTCGGAATGCTCCAGAGTCTTTATGTACTGGAACGAATTCTCGCCGTTAAGGCTGGGAACTATGGACTTCCCTACATTCACCGGAAGCTGGTTCGCCGAGGTATTGGGATAGATGGATTTCTTTTCCGGTTCCAGCGTAAAGGAAAGCGGGAACATATTCTCGTTAATACCGTCAGGAATAAGCAGGTTTGCCGTCACCTCGCTATTGGTGGTTGAGGGCACGACGTCCGTACAGTCCACAATGAGGTCGTACTTGGAACGAAGCACTATGGTAACATCCCTGAACAGGGTTTCAGAGCCCTCGAGTTCGCTGATATACAAACGGATTACGGCCGTCTTCGGCTGACTGGGATTAAGGCCGGAAAGAGTATATTTTACGGGACAGTAATCGTCGGCAAGAGTTGTTAGAGAATCTATTACAGGAGCCGGGGACGATGCAATGATACCGTCCGGGTCCGACATTATCCTGAACCTCAGGTTACCATTCTGAAGGTTTCCGTTCACCTTGATGGCCTTTGCGTGCAAATCGTTCTTCGCGCCGTCGGAATTATACATAAGGTATGTATCGTTCACAAACAGACGCCTCTTTCCGTTACCGTCGCTCACATTGTTTACGCCTTCGGCCAGGATTGAAGCCGAGATGTTGTTGGTGGCCGGTTTGCTGGCCGCTTCTCCGGCGGAAGCATATCCCTTGAACGAGACACCGTCGATGCTGATCTGGTAGCTGAAATTACGGAGGATATCGTAGTATGTGGAAACACCTGATGCCATTTCCGGGTCATAACCCTCGGTGTCCCTGAACATAATGTCAACCTTATAATAGCGGTTGGTATATGTCACATTCGGATTAACAGTTGTATCCACAAAGGTACCTTTGACGATGATATATGTCTTTCCCTTGCTCACCCCTTCCGAATTTGGACTTTCGTACATATATAATGGGGTGGGATCGGCTGAAGATCCAACAGGAGTAAACGTGAGAGTGCCGTCACCGGATGAATTGGCGGCGGGAGCGGCATTTGTCCAGGTCACATTCAACGGCTGATATCCGCGATATCCCTGCAGGTCGTGCAGGTTGTGATAATTCACCATCGTGAAGGTCGATGTATGATCCACAATGGTTCCGGTCCTGTTGTAGAAATTTACAAAGCCGCCGTTTGTGGTATTGTACGCTGCCACGCAACCTTTCTCCGGGACGTTAACCAGCGCGAAAGACTCAAGGGTGAAGGCGGACGTCAGGGTACTTCCGGACACAACCGTAAACTTTGCAAAGTTTCGAAGCAGAGGCACGCGGTAGAAATGTGTTCCCTCCACGATTTCATCCACCTCTTCCCGGGCCCAGTATGCGTCCACGTTATTGGCAACGGTGATACCTTTCATAAACGTGCCTTCCGAGCCATAGCTATATGCCTGGGAAACCAGCGAATCGTAACTTGAGCCATCTACGGCAACGAAATGAAGCCTGCGCTTGTTCAAGGACTGAGTGATTTCCACTGAGAACACCGTCTCGTCGTCGGCCACCGGCATATTGTTGGGGTCGATGTTGGATGGCTGAGGGTTGGCCACTACCGCCATATCCCTCTCCAGATAGAAACCGTACTGGTCGAAGACATATACGCAGAGTTTGAGACCATCGCGCTTGCTGTCGGTCATCTCGCCGAATGACTTGGTATCCACCTGCTCCTGACCCCAGCCGTCATACTCCTTGAATTTACCGGCTACGCTGAATGTCACCTTTACCTTGTGGCCGTCTCCCGCCTCGGGCGAAATCTGCTCCACGGGCGACAACTCCTCCTGACACGACGCCATCAACAGCGCCGCACCAAGCATAAGGAATAAGTATTTAAGTGTCTTTCTCATTCGTTTGCCTTTTAGTCGTTATCGCCAAGATGCCAGGTTGAAGCGTAAGTTGTGTGCTCTTCGCCCCAATACCACAGGTCGTACACGCAACGCGGTGCGGTGTTGCTACTATTGGTATAATTGCCGGGGGTTTGTAATAAAATATTACCATTATTGTCTTCCACGACTTTACCGTTTGCACACCAGTATCCTACCCAGTCCGGTTTATCCATCTGGAATAGAGTCGGTATCTTGTCGGCAGTGGAAAGTTCCATGATAAACTTCACTTCCGAGAAGGTGGGAAGCCTCCAGCGGCCGGCGGGATAACCGTCCTCCTGATAAAGCGCACAACGCAAAGCGGCTCTTTCCAGGGTCATATTGTTATAGGCCGTCTTTCCATAAGAAGAAGCAATCAATATGGCCGGGGCAATCATATTTTCTGTCCCCGTCGCATTGGTGGGATAATAATTAGTCAAACCCTCGAATACGGATGATAAATAACCAGTATAAGAATACCGAGCGCGGTAATAGGTATAATAATAGTTGCCGGAACGCCAATAATAATAGTTGTCGGCGCCTGCGTATGCGTTCGCCTCAGAGGTATAATTGCCCCAGTTGTTACGTCCGGGGCCGCCGCTGGCGTTTTGATTAGTATTTTCCTGGTTACGAGTAATCCAGCCTTGATTCGAGTTCCATGTACTATAATTGAAATAGTATGTCCCGTATACTCCTCCTTCAAATTGAGTTGAACTGTGAACATATGAAGAAGTTCCCGACCAGGAATTATCCGAATGTCCCATATTGTTATCAGGGGTTGACACCCGGGGGTCACCAATTATATAACTGGAACCGTCGGAGAAGGATGATATGTATATGGCGTAAACGTTCGGATTCGTATTATTGCCGGTCATGTCCAATCCGGCCGCGTCATTCTTAGCATTAATAGAACCAATCCAGTCATTTGCGTTTGTATATACATTACTAACGGACGACGAATTGCCCGTTCCATTAACAAACACATTCCCATTTGACTGGTGTGCCTCAATACGGATGGGAGGATGCTGGGTGAATATGATATGTTCGTCTTCCACAACGCCGTTGGAAACAGTGACGAACGCATTCACCGTTGAGAACATCGTAGCAGGATCAATAGCGTGCGAAAACTCAACAGAAGTGGCGCCTGTTTCAGCATTCTCTACTGTTCTTACAGAATATGTATTGTATATGCCGTTGACGGTTGTGTTGGTCGGCGTGCCGGAAACGGTATAACTCCCGTTGCCGTCCGGTGAATAATCGGTATAATAGGATATCCTGTTCGGGTAATCAGACGTTATCCTCGCCAACCTAATCTTTTTCTGGCTATAATCAAGATACTCAATCTTGGTTATTGTGACTGATGCGGTGTGGGAGGAAGCATAATCCACGTTGTGAGTATTAATATTGTTCAGCGTATCGGTGTGGGCGGCGACGGCAAGGTATGCCGTCTGGCTCATGGATACGGGGGCCGTGGTGTTGATCTGCTCTTCCTTCTTTACGCTCCAGTCAAGTACGATATAGGTACTGGGATACAGTTGCACCTTGTCTTCCAGTTCGAAACTGCCAAGGATACCCACTTCCACTTCCATACGGTAGTAACGGTTGTGCTTGAGACGGTATTCCGGGTCCGTGGGGTTCACCGCAATGGGAATCTGGTAATAGGTGTTTTTGAACTCGTTGGTCATATCTTCCCTCTGCCAGGGAAGGATAAGGGTGAGATATGTTTCATTCTCAGGAGTGTTCTTCCAGTCCTCCGTAGGATAGGAATACATCGGAGTGACGTGCTCGTACGAAGTTCCTATTTTTACGCTGGGGTCGTTTGAATCCATCTTGTCGCCGGTAGCTACCAGACGGTGCCCGTACGTTAACCACAGATTGGGATCATTGGCTTCTGCGAAATAGTTGCCGGTTCCGGAAAAACTGTACGTGTACTCATCGTCCATAGCGCAGATGATACCCTTCTTCACACCGTGAACAAGGACCACCTTCATCTTGTCGGAGAGAGGTTTCCAGGTAAAGCCGTTGCCGTCTTCCACGCCATTGGTAACGATATCGTCCGGAACTGTAACCTCGAGGCGGATCTTGGATGCCGACCTGTACACGGGAATTGTACCAGAAGCGTATTTCAGGCCGTTCTGGATGGTGAGCTGGATTTCCGTGGCGCCTTCCATCACAAAGCACTCCTGCGGGATGCCGTCCGCATTGGAGTCCACCGTGTTGAAGGTGGATTCCTTCACCATCTGGCGGATCTGAGCACGGGTGGCATTGTCGGCAAAGCTGCTGCCCGATGTGGGAGAATAGTTTACCACTGCATATGCGGTGCACTTGAGGCCGGAAGTGAGTTCGTTGTTACCGGTTACTCCGAAAATATCTTTGAGGAATTGTTCGGATACACCGTCCGACAGAGTCCAGTGGTCATTCGTATTCGCATTGTTGCGGTACAGGTGATGGGTAGGAGTCGCATTGGGATCTGCGTTCTGGGTGGCTTCCTGATAGAAGAAAACGTCCACCGTCTTGATATAGTTTTCGCCCATATCGGCCTCTCCCACGGATCCGTTGGCGTCCTGGGTAACGGTGGATTTGGTGCCGGGAGCCTTTGCAACAGCAATACCAAGGTCGAAATGAATCTCCTGCACGTCCTCCAGCGGCAGATCGCGGCTGCAGGAAACAAGCGCAAGAGCTATGGCAAGATATGTCAGTGTCTTCTTCATTCCGTTAGTTGATATTTTGTTGTATGATGAACGGGCCGCCTAACAGGAGATCCTGCACGGGAAGCGTCTGGGCGTTCTCCGGGTGAGCGGGATCCACCGGCTGTGTACGGCACATGAAACGGAGTACGGCATACTGTGTGGACGAAACGCTTTCGCTGGCCGCCTTGATGGATATCTCGGCCTCGTTTCCAACGGTTCCATCCGTCATCACGCTGTCGTTGGAGAACAGTATTGAACCGTCCTGGCTGCCCTGTATGGGCTCCAGCATAGCGTACCACGTACCGTTGTATGGTGTATCAAAAATGAAACTCCCTCTAAGGCTGACACCGGGTTTAAGGACCAGCACCTTATAATCCCTTGCCGTTTCTCCTGCCACGGAGAACGACTGAACACGCGTGCAATTGGTGCCAGTACCGCTGACATAGGTGTCGGGGTCCCAGGTGAGCTGCTTGGTGATTGTTACGTTCTCCTTATACTCGCTGGTTCCCAGCCAATATTCCCATTTCTCCACCTGGACGGAAATGTTGACGGCGTCGGATACGCTGATGGTGAAAGTGTAGGTATACTTGTGATTGGCTTCCCATTCGTCTATGGTATTGACTTTAAGGCTGGCCTCAACCGTTTTGCTCACGTTCTGGCCACCTTCCGACTGAGTGTATGAAATCCTTGCCTTTACGGTCTCCGTTCCGTGCTCCATCACCTGGGGAATCATTAACATAGGGTATAACGAACAGCTTCTGGCTTCATTGTATACCAGTGACTGACTTCCGGTGAAGGCAACGGCGTTTCGGCCCTGACCCGTTACGATAGCCTTGTCGGTCCAGGTGTCGGTGTTCTGGTGATACACAGCGTCGTTGTAGGCGTTGATGATTTCTACCTTCGTTACGGTAAAGGTCTGGGTGGCATAATTCTCCTTGGTCTTTGCCTTGAATTCAATCCATGCAAGGTGGTGGTTGAATTCGAAGTCCACCACGCCGTCGCTGTTGGTGCAGTTGTCGTAGGTCTTGTCGGTGACAAGGTTGGATGTCATGAAGTCGGACCGGCCGTCGGTTACGGAGAACTTGATGTCGGGAAGACCGTGAGATGCACGGGTATAGGTGGTGCTTGTACCAGCCTCGTAGAGTACTGCGGAAGCGTTGTGAGGGCTATAGGCCCAGAAAGAAACGGTGTTTTCTTCGTTTGAAGGCCAATAGCGAATAGGCGTGTAGGTATAAGAACCCGAGCTCTTGTTCACAAGCTGGTTGAACATGAAAGCCGGATTCCATTTGCCGCCGTTGCCGGGAGTGTCGCTCCAATGGGCTGCAATGCCGTTGGCCACATCGCCCTCCTGGAGGAATGCGAATACCCCGAACGTGGAGCCGTCCACCATTTCCGATGCGGCTTTGGTTTCCTTAACGGCAGTGAAGAACCTTAGCGGCTTGTCACCGCAAAGCTCCGCCCAAGGGTCGTCCGGCTCCAGGACGTGCTTATGACAACCCGACAGCGACAACGTTGCCGCGATTGCCAAAGCCACGAAAAGTATGTTGTTCTTAACTACCATTATATATATTATTATTTGGTACCTCTGCGGGCGGTCAGGCCCGCAGAGATAAAAAGGGATTATTGTACGTTGAAGTAACCGTTCTGCTCTGCATCCCAGTCGGTGACCGTAGCGGTAAAGAGAATAGGCTTCGGGCCGATGGTGATGGTGTAGGTGATGAAGTTGTTCTTGTTCCACTGAATGACTCCGACAGGCGTATCGTTGGTGTCGCTTGTCACGAGGTCATCGTAGAAGTACAACGTCTTGGAATTGGTGGTTTCGGAAAGAAGGCCGGTACCATCATTTGTGGTGGCATGTCCTTCTGTATCATATACTTTCACCTTCCAAGTGACGGTGATACGCTGAGGATTCTCCCCGGTCTTGGTTACAATAGTCTGAGGAACCATCAGGAAAATGTCCGCAGGAGCAACTGTGTTGACGGTTTCGGTGAGAACAATTGCACTTCCGGACTCGGGATCTGCTCCATTGAGAGTTACCTCATAGCCGGCAGTGCCAGCTACGGAACTCCAAGTGGTGGTGGTGGTTCCAAGAGCGTTCACGGCCGGTGAAGCGTTCTGAGCATAGGTAGCAGTCAAGGTACCTGCATTAC